>Ga0310690_10005844_pt1 | contig 16475 bp, 28 predicted proteins | sample AusTroGonzalo_MG_2_FD_207661 | JGI IMG/M metagenome (GOLD analysis project Ga0310690, IMG submission 207661) | Bovine rumen microbial communities from tropical cattle in Woodstock, Queensland, Australia - Gonzalo_04 (v2) (version 2) | ecosystem: Host-associated > Mammals > Digestive system >... | reverse complement strand
TGTCAGGAGCCGGCCGCCCTCCAAGATCTCGACTCCCCTACCTCGTGCGCCTCGACCAGTCGCGTGAGCGGTTGCCGAGGGCGTCTATGTGCACCCTCGCGCCGCGCTGCCGGTTGCACGTCTTGTGCGCAGCGCGGATGTTCGCGAGGTCGAACTCGAGCTCGGGGTGGTCCCTCACGGGCAGGTAGTGGTCCGGCTCGTACGAGAGCGGCGACGAGGACGGCTTCGCGTCGTAGTCGATCGGCCCCCGCGCGCCGCGGCAGAGCCAGCACTCCGCGTTCGCCTCCCGGTCGCGCCTGAACGCGGCCTGCCTCGTGCGCTCCCACATCGGACCGCGCCTGCGCTCGCCCATGCCCCCTCCTCTGCACGCGAGGCGGGGCGCCCGGCCCGTCTGTGCCTGGCGCCCCGCATGGGAAGGAAATGTTGCCCGCTGCCCCGCGAACGACGACCATATCTATATCACGGATTCCGGCTCTCATCGACTCTCATCGACTCTCAATCCTTCTCATCGACTCTCAATCCTTCTCATCGACTCTCAATCCTTCTCATCGACTCTCAATCCTTCTCATCGACTCTCAATCCTTCTCATCGACTCTCATCGACTCTCACGGCCCGCCTCCTTCATCGCCCCTATGCCTCGCTCGTCCACGAGCTCGAAGGCGGCCGCGCGCCAGCGGTAGCACGTGGCCATGCTCGTTTTGAGCTCGACGCTCACCTCGAACCACGAGTGCAGGCCGATGTAGTGGAGCTCGAGCGCCAGCGCCTTGACCTGGCCCATCGCCCTGCCGATGCCGTCTATCACCTCGCGTCCCTCGCGGATCGCGCGGTCGAGGCACGCCATCTCCTCGCGCATCCTCGGCTCCATGTCCATGAGCGCGTCGTAGCGGGCCATCGGGTCGGAGCGTCCCGGGCCGGAGCCGACGGCGAGCGACGATCCCACGCGCGGCTCGCGCAGCGCCCTGATGCGTGCGGCCAGCGCGTCCTTGTCCCGCGCGGCCGCCTCTATGCTGTCGAAGTACTCTGATGCCGTCACCGATGTCCCCCCTCGTGCCTCGTGGCAGGTCGACCGAGGGCCCCGTGCCCTCGGCCAGTGTTGCGTTTCGGTCGCGTAGGTGCTGCGTGCGGGGTGCGGGGCGACCGGCCGGCCCTCGTGCCCGGCGCCCCCATGATGACGCTACGGCCTGCAGGCGTCGCGCACCCTCCGGTCCAGCTCGTCGGGTTCCCACCCGCACTCGACCAGGGCGTCCCACGTCCCGACGATCCGCTCGTCGTCCCCGTAGTAGTAGTACGGCTCCCATGCCGCGGGACTGGCCTCGCGGACTCGGTCGTCGAGCCAAAGGACGACCTCCCTCCACGTCGGCGCCGCGCGCTCCAGCGCCCCGACCAGCTCCGCGTCCTCGTCGCCGAGGTCGTAGGCGCCCGTCTCGAGCCTCTTCATCGCGGCGCCGACCCTCTCCTCGATGGGCTTGAGGTCGGCCTCGCAGAGGTTGTCCAGCAGCCAGGACATCATGTGCGTCCGCATGTGCCGCAGCAGCGAGGCGTGCTCGGCCCTCTCCTCGGCCTCCCTGGCGCGCCTGACCTCGTCGTCGGACGGCGCCTCCTCGCCGTCGGGAAGGACCTCGTACACGGTCCACGCCGCCGGGTAGAGCTCGTACTCCGGCGGGAGCGCGACGTAGTCCTTGCCGTCCTCGAGGGCGATCTCGCGGGCGGCCTTGGCGCTCTTGGCCTGGGCCACGTAGAGGAGCCCCGCCTTGGCGCCCCGGGCGTCCTCCTCCGTGCCGAACCCCACGCCGTCGGGCAGCGCGAGCCTTATGGCCTCGAGCCTCTCGGCCCGCCTGTGCGACTTCGAGATCTCGGCCGCCTTGTCGTCGGGCCACTGCGACGCGAGGATCTCGGCCCGCTCCTCCTCGCTGAACTCGGCGCTCCCGGCCGCGATCATGGCGTCCATGGTCGCCTGGGTCCCCTCGGCCAGGCGCGACGCCGCGGCCAGCGAGCGCCTCGCCCTGCGCAGCTCCTCGGCGCCGATGCCGGTGGCGCGCGCGGCGTCGGCCATCGGCACGTCCAGTCGCATCATCGTCTGGAACCCGCGGGCCTGCTCCTCCCTGGAGAGCGGCTTCTTGTCGTCGGTCGCGAGCATGGCCACGGCGGCGTGGGCGGCGGAGTAGTCGCTGAACACCAGCGCCGAGGTGCTCCCCTCCCCGCCGTAGATCTCCATCAGCGCCCGGTAGCGGCGCTCGCCGTCGACGATGCGGTAGCGCTCGCCGTCCCTGACGCACACGATGGGGTTGATGGGCTGGCCCCCGGTGGCGCGGATCCTTTCCGCGAGCGCCGGTATGTCGCCGAGGTCCCGCCTCGGGTTGTCCTCCGACGGGTCGATCTCGGCCAGCCTGATCGTGGCCTTCCACGTGTTCTGGGCAGCGTTCCTCATTGGTCTTCCTTCCATCAATCGTCTTATCTTCTTCCTTGGGATCGGATAATTGCTTCTTATTTGGTCGCGGCCGGTCCCGGTCCGCCGTGGAATCGGGGCCTGAGCTGCGGCGTCGCGCCGTCCCCGGGACCGTTCGGCGGCGGTCGGTTTTGGCAGTGCGTTGCCACGCTCAATCCGGCAGGTAGTAGCCGGCCGGGGCCTGCTCGGGCGGCGGCGGCGGCACGTGGCTCGCCTGGGACTCGGAATACTCGAGGCAGCAGCGCGGGCACAGCATGGTGGTCACGTGCTCGTACCTGGTGGCGGTCCTGCCCTCGTAGCCGCTGCGCGAGACCACCCTGGTCACGGGCCTGTCGTCGCGCGCCGCGCGCTCGTCGAGGTACCAGGTGAAGGGCTCGCGCCTGAAGCTGCGGCCGTCGGGGCTGTTGCGGTCGGCCCTCCACTGGCCGATCCAGTTGAGCGGCCTGCCGCAGTGCGGGCACGCCCGCCCCTCGGCGAACTGCGGGCTCACCCTAGGCATGGCGGGGCGCCCTGTCGTTCGCGAGGACGTGCCTGGTCAGCGCCCACGGGCTCCCCTTCGCGGGGTCGGCGTGCTCGATGGCCCCGCAGATCAGCGCGTAACACTCGCCCACGTCCCTCGGGCTCGCCCTGCAGCCCGCCGGGCACATGCCGTGCACCTTGGCCATGAAGTCGCCGAAGTCGCGCCTGCCGGTCCGGCCCTCGTAGCGGGCCGCCAGCGCGCCGTACGGGGTGCGGTGCGGCGCCTGCGAGTCGTCGAAGAAGCAGGTGTCGTCGTGCCGCTCCCTCGCCATGCAGGGCGGCACGAGGCCCGACGGGTCGAGCTCCATGTCCTGCGTGGGCCTCGGCGGCCGGTTTTCGACATCTGCGGGCGTCGCGCCCGCCGCGTTGTCGAAAACTCCCCTGCCACAAGAGGATGAGACGGAGGAGTCCTCTTCTCTCCTCTCCTCTTTTCTAATCTCGTCTTGTCTAGTCTTATCTAGCGGGTAATTCTCCGGTTCCGTCAATTTTTCTAAAGGACCGCTCGCGGGTGCCCCGCCGTCCTGGTCCTCGTCGGGTTCGTCAAGGAGCGACCACGCCCGCATCTCGGCGGGGAGGCCCTGCGACTTGGAGCGCTGCTTCGCCTTGACCCACCTCATCTGTATGCCGTGGCTCGTGAGCACGCCGTGCTCGCGCCACATGCCCCCGTGGAAGAGCCCGGCGGACACGCAGCGCCCGATGAAGGCGGCGAACCCGTCCGCGCCCAGCCCCAGGTCGTGCGCGATCCTGCGCTCCATGCGCCTGTTCACCTTGAGCGCCGGCCCCTCGCGGTAGATCCTGCTGAGCAGGGCGACCAGGCGGCCGAAGTCCGCGTACGCCTCCGTCCCCAGCGACCCGTCCATGAGGTCGAAGACCTTCTCGTCGTCGGTGAGCAGGTTCGTCTCGAGCGGGAACCAGTCTATCCCTGTGGCCATGTCTCGTTTCCTTCCTCGTCTGCGGCCTACCAGTCGGCGGCCTCCCGCGCCGCCCTCGCGAACGCCTCCGCCGCCTGGGCGTCCCTGCCCGGCAGCACGTGCGCGTAGATGGAGAGCGTCACGCCGACGGAGCTGTGCCCCAGGCGCTCGCTCACGGTCCTCATGTCCACCCCCTGAAGCAGCAGCCACGTGGCGTGGGTGTGCCTCAGCGAGTGGAACGTCACCCCGGCGGGCATGCCGTGGTCCTCGCAGATCCCGCGGAACGCCGAGGACAGCTCGCTCGGGCGCACCAGCGCGTTGCGGCCCAGCGTCACCAGCGGCGCCTTGGGGCCCCTCCTCCCGACCCGCCCGGCGATCGCGTCCTCGTGCTCGCGTATCGCCTGGGCGACCCCGGCGTCCAGGGCGACGTTGCGGCGCTTGCGGCCCTTGGTGGTGGGCTGGCGGAACGTGCCGCCGGCCTCCACCACCGTGCCGCCCACGTGCAGGTTCCTGCGGCGAAGCTGCGCGTCGGACTTGCGCAGGGCGCACACCTCGCCGCACCGCAGGCCGGTGTTGAGCGCGATGTACCCGCCGAAGGCGGCCTCGCGCCGCAGGCGCTCCGCGCGCGTGTCGGCCGCCATGCGCCGCTCCTCGTCGAGGGCCTGCGACAGCGTGACGAAGGCCTCGGCGTCGAGCGCCACCGACTCGTAGACGCCGGGCTCCGGGGGCTCCGCGTCGTGGGCGGGGTTCACGTCCGCCGCGCCGATGCGCACCATCCACCGGAACGCGCCGCTCATGAACCAGTGGAACTCTATGACGGTGTTGTTGGCGAGCCCCTGCCCGCCCTCCTCCCTGGGGGCCAGGAGCGTCCCGTAGAGCTGCTCGAGGTCGGCGGCCCGCACCCTGCGTGCGGGCATGCCGGCGATCGGCGCCGCGTATCGGCTCAGCGTGCGGTAGGTCTTCACGGTGTTGGCGCTCCTGCCCATCTCCGCGACCCATCGGACGTAGCGCTCCAGCAGGTCGCCGGTGCGGTGGGTCACGCCCACGTCGGCGGCCGGGGCCACCTCCGCGAGCCACGCCCTGGCCATCTCCAGCGCCTCCTCGTCGCTCCCTGCGTCGGGGAACCGTCGGTACGGCCGTATCGGGCGGCCCGTGACCCTGTTGGTGCCGAGGTAGGGCCTCACGTAGGGCGTGCCGTCGGCGTGGTGCTTGACCTCCAGGTCAGTCATGCCGCGCCGCCGGGCCGCCGAGCGTGGCCATGGCGGCCTGCTCGGGCGTGAGGTTGTGGACGACGAGCCGGTCCTCGGCGAGGAACGGCTCCTCCGCGGACGCCATGTGGTTCGCGTCGGAACCCTCCCACAGCAGGACGTCGCCGAGCCTGAACACGCGCGCCGCCCCCCGGTCCGCCAGGACCCGCTCCAGCCTCTCGATCACGTCCATGTCACGCCTCCATCCCGAGCTCGCGCAACTGCTTTCGCAAATCGGCGTTCTCCTTCTTGAGCTCGTTGATAATGGTGTTCTGCTCGCTTATGCGCTGGCTCATTCTCCATTCGGTCTGCATGTCTTCCTCGTGCACGCGTCTGAGCACGTTTGCCTCGTTGCCCTTGATTCCCATGCCTACGCCTCCATCCCGAGCTCGCGCATGCGCGCCGCGTAGTCGCGCGGGGGTATCCCCAGCGCCGCCATGTGCTCCATGTGCCCGTCCATGCAGTCGCGCAGCGTCGCGATGTCGTACGCCCACACGGTGTCCGTCGAGCGCTCGAGCACGCCCCCCATGTCCTCGTACATCCTCGTGGCGAGCTCCTCGAGGCGCGTTATGCGCTCGGCGTGCTCGGCCGGGGTCTCGCACGTCTCGTACATGTGGTGGAGGACGCGCGCCTGGTGCGCGCTTCCCGCCCCGCTCATGACTCGGCCCCCGCCGGCCACGAGTCGAGCGCGGCCTCCCTGGCGGCGCCGGCCATCTCGAGCAGCCTCCCTATGAGGCCGTCCATGCCCTCGCCGTTGCCGTCGGAGTCGGGGTCCTCCCACGCCCGCCTGATCTCGCAGGCGAGGTCCCACAGGTCGTATGGGGCGTCGTCGTCCTGCGGGTCGAGGTCGACGCTCACCCGCCTGTGCAGGCACGCCAGGGTGTAGTCCCAGCCGTCCTCGTCCTGGAAGAACACCCCGCCCTCCGTGTCCACGCCGGACACGTGGCGGACGTCGCCGCCGACATCGACGAAGTCGCCCGGCACGACCACGTGCCCCCGGGCGTCGGTCGGCTGGTACGGGCGCAGGGCGTCCCACGCGACGGCCGCGTCGAGCCTGGCGACCGTCGTGGCCAGGCTCGACGCCCCGATCGCGTGGGCGTGCGCGCGCGCCACCTCGTCCACGCGCTCGGCGAGGTGCTGGCCGGTGATGGTGTTGGTGCGTATGCAGGCGCGAAGCTCCGCCAGCGCCGTGTCGAACGACTTTGCCTCCCTGCTCATCGGCGGCCACCCCCGTTCCCGCGCGACACGCGCCTCACGTCGCGCAGGTACTGCCTGCGCTCGGCGCGCCCCATTGCCATGGCGGCGTCGGCCACCTTGCCGCCGAACTCCTCGCGGACGGCCTGCGCGTTGCGCTCCCGCGCGGCGGCCATGTTCGCCGCGGCCTCGCGCGCGCGTGCCGCGTCGCCGGGCGCCTCGGGCCCGGGGCCTCCCGTGCCGGCCATGGCCTCGCGGCGCTGCCTTCTCAGCGCCTTGTGCCTTCTCTCGCTCATCTTCCTGCCCTCTCTCGTTCGAAGTTTGAAACTGCGCATGGGCGTGCCGCGGCCCGGGCACGCGCCCGGACGGGCGGCACGCCACGTCGCCCCTAGACTCCCGCCCATGCGGCCGTGGCGAACATGACCGCGTAGGCGATCGCCACGCCCAGCGCGACCGCGGCCGCCTGCCGCAGGGTCGCGTGCCGCACGTACCAGCCGTACTCGCGCGCCATCACCACGAGCGCCTGCAGCAGCAGCGTGCCCTCGTAGCCCTCGGCGAGCTCCTCCCACGAGGGGGCCTGCGCCGGCACGCGGCGCCGCGGCAGGCGGCCGCCTCGGCAGGCGGCCGCCTGCCGCGGCGCTCCCCCGGAGGCGGCGCGCCTAGCAGCCGTCTGGGAGGTCCTCCCAATCCCCGGAAGCCCGCAGCGCGGCGTATGCCGCCTCGCGGGTACGATAGCGACCGACCTCGTTGCGGTGGCCGTCCGTCCCGCGTACCGAGAGCGACCATAGGTTGCCGCCGCGCCACGACATGACGTACGCCGTGCGGCCCCTCTCGTCGTGATACCGTGTCTTGCGTCCATGCATCTGCTATCCTCTCTGGTGAGTCAGGCCACCTTGGCCCGCTCACCCTTCGGGGCGCCCGTGGCCTCTGCCGGCAAGCCTTCGGCCTCGGGTGCCCTCCCGTGCGGGCCGCCCTCCGGCCTGCCCGCCTTGATCCAATCCTGCACGTGCCTGTGGAGCTGCCTGTGCATGTGGTTCTGCCAGTGCTCCATTCGATGCCTCCTTTCGTCCTGGCGCCTGCGCCCCTCGAACCGAATGCGGAAACGCTGCCTACTCCTCGTAGAGGTCCGTCACCTCGCAGCCGATCGCATGGGCGACGGACAGGAGGTTCCGAAGGGGCGCGAGCCCTATGCGCTCGTCCCTCGAGTAGTTCCAGAGCGTCGCGTGCGACAGTCCCGTCCTGCGAGCGACCTCGCGCTTGGTCATGCGTGCCTCGGCGAGTCGCACGTTCAAAAGCGACTTCATGTGCCCTCCTAGCGTCAACCCCACTTAATTTGTGTCTCGTGCGTTTGATACTGTGCAGACGTTGCAAGCCCGTGTTCTTGGCGGGACCCAGCTTGCGACGGTCACGTTGGATCGAACGCGCGGAGAGGAGGTGAATGCCATGGATTCCCACATCAAGCAGGAGGCGTTGAAGGACGCCGTGAAGCTCGCCGAGGCCGCGCTCGGCAGCGGCTGCGGCAACGTCCCCCCGTTCTTCCACGGCGACGAGTGCGCCGAGTTCGTTGAGACGGTCTACCACAAGCTCTGCGAGCTCCAAGAGGACGCGACTGGTTAGCCGCCCTTCCTGTTGCGTTCCGCATTCGGTTCTCAAGGTTCCGGGTGCCGGTGCACCCGGCGTGACGCTCGCTGGCTGAGAAGCGGAGAGGGCGAGCGCCACGCCGGACGCGCCGGCTCGCGCCCGGTCACTCCCTCCCGCACATGGCCCACGCGTTGTCCCTTATGTTCCTGGACGCGTTGTAGATCTCCCAGAGGCAGTACGGGGGCTCGTCGTCGGCCATGTGGGCCTCGGCCCAGGCGTCGATGACGTCGAGGGCGCGGTGGACGGCCCTCTCCTCCGGCTTGGTGATCCGTCCGTTCCTCTTCATGGGGCAGCTCCCTTCCTTCGGTTCGCTCGCTTTGCTACGCCCTTGCCATCGCGATCAGCGCGATCACGGTGAGCGCGAGGAGGATGGCATGGCAGACGAGAAGGGCTTTGTACGACTCAACCGAGAGCAGAAGCGAGTTCTTGACGCCCTTAAGCCTTTCGACGGGGTAGAAGGCGGACTTCCCAAGATCTCCGAGGACGGCAAGCTGGGAAGAGATGTCACGCGCGACCTCCCCATCGTTGACGAGCTCGAAGAGCTTGGCTATGTCACCTTCCGAAAGAACGAAGAGGGGCGAATCGAGTTCGTCTCGCTCTCCAGCTGGGCCTACTGCTACCGCCGGGAGTACTTCATGAACCTTTTCGTTCCAACGCTTCTGCAGATGCTCGGCGGCATCTCCGGCGGACTCGTGGTCTGGCTGCTCACGAAGCTTCTTGGCTAGGCACTCCGCCAGGGCGTTGACGTCACGCATCTCCTGCTCGCGGCGCGTGCGCTGCATCGCCTCCCAGAGGCGTTGTCCCTCCGACTTGCGCATGTGCCTGGGCCCCTGCTTGACCTGTTCCATGGGGCAGCTCCCTTCCTTCCGTGTACTGCTTCCGCCCGACGTGGTCTGCCGGCGCCCGTGCGTCCCTCCCCGCGCGGGCTCGGTCGTCGCGCTAGCCTCCGGGCCGGCGCTCACTCCCCCTCGCTCATGGCCCACGCGTTGTCCCTTATGTCCCTGGACGCGTTGTAGATGTCCCAGTAGCCATGGGGAAGCTCGTCGTCGGCGAAGTGGGCCTCGGTCCAGGCGTCGATGATGTCGAGGGCGCGGTGGACGGCCCTCTCCTCCTGCTTGGTGATCCGTCCGTTCTTCTTCATGGGGCAGCTCCTTTCCTCGTTGGGTGACAATGGGTGTTCGGCCCTTGGGCTCGGGCCCTATCTCCCGCCCGTGGGCGGGGTGACGGCGCGCAGGGCGACACGCAGCGCCAGGGCTATCACGTGCCGGTCCTCGCACTCCCCGAGCGCCTCGAGCGCAAGGGCGGGGGTGACGTCCCTCTCGCGCGTACGGCTTCCGTCGGGCGAGATGAGGTACGTCCTCTTTCTCTTCGCCCTTCCGTCCTCAAGGAGGGCGTCGCGCACGTCGCGCACGCTCCAGTTGCCGTTGGTCGCCATGGCTACGCCCTCCCCGCAAGCTGGTCCAGGGGGATGCCGTACACGTCGGCGATGCGCCAGGCTTCCTCGAAGCCGATGCTGCCGGCGCTCGTCTCCCAACCCGAATACGTGGAGGGGTTGACACCAATCGCAGCGCACAGCTCAACCTGGCTCACACCGACGCGGGCGCGCTCGACGCGCAGACCTCGCTTAATTGACTGCTCGCGTTCCTCCTTGTTGCCTGACAACTGATTTAGTGTCTTCATGTTCACCTCGTATTTTGTCTGATTTAGCCTAACTATTTCATAGCTTAATCTAATTTCGCCTAAAGTCAACTAATTTCGCCCAACATTCTTGTTTTTTTTGGCTGTATTAGCTAAAGTTTCTTCAGAGACAAACGGAGGGAAGATGAGATTCAAACTTCAGGAATTACGAAAACGGGCTGGTTTTAAGAGCGCCTCCGCATTTGCGAAGGCAATTGGCATGCCAGTCGGTACCTATACGAATTACGAGCAGGGAAAGAATAAGCTCACTCTAGAGATGGCATGGCGGTTCGCTGAAATCTTCGACTGCACGCTCGACGAGCTCGCGGGGCGCGACTTCCACCCCGAGGCCGGCGCCGATCCGCCCGAGGTGCGCGAACTCGCCGAGATATACCAGGACTCCAACGCCCAGGGCCGCGCCGCCATCATGGCCGTCGCAAGGTCCCAATCGGGGATGGCGGGGCAACCTGAGACTGGTGTGAGCAAGGCGGTGTAGGCATGGCGGATCAGACCCAGCTTTTCGATCCCGGGTGGTTCGGCCCACCGCAGGAGCCCGTTCCGCATCGTCGGAGGCCTAACGCGCTGTCGCCCGCGGAGCGCCAGTTCTATCGGGTTCAGGTAACCGATCTGTTCCTGAGCACGGAAGGAAAGCAGTTCGAGAAGGGCATCGCCGAAATACTCCACGAGGCATACGAGGACTTCAAGGACCCCGACCCGTGGGGCAGCGAGGGCGACTGGGGTTGCGACGGGTACGTGGAGGCAGGACGGCACGTCTTCGCGTGCTACGGTTCGGAGCACAAGGCGTACGAGAACGACTACGCCCGGCAGAAGGTCGCCAACGACCTCGATCGTGCGTGCGATAAGTGGCCGATGATGGAGGAATGGACGTTCATCACCAACACCAAGTGCGGACCGAAATTCATGCGAAAGTGGGACAAGCTGGAGGCCGAGCACGGGCCACAGAGCGACAGGCCCCTCAAGATGGGTTTATGGAAGGAACGGGACGTCATCAAGGTCGTTTTGGGACTCAGCGAAGAGAGTCTGGGCTTCCTGTATCCGGGCTGCGAAAGCGTTAGGGACTTCGATCTCGGCGACTTCGTGGACGCCATAGGGCAGTTCGTTGCCGGCACTTGCTGGGTGCCTGACAAGGTCCCGATCGACGAAGTCTCGCAAGCCAAGATGGACTACAACCAGATAGACGAGTACTACCAAGAAGACCTCGTCAAGGGAATGCCGGCAAGCCCGCTCATCAAGAGATGGTTCGACTCCCTTCCCGATCCGGGGTACTGCGACTTCGTCGCGTCGCGCTTCAAGGCCAACTACCTCGAGCTGAAGAGGGACGATCCAAGCCCCGAGGCCATATTGGAGGCACTTTACGATCGAGTAGGAGGCTCGCAGTTCAGGGCGCGCGGAAAGGCCCGCCGGATGTCGACGCTCTCCGCGGTTTCCTTCTTCTTCCAGCGATGCGACATATTCGAGAACGCGCCAGAGAGTTGGTGCAAAGGCGATGGAGGTGGCGCGCCATGATCCTTCCCACCAAGGGCATCAGCACGCAGCGCTGCCTTCTCACCGTTGGGGCCGAGGCCCTGCGGATCCTCGACCATGCGAACACCCCGTCCGGCGTGTGGGAGGAGTACCACCAGAGGCACGAGAACGACCGGTCGCCCGTTGGATTCGAATGGTTCATGCTGGCGATGGCATTCCTCTATGCCGTGGGGCTCATCGAGTACGACGACGACAAGGACATGGTTAGGAGGACGAATGTACCTGCACGCGATAGGGTCTAGCGACCCGCGGTTCAAGGGGTTCCGCTTCCACGACGGGATGAACATCGTGCTGGCCGCGCGGTCGTCCGAATCCGACGAGCGCAACAGCCGAAACGGAGCGGGCAAGTCGAGCCTGGTGCTCGTCATGCGCTATCTGTTGGGCGGCGCGACGCTCGACGTGGCCCTCTCGCGTGTTCGCGAGCTCCAGGACTCATCGTTCTTCGCTGAGTTCTGCCCCCAGGAGGGCGGGGTCGTCGAGAGGGTGGAGCGCCCGGTCGGCGGTCGGGAGATCTACCTGCGCGAGGCGGGTGCCGGATTCGCGCTTGAGAGCGACGTCGACAGGAGCTGGTGGCTAAGCTACATAGCGAGGACGGGATACGGCCTGCAGAGGCACGACGGCACGCCAGAGCTCGCCAACCTCTACGGGCAGGTGTTCAGGACAGCCTTCGAGGCCACGAAGGTGGAGCCCGGCGAGTCGAGGTGGAAGGGCACCACGCGGCTCGGGTACTTCATGGGCTTCTCGCCGGACGTGCTCGTCAAGTCCCGCGAGGCCTCCCGCATCGGCAACGAGAGGCGCATGGTGACCCAGGCGCTCAAGAGCAGCACCCTGGCCGAGGCCGGCAGGGACCAGGCCCTCATCGCGGCCGAGCTCCTCGCCGCGAGGTCAAGGCGCGACGAGCTTGCCCGAAAGGTGAGGGGCTTCCGCGTCGACGAGCAGTACGCGGAGCACCAGGACAGGGCCAACCAGCTCACGTGGGACATGCGCGAGGTCAGCGACACCATACTCGTCTGCGAGGAGAGGATCCGCCTCATCGAGGAGGCCATCGCCTCGGAGGAGCCCGCTTCGGACCCAAGGACGAAGGAGAGCGTGAGGGTGGTCTACGAGGAGGCTGGCCTGCTCCTTCCTGACGTCGCCCTGCGCAGGTACGACGAGGTCGAGGCGTTCCACGCCTCCGTCATACGAAACAGGAGGATGTACCTCTCGGCCGAGCTGGAGGAGCTCAAGGACGAGGTGAGGAGCCTACGCGAGGAGCAGCGCACCTTGGACGAGGAACGCTCCTCCGTCATGCGGCTGCTCGACAGCACGGTGGCGCTGGAGACATACGAGAGCGTGGCCGCCGAGGTCGCCGAGGTCGAGGCAAGGGTCAGGCTTCTGGAGAAGCAGCTTGCCGACGCCAGGAGGGTGGAGTCCATGTCCACCGACGTGGCGAGGGCGAAGCTGGGGGCACACGACGCGCTAAAGGAGCAGAAGGAAGAGATCCAGAAGCAGATCGACGCCATGGCCTCCGAGTTCCACGACCTCAGCAAGGAGGTGTACCACGACAGGGAGGGCCTGCTCCTGGTGAAGGTCACGAATGCCGGCAACCTCTCCATCAAGCCCAAGATCCCCGGGGACAAGTCGGGCGGAATCGGAGGCGTGAAAACCTTCCTGCTCGACATGGTCGTCCTTCGCAACGCCATGAAGCTTGGCCGCGCGCCTAGGATAATCGTCCACGACAGCGAGCTCTTCAACGGCATGGACGAGAGGCAGCTCGGGTCGTGCCTCAACATCGCCGCGCGCCTGTCCGAGGAGGACGGCTTCCAGTACGTCCTGCTCCTCAACTCCGACACGCTTGCGGCGGCGGAGGACAACGGTTTCGACCGCGGCGACCACGTGCTCAGCCCCGACCTCAGCGATGACGGCGAGGACGGCGGGCTGTTTGGGTTCAGGTTCGCGTAGGAAAACCAGCACGAGCAGAAGGGACTTTTATGAGCGAAGGCACTGCAATGACGAATCCCGATGACGAGCCGATCAAGGCCGAGATTATCCTCTACCAGTCGGAGGGCGCGAACGTGCCCGTCGAGGTCCACTATATGGATGAGACGCTTTGGCTCACGCAAGCGCAAATGGCCGAGCTCTTCGACGTGGATCGGACGGTGATCGGCCGACACCTGAAGAACATCTTCGAGTCGGGAGAGCTTGTACGAGAGAGCACATGTGCAAAAATTGCACATGTGGGTTCAAATGGGCAAACGTACCAAACCATGCACTACAACCTCGATGCGGTTATCGCCGTGGGATACCGCGTGAACTCGCTGCGTGCCACCAGGTTCCGCCAGTGGGCCACCCAGACGCTCAAGGAGTACATCACCAAGGGCTTCGTCCTCAACGACGACATGCTCAAGAACGGCGCTCCCTTTGGGCAGGACTACTTTGACGAGCTCCTCGCGCGCGTCCGCGACATCCGCGCGAGCGAGCGCAGGTTCTGGCTCAAGATCACCGACGTGTTCCAGGAGTGCTGCTACGACTACGACAGCAAGAGCGGGACCGCCCGGGCGTTCTTCTCGACCATCCAGAACAAGATGCACTACGCCACCACCGGTCATACCGCGGCCGAGATCGTCCATGCCCGCGCCGACGCAGCAAAGCCCCACATGGGCCTCACCTCGTGGAAGGGCTCGCCCGACGGCCGCATCCACTCCAGCGACGTCGCCATCGCCAAGAACTACCTGTCCCAGGACGAGATTCGCGACCTCGACCGCCTCGTCAGCATGTTCCTCGACGTCGTCGAGGACCGCGCGGAGCGTCACGTGCTTACGAGCATGAAGGAGTGCTCCGACCTCGTTGACAGCTTCCTGCAGTTCACCGGACGCGAGGTCCTCAAGGGCAAGGGAGAGCGCTCCCACAAGCAGGCCGAGAAGAAGGCGCGCGAGGAGTTCGCCAGGTTCCAGAAGATCCAAGACGCCACATACGAGAACGACTTCGAGAGGCACATGAAGCGCCTGGGGGCAAACGAGTGAGAAAACCGCCTCCCCCCTGTGCTGTGGCGGCCTCGGGGAAGGCGGGTGTCAGAAAGACGAGGTGATTTTACCATGGGACGTAAGACGCGTGTGGTGGCGTACGCAAGGTTTTCCTGCGACAAGCAGCGCGACGCCTCCATAGAGGACCAGCTCTATGCCATCAACCAGTACTGCGAGGACCATGGCCAGCAGATCGTGGCCCAGTACTGCGACTATGCCCTCTCAGGCCGCTCCGACGACCGGCCCGAGTTCCTCCGCATGATCGAGGACGCAAAGGGCGGGAGCTTCTCGGCCATCGTCGTGTGGAAGATGGACCGCTTCGCGCGCAACATCGAGGAGCAGTACTACTACGAGCACGTGCTGCGTGGCTATGGCGTGCACTTCGAGTCCACAAAGGAGAACATAGCCGGCGGAGGCATCGAGGCCACGAGCACCAAGGCCCTCAACGCCCTCTTCGCCGAACTCCGCAGCCGCCAGGGCGCCGAGGACACCATGCGCGGCATGGAAGGCAAGGCCCGGCGCTGCCAGTACCTCGGCTACCCCTGGTTCGGATACACCCACGACGGGGACGAGATCGTGCTGGATCCCGCGACCGCGCCCATCGTGCGACAGATGCACGAGGACCTGCTCTCCGGCTCCACGATCTCCGCCATCGCGCGCAGGCTCGACGAGCAAGGCATCCGCACCTCGCGAGGCACGAAGCCCACCTATGACTTCGTCGACAAGATCCTGCGCGCCGAGCGGTATTGCGGCGTGTACACATGGGGCAAGGTCAAGGACGAGAGCGGCCGCGTGGTGAAGGGACCGGACGGCAAGCCCATCCCCTTGGTGCGCGTGGAGGACGGCATCCCGGCCATCGTGTCGCGCGAGGTGAAGGACGCGTGCATACGGCGCCTATCGAACAAGCGCATGAAGAACGACGCAGCCGACTTCGCCCTGTCCGGCAGGCTCTGGTGCTCCAAGTGCGGCCAGCCCATGCATGGAGAGTCCTATGGCCACGACAGGTGGTGGTACTCGCGCTACGTCTGCCGGCACCGTCGCCGGCCCTGCGTGATGCCGTCGGACCAGAAACTTCTGGAGGGGTCCATCGCGCAGGCGCTGCGCGAGCTCATGCGCGACCGCGAGTTCTGCGCGCGCCTGGCCGACGAGCACGTGAGGTGGCAGGAGGGGCAGGACCAGGGGCGCGCCTCCATCAAGGCGGCGCAGAAGGAGCTGCGCGTCGTCGTGCGGCAGCGAGACAACCTGGTGCGCGCCGTGGAGGACGGGATGCCCTGGGAGCTCGCACGCGACCGCATGGCCGTGCTCGAGGAGACCAAGGCGGGCGTAGAGCGCCGGATCGGCGAGCTCAAGAAGCGGCGCGTGGAGATCTCTCGCGAGGACATCCTCGCTTTCTTCACAGCTGCCTCCGACGGATTCCTCTCCGACGAGGACCTCATCGATATGATGGTGGCCAAGGCGTTCCTCTACGACGGGAAGGTCGCCCTGGTACTGAACGTGGCCGCCTCGGACGTCACACAGGACGAGTTCGAGACGGCCATCGCTCAACAAATGGCTCTAAACGCGCAGGTAGATACCCGTTTTAGAGCGTCTAGACTCTGGTGCCCCAAAAATGGTGGTACTCAAACAATCAAAACCACCATTTACCTGCTTGAACGTGGCTTCGGCCTCGTGCTCAACCTCGCGGCATAAAAAAGCCACCCACCTCCCCGGTTGGGGAGGTGGGTGGCTTCGGTTTTGGGGATTGGTCAGTCGACGGGCATCACCTTGGGGGTTCCGTCCGGATTCAGCACGGTCTCGGCCGCGTACCATCGCACGCTGCCATCCGCCTGCAGCTGCCCGTAGTGGCGTATCTCGACGTTGGTCTCAACGTCGTAGGTCACGATGTCGACCATGCCGGCGCCCCTACCGTATGTCGTGCTCGTGGAGAGCGGCGTATTCTTCCCGTTCCGGGGGTAGGCACGCCCGGGCTCGTACTCGCGCTCGAGGTCCTCGACGGTCACGGACCACTCTCCGACCGCGTACTCGTCGCGCTGCGTGGAGGCGAGGCTTGCCATGTCCTCGCGCGTGACGGCGTTGGCGCCGGCCACGACGGCGGCGTCCTTAGCCTCGGCCTCGATCGCGTCGGCCCTCACCCTCTCTGCCGCGTTGTTGGCGCTCGCGCACGCGAGCGCCAAGGCCGCGACCACAATGGGCACGACTATGGCACCGATGCATGCCGCCCTGTCGCGAGCAGCCTGGCTGTACTCTTGCTTGCCTGCCATGCTATCCCTCCGACTCGTTGTTGAAGTTGCCG
>Ga0310690_10005843_pt1 | contig 16477 bp, 10 predicted proteins | sample AusTroGonzalo_MG_2_FD_207661 | JGI IMG/M metagenome (GOLD analysis project Ga0310690, IMG submission 207661) | Bovine rumen microbial communities from tropical cattle in Woodstock, Queensland, Australia - Gonzalo_04 (v2) (version 2) | ecosystem: Host-associated > Mammals > Digestive system >... | reverse complement strand
CCCCGTATTTATTGGCGAAATGCTCTGTCTTGGGCCTTCTGTCCAGGGCAAATGTGCCGCGAAGCTCGGCATAGGGAGCCAGGTCCGTGGTGTACAGGTAGAGGGAATTGCCGCTGCCGGCAGGTCCTGTGACGCCGTAATTGTCGGTGTGCATCCAGGGGGTCTCCGGATACGTCTGGACAAACCGGACGGGAGCATTCTCCGCGGCTCCTGCCGCCACGCCGTAATCGATGGCATTCTTGTAGAAGCACAGGGCGCTGGTTCCGGTGCCGTAGTAGGTTCCCAGGTCGTCATAACTCCATGAAACGTGCTCCAGATGGCCTTCATAGGTGCTTCCGTCTCCCACGATGCGGCCGTGGATACGCTCGATGCCGGCATTCCTCAGCAGGGTCTTCCACTTCCAGAAAAGGGCCTCGGGCCGGTATGCGATGGAATCTTTGGCACCGATGGTGGGGTCTCCGCCGCCCAGGATGTACAGGTCACCTTCCAGCGTGCCGTCCTGGATGCTGCCGGTATAGCCCAGCGTTGTCTTGAAACGGTGGTCCGGGCCGAAGGCATGGAGGGCGCAGCCCGTGGTGACGAGTTTGGTGTTGGAGGCCGGTGTCAGGCGCAGGTCTCCGTTATATTCGGCCAGCGTCTTTCCCTGGGCATCCTGTACCGAGATACCCACCAGGGTGCCCTGCATGGGGCCCCTGCGCAACATTTGCCGGATATATTGCTGGGCAGGTTCCTGTGCCGGCGCCTGCGCGCAAAGCACAGCACCTGTCAATAGGATCAGAAGTCGTTTCATGGACTATTTGTCGTGGGATTCCCCTACGCGGGCCTCCACCACGTTGATGATATAGTCTCCGCTCTTCTCGCATTCCCCGATCAGGTCCATGAACACGGTGCCGTTGTTGTAACCGTACACATGCTGGTCCAGGGCGTCGATGTTCTCCTGTTTCAGGCGGTTGCGGCAGTCGTTGATACGGGCCTCGATGTAGGCGCTCTTGCCCAGGCCCACGTTCTCCAACGGGCTGGAAAGCACGTAATTCATCTGCGTGAGGGCCTCTTCTATGAGCTGCACCATCTCCAGGCCGCCCTTGATCTGGCCTTCGGAGAACTCTATCTTGTTCTCCCGTTTGCGCTTGAGGATACGGGCCAGGTTGAAGAAGCTGTCACCCACCGATTCCAGTTCCCCAATCTGGCGCAGCATGGAACGGATTTCTCCCTTGGTTTCGTCGGACAGGTGTGCCTGACCCACGTCTCCCAGGTATTTGCCGATTTCGTTTTCCATGCGGTCGGAGAGGTCTTCGTACTTCTCGATTCGGTCGAACAGTTTGGCGAAATCCTCGTCCGAAGCATTGTACGATTCCTTTACCAGTTCATACATATACTGCATCTTCTGGCCAAAGAGAACGATTTCCTTCTGGGCCTGCAGCACGGAGATTTCGGGGGTCTTCATGATACCGCCGCGGATATACTGCAGGCGGAATTCGTCTTCTTCCTCCGTCTTCTTGGGCTTGATGAGGATGCACACGAACTTCTCTATCTGCGGAATGAACCAGATGAGGATGGCCGTGTTGATCACGTTGAAGAACGTGTGGAAGGTGGCCAGGGCGAAGGACAGCTGGGTGGGGCTTTGCTCGGGAGCTTCCGGGTCCAGGCCCACCACGCCGCAAACCATGCGAACGAAGGGGAAGAAGAAGATGAGCACCCAGCACACGCCGAACACGTTGAACAGCATATGGGCCATAGCCGTACGCCGGGCCTGCGTATTGGCGCTGAGGGCCGCCAGGTTGGCGGTGACGGTGGTGCCGATATTTTCACCCATCACCAGGGCGATACCCTGGAAGATGGTGATGGCGCCGGTGGAACACAGCACCATGGTGATGGCCATGAGGGCTGCGGAACTCTGCACAATGGCCGTAAGGATGGTACCGATGAGCAGGAACAGCAGGATGGTTCCGTAATTGGTCTTGAAGCTGGCGAAGAAATCCACCACGGCCGGCTTGCTGGCCAGGTCCATGTCGATACCCGCCTGTTTGAGCATTCCCAGGGCGAACAGCAGGAAGGACAGGCCGAAGAGGAAGTCTCCCACATAGCGGTGCCGGCCCGTCTGGATGAGGATGATACCTATCAGGAACGCCGGCCATACCACCATGGTGATGTTGAACGAGAAGCCGGCCGACATGATCCAGGCGCTCATGGTGGTACCGATGTTGGCACCCATGATGATGGAAATGGCCTGTGCCAGGGTGAGCAACGCGGCGTTCACAAAAGATACGGTCATCACCGTGGTAGCAGCCGAGGACTGGACGGCTACGGTCACCAGGGCACCGGTAAGCACACCGGAAAAACGGTTGGTGGTCATGGCGCCCAGCATGTTACGCAGCTGGGGACCGGCCATTTTCTGGAGAGCTTCGCTCATCACCTTCATACCGTAGATGAGCAGGGCGATGGAGCCGAGGAGTTGCAATACGATCAACATGTTCGCTTAGATTTTATCCTTACAAAGTTAAGGAAATTTTCTTAAATCTTCCTGTTGCGGGGAACCAGCACACGGAGTGCTTCCGGAACCACTTCCAGTTCAATTTGCGTGCCTTTCTGGATAGGGTCTCCGTCAAAGTGGGCGGGACCGGGGGAGGGACGGCCGATGGTGACGTGCCGGCCGGTGAGGGTTTGGACGCGCCGGCTGGTATGGGCGCGGCCCAGCATCAGCTTGGCGGCCAGAAGCGGGATGTCAAGGGTGCGGAAAGGCTTTACGATCACCAGGTTGAGCAGGCCGTCCTGTACGGAGGCCAGGTCGGCGATGCGTGCCTGGTTGCCCCACTGGTTGGAGTTGCCCACCGTCACGAAAACGGCCCGGGTCTCCAGGATTTTTCCGTCGATGTCCAGGGTGTAGGTCTGGGGTTGGAAATGCTGCCATAGCTTCCAGGCCAGGGAAATGTAGGTCCACAGGCCCCGGTGCCCCGCCCGGGCGAACTCCCAGGCTACATCGGCATCCAGGCCCACGCCGGCCACGCTGAAGAAGGGTTTTCCGTCCATCAGGCCGCAATCCATACTGGTGACCACGCCGTCGTTGAGGACGCGGACGGCTTTTCCCGGCCTGCGGCTGATGCCCAGGTGCAGCGCCAGGCCGTCCCCGCTGCCGCAGGGGATGATGGCCAGGGCTTTTCCCGTGCCCATGAGCCCGGCGGCCACTTCGTTAACCGTACCGTCTCCGCCTACGGCCACCACGATGTCGGCATCGGCCTCCCTGGCCAACTGGGTAGCGTGACCGGGACGGTCTGTGAACGCCACCTCATAGGGGTGCCGCAGGTTCTTTTCCACCTTCCGGAGCAGCTTCTTCTTGTCGATGCCGCCCGACAGCGGATTAACGATGAACAACAGTTTGGACATGGTGCAAAAATACAAAAAAGAATGGGATGCCCGCGCTTTCTTGCGTCTATTGGGGTATTATATGCGCAAATTTTACCCTTCCCTTATGCGGAATCCGTTAGTTTTGCAGAACTAACCTATATAATAAGGCATATGAAAATCAGACAGATAGCCATTCTTCTCCTGATCCAGCTCGTTTGCTGCTGCGGTAAAACGGAAAACAATAGTCCTCTGGTACCTCCTCCCAGCCCCAGCTCCGAGGAAGAACAAGGCGGTGAAGAAGGCGGTTCCACCGATCCCAATCCTCCGGCACCTACGCCCCAGGACGGTTACATCGTGGTGGGCTATGCCTATGCCGACAGCGGTCAGCTGCCGGATCCTACCCTTCTCACCCACATCAATTTCTCCTTTGCCAAGATCGAGGACGACTTTGAGACGCTTTACATCCGGGACAAAAAGAAGACCCGCCTGAAAGAAATCGTGGGGCTCAAGTCGAAGAACCCGGACCTGAAGGTCATGCTGTCTGTGGGTGGCTGGGGCGCCGGCAATTTCTCCGAGATGGCGGCCGACGAAACCCACCGCAAGAATTTCTGCAAGAACTGCCTGGACGCCGTGAATAACTACAAGCTGGATGGTATCGACCTGGACTGGGAGTATCCTACCAGCAGTTCGGCGGGCATCAGCAGCTCCCCCAACGACACCCGGAACTTCTCCCTGCTGCTCAAGGATTTGCGCGAGACCCTGGGCAATGACAAGCTCATCACCATGGCTTCGTCGGCCGATGCCAAGTACATCGACTGGAGCACCGCTCTCCCGTACCTGGACTTCGTGAACATCATGAGTTACGACATGGGCAGGCCCCCGCAGCACAATGCCGCACTCTATCCTTCGGCCAAGACCAAGATGAGCTGTGAAGAGGCTGTGGCCAAGCATTATGCCAAGGGCGTTCCCTATGAAAAGATGACGCTGGGTATGGCCTTCTTCGGCCGCGTAGACCGCAATATCCTCCAGGGCGACGAACTGGACTACAACGAAATCATCCCCCTCCTCTCCAAGTACATCAAATGCTGGGACGAACAAGCCAAGGTGCCTTATCTCACCGACGCCGCCGGCACCATGGTGCTTAGCTACGACGACGAGACTTCCATCGGCCTCAAAGCCGACTATATCATCCAGAAAGGCCTGCTGGGCGGCATGTACTGGGACATCGAGGCCGATGATTCCAACTGGACCCTGGGCAAGGCCGTGGCCTCCCGTCTGCTTCCCGGCAGCGTTCCCGAGGAAGAAGCCTTCCTGGCCACCAACTCCTATATCGAGAAATACATGGAAGAGGTGAACTATCCCGAGACCAACAACCCCGACACCGACAAGGAGTATAACAACTCCCTGGTGATCGGCTATCCCGGCGGCGGCCCCAGCGAGAACGACATCGAGTTACCTCCCACCTACACTATCAGCTGGACGGCCGCATCCGGCAGCCAGACATTGCGCATATGGGAAGGCAGCTGGAGCCGGGAATACACCCTTTCCGGCGGTGTAAACCACCAGGATATCACCAACCTGGTTCCGGGAACCACTTATAACTGGCAGGTGATTTCCTCCAACACGGTGGTGGCCGACGGCCATTTCGCCACCAGCGGCAAACTGCGTCAGGTTTACTTTGCCCCCAACGTGCGAAACGGCCGTGACCTGGGCGGTTACAAGGGCCTGGACGGCAAAACCGTCGTCTACCACAAGCTGTACCGAGGCGGTGCCATCCATGGTTCGCGTCTGAATGATGCCGGCAAAAAGGAAATGCTGGCCGAGGGCATCCGGGCCGAGGTAGATCTCCGTGAAGCCAGCGACGTCCCTTCCAGCTCTCCGCTGGGCAGCAGCGTGGCGTTCTATGCCCCGGGCTTTGACAGCGGCTACAACCACATGGTGCGTGACAACAAACCTAAGATGAAGGAAACCTTCTGCTGGGTGGTGGACCGCCTGCGGGAGGACAAACCCGTCTACTTCCACTGTGCGGCCGGCCGTGACCGTACCGCCACCCTGGCCGTCCTCCTGGAGGGTGCCCTGGGCGTGGGCGAAAGCGATATGGCCAAGGACTACGAGCTCACCTACTTTACTCCGGCCGACTGGGGCATGTCCAAGGACGATAACGGAACGCCCATCTACAAGCACACCCGGGACAATTACAGCTACAAGTCCATCCGCAAGACTATTTTCAGCGAGACCGACAGCGGTACCTATCAGGAGCGCATCGTGAAGTACCTCCTGAAGATCGGTGTGCCGCAGAAGGATATTGACGACCTGCGCAGTATCATGCTCAAATAGTTTTTTGTATCTTTGCCATATGGTAAAGAACATCCTTCGCGTCCCGCTGCTGGAGCAGGCGGACGAAAAGACACTGGAACTGGGCGGCGCCCGGTTCGACGTAAGTACGGTCAACTGGCCCGAAGAATTCCCTTATGCACCCATCTGTGCCGGCCGCATGGCCCGCACGGCCGATTCCCTGCTGGTAAGCTGGCGGGTAAGCGGCCTGGACCTCACGGTGCGGAATACGGAGGACGGCGGCACCATCTGGGAAGACAGCTGCTGCGAGATTTTCCTGCAGGATCCCGGCTGCGACAAATACTATAATATTGAAGTGAATGCCGCCGGCGTGCTGCTGGTGGGCTGCGGCACCGGCCGCGGAGACCGGGTGTTGCTGCCGCCGAAGGAGATGGCCCGTATCAAGCGTTTTGCGCAGGTGAAAGCCCCCGTGGACATCGCCGACCAACTTTGCACCTGGAGCCTCACCGTGTGCATTCCTTTCGAGGTCATCGGCCTGGACCCGGCCCACCTGCCGGAACATCTTCTGGGCAATATCTACAAGTGCGGAGACAAGACCGCCCATCCCCATTTCCTCAGCTGGTCGGCCATCGACACGCCTCATCCCGATTTCCATCGCCCCGAATTCTTCGGCACCTTTCAGTTGAGATAAAAATCATTGCGTCATGAAAACCATCAAAGAAGTCCTCTACGATTGCCAGGCCAAAAAGACGGCCGTGCTGGCTACCAATTTCTATAACTATGAGACGCTGGTGTGCGTTGCCAAGGCCGCCCAGGCCATGAATGCACCGGTGATGCTGCAGCTTACGCGTTCTTCCATCGACTACATGGGCCTTCACACCGCCTACAAGATGGGCCGGCAGGTCATGGCCGATTACGGCCTGCAGGGATACATCCACCTGGACCATGGCCCCAGCCTGGAACTGGTGCAGAAGTGCCTGGACGAGGGTTTCGACTCCGTGATGATCGACGCTTCGGAGAAGCCTTTCGAAGAGAATGTGGCCACGTCGGCCAAGGCAGTTGAGATGGCCAAGCCTTACGGCGCCAACGTGGAGGCCGAACTGGGTTACGTGGCTAAGCTGGGCCAGGAGCAGGGCGGTGGCTTCACCACGCCGGAGCAGGCGGTGGAGTTCGTCAACCGCACCGGCGTAGATGCGCTGGCGGTTTCCATCGGATCGGCCCACGGCTTCTATAAACTCCCGCCGCACCTGGACATCCCCCGCCTGGCTTCCATCCATGCCGCTACGCCCGTGGCGCTGGTGCTGCACGGTTCTTCCGGCATCCCGCACGACCAAGTGAAGGAAGCCATCGCCAACGGCATCGTGAAGGTGAACCTGGCCACCGAAATCAAGGACAATTTCATGCGCGCCCTCAAGAAAGTCCTCTCCGAGAGCGATGAAATCGACCTCCGCAAGGTCTTCCCCAAGGCCATGGACCCCGTAGTGGAACTCCTCAAGGAGAAATACGCCGTCACTGGCGCGACGAGGGTGTAGCTATCTTATCTACAATCAGGGCGATGGCGCCGTCTCCGGTAACGTTGCAGGCGGTGCCGAAGCTGTCCATGGCAATGTACAGGGTGATCATGAGCGCCTGATGGGTGGGGTCGAAGCCCAGGATGCTGTCCAGTACGCCCAGGGCGGCCATGATGGCGCCGCCGGGCACGCCGGGCGCAGCTACCATGGTAACGCCCAGCATCAGGACAAAGCCCAGGATGGTCAGGAAATCAAAGGGAATATCCAGCATCAGCATCAGCGCGATGGCGCAGGAAGTAATCTTGAGCGTGCTGCCGGAAAGATGGATGGTGGCGCACAGCGGAACGGTGAATCCCGCCACGCCGGGGCTTACTCCGTTGGACAGGGCGCTCTTGAGGGTTACCGGAATGGTGGCGGCCGATGAAGCCGTGCCGAGGGCGGTCATGTAGGCCGGGAGCATCTTGCCCAGCAACTTGAAAGGGTTGCGCTTCACGACGGCACCGGCCACGCTGTATTGAATGACTAGCAGCACCAGCGTCATCACAAAGATCACCGCCACCATCAGGATGAAAGACCCTAAAACGGGCGCCACCTTGCCGGCTGCGGCCATGTCCATGAACAGGCCGAAGATATAGAACGGCAGGAAGGGGATGATCACTTTCTCTATGCTGCGGACGATGATCACCCGCAGTTCGGCAAAACCTCGCATCAGGACATCGGCCTGGGAGAAAGCGATGCCCAAACCCAGCAGGAAGGACAGCACGAGGGCGGTCATCACGTCCATCAGGGGAGGGATGCCGATGGTAAAATAGGCTGGGAAGTCCTTGCCGGCTTCTTCCAGGGCGGCCATGGAGCCTTCGGACACCAGGGAGGGGAAAAGCCCTACGCTGAAAACATAGGCAAACAGGCCGGAAAAGACGGTGAAACCGTAGGCCAGCACTACGGTGATGAACAGCATGCGGCCGGCTTTGTGGCCCACATCGGCAATGGCGGGCGTTACCAGGCCCACGATGATGAGGGGGATGAAAAAGCGAAGCAACTGGTCGAAGATACTGGTGAAGGTGTTGCCGATGCGCACCACCCAACCCGGAACAAATTGTCCGGCTATGACGCCCAGCACAATGGCGATGAGCACTTTCACCACCAGGGGCAAGTCCTTGATTCTTTTCATTTTTCACTGGTTTCTCCACAAATTTAAGCATTCTTGCCAAATAATGCTATATTTGTAAACATGAAACGAATGATAACCTTGGCCCTTGCGGCCGCCATCGGCCTTTGTGCCCTGAATCCCTCCCACGCTTGCACCAATCTGATCGTGGGCAAGAATGCTTCCGTCGACGGAAGCGTCATCTGCACCTACAACTGCGACGGTTTCGGCTTTGCCTCGTCGCTCAGTTACTCCGCTCCTGGACGTCATGCTCCCGGCGAGATGATCGCCATCCGCCGGTGGGGCTCGGACCAGGTGAACTATATCCCCCAGGCCGAATATACCTACAGGGTTGTGGGCCTCATGAACGAAAAGCAGGTCTCCATCGTGGAAACCACCTGGGACGGCCGGAAGGAGCTTCGCAATCCGGAAGGCTGGCTGGGGTATTTCACCCTGATGGATCTGGCCCTGCAGCGGTCGGCATCGGCCCGTGAGGCCATCGCGGTCATGCATCAGCTGGTGCAGGAATACGGGTACAACGACACCGGTGAATCCTTCGCCGTTTGTGATAAGGACGAAGCCTGGATCATGGAACTGATCGGCAAGGGTCCTGGACGGAAAGGCGCCGTCTGGGTGGCCCGCCGCGTCCCCGACGATTGCATCAGCGCCTATGCCAACTCCAGCCGCATCCGCCAGTTCCCGCAGGCCAAAAAGGCCGACAAGAAGCTGGGCTTCTGCGTGGTTCCCGGAGACTGCATGTATTCGGCCGATGTCATTTCCTTCGCCCGCGAAATGGGCTACTACGACGGTCCCGACAAGGATTTCAGCTTCCGCGAGGCCTATGGTCCGCTGGATTTCGGTGCCATCCGTTACTGCGAGGCCCGCGTCTGGAGCTTCTTCCGCCATCATTACGACACGTCGGTGATGGACGAATACCTGCCCTTCCTCAACGGCGACCTTTCCGTGCACGACGACCTCCCGCTGTGGATCAAGCCTTCGGCCCCGGTAAGTTACCGCGACATCCAGAACGACATGCGCGACCACTACGAGGGAACGGCCCTGGACATGACGGCCGATGTAAGCGCCGGCCCCTGGGCATCGCCCTACCGCAACCAGCCGGTGAACTACGAGGCTCCCGATGGCACCAAGATGTTCCGCGAAAGGCCCATCGGCTGCCAGCAAAGCGGCATGACGATGGTTTGCCGCATGCGCTCCTGGCTGCCGGATGCCCTTGGCGGTATCACCTATTTCAATCTGGACGATGCCACCACGTCGGCTTATGTGCCCGTGTACTGCGGCATTGACCGCCTTCCGGACCCGTTTAGGAAGGAGAACAACAACATTTTGGAATTCAGCGAGAAAAGCGCCTTCTGGATGTGCAACTTCGTGGCCAATATGGTGTATCCCCGCTGGAGTGCCATGATAGGGGATCTGCGGGAAGCCCAGCAGGAACTGGAAGACTACTATGAGGCCGACCAACCGCTGGTGGAAGAACATGCCGCAGGCCTCACCGCCGGTGAACTCACGGAGTATCTGACCTCCAAGACCATTTTCTACACCGACCGCATGATGCAGCGCTGGGACAAACTGGCCCGCCTGCTCATCGTGAAGCACAACGACCAGATCATGCGCCCTTCAAAGGACGGTGAGGTAGTCCCCGGCCGCCACACCTCTCCCGCCTACGCCCCCGCCTTCATCGAAGCCGTAAAGGCCCAGACCGGCGAGCGCTATGTGAAGCCTTAAGATTTTAAGGCTTCTTCCTTTTCCAGTACCGTGTAGGCCACTTTTCCCACCAAAGTGGTGGGGAGGGAATCGCGGAATTCAATCTCTGACGGGAGTGCATACTTGGCGATATGCTTCCGGCAGTGGTTCATGATGGATTCTTTCATGTCCGCGTCGGCCGGGCAATTGTCCTTGAGCACCACGAAGGCCTTCACGCGCTGCATCTTCAGGGAATCTTTGACGCCGATGACACAGCTGCGCTGAACGGCAGGGTGACCCTCGATAATGTTCTCTATCTGAGAAGGATACACATTGTATCCGCTGGTCACGATCATGCGTTTCATGCGCTGGCTGAAGTAGATGAACCCCTCGCTGTCCATGCGTCCCAGGTCCCCGGTATGCAGCCAGACATGGCCGTCGGCATGGGTTTGCAGCGTTTGTTTGTTCTCCTCCTCATGGCCGATGTAGCCCAGCATCATGGAAGGACCGGTGAGGCAGATTTCGCCCTCCTCTCCGTACGGCAACTCGTCCTGGGACCCGGGCTTGCAAATCTTGAAATAAGTATCCGGGAACGGAATGCCGATGGAACCTTCCTTTTCCTTATTGTAAGGTGTGAGGCAGCATGCCGTGACGCATTCCGTGGTGCCATAGCCCTCCCGTACCCGCACGCGGGCGTTGTGGTCTTTCAGGAAGGCGTCGAATTTCTTCTTGAGCTCGATGGTGAGCGAGTCTCCGCCGGAGAACACCCCGTGCAGGCAACTTAAATCGGCCCCGTCCAGGTAGCGGTTGCGGGTGATGGCCTCGAAAAGGGTGGGCACGCCGGCGATGAAATTGGGCTGTGTCTTGCGGATGAGCTTGGCGTAACTCTTCACGTTGAAACGGGGTACCAGGATGGAGGTGCCGCCGATGAACATGAGCGTGTGGATGCACACGCCCAGGCCGAAGCCGTGGAACACGGGCATGGCCGCCAGCATCTTGGAATGGTGCACTTCCTCGTTGGCCATGTTGGCCGTCTGCCAGGCCAGGGCGTTGAAGTTGAGGTCGCTCAGCATGATGCCCTTGGTGGTGCCGGTGGTGCCGCCGGAAAAGAGCACGACGGCCTCCGTGCGGTAGTCCTTGCGGGCCACATAGTCATCGGCCACCCCTTCCCCCAGCTTCATGAAATCGCTCCAGAGGATGTCGTCGGCGCCCGTCACTTTGGGGAACTTGCGTTCCGTGAGGAGTTTCTGGCCGATGTTCAGCGGGAAGGCCAGTTCGTCGGACACGCGGCAGACGATGAGCTTCTGGATGGGCCGGAGTCCTTTCACCTCCCGGAATTTGGCGTAGAACTGGTCCAGGGTGACGGCCACCTGGCAGGACGCTTCGTTCATGTAGAAAGCCAGTTCGCTTACGGCTGAAAGCGGGTGCACCATGGTGGGGACGGCGCCTATGCGGTTGAGTCCGTACAGGCAGAAAACGGCCTGCGGCACGTTGGGAAGGCACACTAGCACACGCTGCCCCGGCCGGACGCCCAAGGCGTAGAAGCACCGGGCCACCCGGTCGATTTCGGCGGCCAGCCGGTTGTAGGAGGTGGCTTTCCCCATGAAGGTAAGGGCCGGGAATTCTCCCTCTTGGGCGGCCGTGTCCAGTACGGCCTCCGATATGGTTTTTTCGCTGTAGTCCAGATTGGGCTTTACTTCACCATAGCTCTCCAGCCACGGCGCAGCCACGTTTTCCAGTTTGTATTGCATCAGGTTTAAGTCAGTCTATGTCAATGGGTGCATCGGCCGGCAGGTCCAGCAGCTCCGGATGCTCGAACATCTTTCTCACCAGGCGCAGCGTCTTGGCAAAATAGTAGCCGTCTGCAATGCGCTCGTCCACCGTGAGGCCCAGCTTGACGGTGTTGTGCATCTCATAGGTGCCATCCTCTTTAAAGAAGGGGCGCATCTTTTTCTGGCCGATGACCACGAAGAAGGAAATGGTGCCGCAGTTGAACAGGTGATGGTAGTCGGCATTCATCTTGATGGAACCCAGGTTGGAGATGTACACGCTGGAGTAGCAGGGGTCATCGGCCGCCAGGGATGCCGGATACAGTCCGTGGTACTCCAACTTCCGGAGCGTCCACGCGAGAAAGAGCCATACAAACCGGGGAAGGTGGCTCAGGACCTTGAGGGTGTCGTCTACGCCCACGCTGGCGTTCTCCCCGCGCACCTTGGTCACGAACTTCTCCACATAGCTGTGTACCTGCTCGATTGGGGCTTCCCCTTCCGGGTTAAAGACAAACTTGGCCATGGATTCCTGGCCGTCGTCCGAGAACTGGCGCTTCACGTTGAAGGCCACCTGGATTTCATCCCTTTCGTAATAATGCCCGCCCGCGATGAAATAATTCATCTTGGGGCGCAGATAGATGGCTTTGGCCAGCGCAGCGGCTATGAAATGGAACCAGGTGTATTTGAAGGCCGGATTCTGGGCGTTCTTGGCAGCCAGGAATTTATCTACTTCCGTGAGGTCCATCACCTCTCCCAGTACGGCTTCGTTCTCTGTACGCTTGCCAAAAATGTACGGCATCATGACGTGCACGGGGTCCAGGCCGCGAACGAGGTAACCGTCCCAGCGGTCTCCCCAGCGTTTCTTGCGTTTGTCCATCGGTTTACGGTTTTGGTTTCGGTGCGTAAAGGTAACAAATTATCCTACAAATACAAAACCCGCCGCTGTCATAGCGTCGGGTATATAGTGAGTTGTTTTGGGCGGCCGGGCCGTGACTTTGCCCGCACACACGATCATCTCTATATCCCTATCAAAAACACCCCTACAATCACTTGTAGTGCGATCTTCCCCAGTCTATCAATCTGCGACCAATATGGCCAGTATTACCTTTGGTCGCATATATGTGCAACCAAGGGCGAATATAGGCGTAAATGAGCCACTCAGTTGAATTATCTGACAAAAATTCAGCCGTGAATGATATTTTTTGTGTCTTCGCGGCTGGATATTTTTAAATTATTAGTATCTTTTATGCCTCCCGTTTCATCCCCACCGATACACCAAAACTCTTTTGACGATTCAAAATGAAATCATTAAATTTGTCATCGGCTAAAAAGAACGAGACTATGAGCTGGATAGAAGACGCCATTAAGAACTTGCACAACAGCCTTCACCCTGTGAAGGTAGAGTTGAATGAACTCGATTGGAAGAGCGGTCTTTCTGAGAAATCTGAGAGACTGGCTCAACATATTTCCGCTTTCGCCAACCAGGTGGGCGGCGGAACCTTTGCCTTCGGTGTCAATGACGATGCCTCTTTGTTTACGCCAACAAGAGAGCAGGCTGAGGAAATCGTCAACCGCCTTGGCAGTATTTCCAGGAACAATCTGCACATCCCCATCAAGTTGGAGCACGCCTCTGCCGAGTATGAAGGTCAAGGCATCCTTTTCGTCCACGTCCCGGAGCAATTTGATAAGCCTGTGTATCTTCGTGGTGGGACCATCTATGATAGCTACTACCGTTCAGCTGGCCAGACGCACAAGATGTCACGCCAGCAGGTTCATGATATGATTGCGGCCAAGGAAGGGATTGCTTTTGAAGACCGCATAGCTGCTGCCAGTCTATCTGCCGACCAGATTCTTACAATGCTCGATTTCGGGGAGTTCTATAAGCTTACCGGTAAACCTGTCGCGACGGGTGCCGACAGCATTGCCGAAGGCCTTGCCGATTATGGATTCTGCAAAAAACAAGAAGGCGGCTGGGCTATTACCAATCTGGGCGCCGCGCTCTTTGCAAGAGACCTGCGCAGTTTCCCTTCGCTTGAGTTCCGGTATGTGGTTGTCCGTCAATACAAGGGGGCCAGCAACCTGGACATTTCGGCTGAAACCTTCTTCTATGAAGGATATGCTGTTTCGCTTGACAAGATTGTCAAGTATGTCATGAGTCTGTTAGAAAAAACGGAAGACATCCTGCACCCCAAACGCGAGAATAAGTATCCCTATCCTGAGGTGTCCATCAGAGAGTTGGTGGCCAATATGGTCCTGCACCAGAGCTTTGAGGTTCATGGTATGACCCTGGCTGTTGAAATCTTCACCAACAGGATCGTGATCACGAATCCCGGCACACCGCTCATTGACACCAATCGCTTTATCGATCTTCCCCCGAAATCCCGCAACGATAAGATGGCTCAGGCCATGTTCCTTTTCAATCTCTGCGAAAAGCGTGGTAGCGGAATGGATCGTGCCGTTGCCGGTGTTGAGGCTATGTTCCTTCCGCCCATCACTGTTGAAAAGGGTGAAGACTTCACGCGTGTTCGGATATTCCCCGTGAAGAAATACACCGAGATGACTAAAACAGAGAAGGTTCAGGCTTGCTATCAGCACGCATGTCTTCTCTATGAGGAAGGCCAGGAACTTACCAATCAATCACTGCGAGAGCGTCTGAATATGCCGAAGAACAATTCTGCCGGAGCGTCGAGGATCATTTCCGACACGGTTGAAGAGGGGCTTATCAAGCTTTCTAACAAGGCGCCCGAATCTAAAAAATTCTCATCATACGTTCCTTACTATGCGTAGTGTTTTATTTGCTGAGAAAATCACATCAACGAAAAAGTGATTGATTATCAACTTGTTCTTATTTGCCGAGAAAATCACATTATCATAATAGTCACTGCCGCCACCTCAACGAGATGACGGCGGTTGCTTCGTGCTACAATAGGTTCTGAATGATTTGATGATTATATCTCGGGGCCAAAAAGATGATATAATAGACATTTTCGGTTGGTGAAACTTAGTGTAACCATCTGATACATAGACAAATAATGACCATTAAAAGAAACCTGTTTCTTCTAATGGTTGTTTTTCTAAAATAAGAGTATGTTGATTACTCTCTTTTCCTCATCCAATTTAAGCTCTAAAACACCCTTTTTTAGACAGTACGCTTAGTAGGATAATAATGTGTATAGAGAAATTAAAATGAGGCTTCTATGCATGGTAGAGCCGCTTTTTGCTCGCATGATCCTGGTGCCGCCGCCTCGCATTACGCGGCTCGGCGGCTACGGCTCGCCGCTGCGGGGGGCTCCGAAAAAAGGCCCTCCTCGCAGCGGCCGTCACCAACCGAAAATGTCTATTATATCGTCCATTGTGCGGGTATAATTGACATTTTTGGTTTAATGAGTGCCCTTTATAAAAAAAATAAACCGCCGCATCGAAGTGCGCCGGAAGCATATATGAGTTGTTTTGGGCGTAAGGGCTTCATACCAGCCACTTACTTATGTTGCTAAGCGCTCTGCAGAGCGCCGGCGGAGGGCGTGTTCCGAAGGAACATACTAGCCCGGGAGCCGCGGGGGTGTTTGAGGGGGCAGCGCCCCCTGTATTGAGGTAGCGGGAGTGGGTCACGATCCCACGACCTCCGGATTATGAATCCGACGCTCTAACCAGCTGAGCTACCCCGCCGTACCGTATAAGGCACAAAAAAAGTTGAGATAGAAGGACTCGAACCCTCACTGACAGAGCCAGAATCTGTAGTGCTACCATTACACCATATCTCAATGTCCCCGCGAACGGGACTGCAAATGTACGACTTTTTTCTGAATCCGCAAGAAAAAAGGATAGTTTTTTTCTCAAAAAACTTTTTCGTAAATTTGTGGGTTAAGAATTATTAATCCGATATGGCTGATAATACCTATCAATTGGACGCCCACTGTCAGGCAATCCTGGAGGAGTACCGCGAACATCTTCCCCTGTTCGAGGAAATGAGGAAGAAGGTCCAGGACCAGCTCAAGCAGGTCTTCGACGAGGCCGGGCTCATCGTGGCATCCATTGAAGGCCGTGTCAAGACGGAGAAATCCCTGGCCGGCAAGCTGGAGCTCAAGGGCGCCAAATATGCTACGCTGGCCGATATTACGGATATCATCGGCCTGCGCGTCATCACCTTCTACAGCGACGACGTAGACAAGGTGGCATCGGCCGTAGACCGCCTGTACAAGGTGGACTGGGAGAATTCCGTGGACAAGCGCAAGGCGCACGAGATTGACAGCTTCGGCTATTTGTCCCTGCACTATATCTGCAGCATGCCGGACTGCCCGTACCGCTTCGAGATCCAGATGCGCACCGTGCTGCAGCACGCCTGGGCCAACATGAACCACGACACCGGCTACAAGTCGGGCGTGGAAATACCGCGGGAATACCTGCGTAACCTGAACCGCCTGGCGGGTATGCTGGAGCTGGCCGATGAGCAGTTCAGCCTCATCCGCAACGACCTCACGGATTACCGGCGCCGGGTACAGTCCCTGGTGGCCTCCGGCAACCTGGACGAAGTCCTGCTGGACGGAGAAAGCTTCCGCAGTTACCTGCAGCTCAGGCCCTTCGACAAACTGAACAAGCGTATTGCCGCCGTGAACCAGGCGGAGATCCAGGAAGTGAACCTGATGCCCTATCTGGCCGTATTCAAGGACCTGCACTGCAAAACCCTGGGAGACATCAACACCCTCATCAAAAAA
>Ga0310690_10005842_pt1 | contig 16478 bp, 10 predicted proteins | sample AusTroGonzalo_MG_2_FD_207661 | JGI IMG/M metagenome (GOLD analysis project Ga0310690, IMG submission 207661) | Bovine rumen microbial communities from tropical cattle in Woodstock, Queensland, Australia - Gonzalo_04 (v2) (version 2) | ecosystem: Host-associated > Mammals > Digestive system >... | reverse complement strand
GGTTCCAGCGACAATTCCAAGGACGTTATCCGGGAATTCGTGTCGGTGGATTCGCGTTTCAATCTGATTCCGCTGCTCAACAATGTGGGCGTTGCGGCGGCCCGTAACATGGCTCTGCAGCGCTGTTTCGGCAAGTATATCCTATTCCTGGATGCCGATGACCTCATCGATCCTCACTATATGGAAGCGGCCGTGGCGGCCCTGGAAGAGGATGCGTCCCTGAACGTGGTGTATGCCAAAGCCGACCGCTTTGGCGAAGAAACGTCCTGGGATTTGCCGGACTTTGACATGGGTACCATGCTGGCGCGCAATTGCCTGTATATCAGCTGTTTCTTCCGCAAACAGGAACACGACCTCTATTACGGCAGGGGCTTCGATACGGCCTTTGTGAACGGCTACGAGGACTGGGATTTCTGGCTCAGTTTCCTCGAGAGCCTGCCCGATGAGCCCAAAGTGCTGCAGCTTCCGGAGGTGATGTTCCACTACCGGACCCGCCCCGGCTCCCGCAACAAAGGGGTGTCAGATGAGGTCCTGGCCGAAATCCGCCGCATGCTTTGGGAAAAGCATAAGTCATTGTACAGCAGGTACTTTTGTGACCCTACCGAAACCGTTGAATACAGACGGATGCAACGCGCCTTCGAGAAGGCGTCCAAGTCCCTGGGCTGGCAGTTGAGGAGCGGTGTCAAAGAAATCCTGAAGAAGAAATGAAGCGCGTCCTGGTCATAGTGGTCACGCACAACGGCATGCACTGGCTGCAGCGCTGCCTGGACTCGGTGTACGCCGATGCCGACCTTTACGTGTGGGACAACGACTCCGTGGACGGAAGTGCCGATTTTGTGACGGCCCGTTACCCCGCCGCAAAGCTGATAAGAAGTGCCGAAAATTTAGGATTTTCCAAGCCTAATAACGAAGGCATGAAATGGGCCCTTTCGCACGGCTATGACTATGCTTATCTATTGAATCAGGACGCCTGGCTGGAAGCCGGTGCTTTGGACAAACTGGTCGCTGCGGCCGATGCCCACCCCGACTTCGGCCTCCTCTCTCCGCTCCAAATGACCGACGGATACGCCGGTCTTGACCGTCAGTTTGCTAAGGCGCTAAAGAGAGGGGGGCGGCATGCGCTGGACCAGGTCCAGCCCATGTTTGGACCAGGTCCAATTTCAGGTGCTGGACCTGGTCCAGTGAGTGTGCCTCCCAGTGGCCTGCAGGGCATAAGTGGTGGACCAGGTCCAGGGGGTAAAATGGGACCTCGTCCAAATGATGCCTGGACCAGGTCCAAGGGGTGTGACGCGGGCACAAAAAGTGGCCAATCCGTGCCCGGAGGGGCCGAAAATGGTGACGCGGGCACAAAAAGGGTGGTTTCGGTGCCCGTGCCGCGCGTGATGGCGGCTCATTGGTTGATTCCGACGGGCGTGATCAAGAGGATCGGCCTGTTCAATGAGGAGCTTTTTCCGCTTTGGGGACAGGATGATGACTGGTGCGCACGTTTGGATTTTTGCGGACTAAAAATCGGCGTAGTTCCGGAGGCTCGGGCGGTGCATGACAGGGCTTACCGGAAGGAGGAAAAAGAGACACTGGTGAGGCGGAATTACTATACCGGCAGCCTGGTGCGGCTGTGTGACTGCCGCCGGCCGTTGTGGGTAAAATTTTTATATGTGATTCCGTTCACGCTGGTGAAGGCTTTGAAATACCGTAGCTGGCTGTCATTCAAATACTTCCGAACCATTCTGGACCTGCTTCCAAAAGTTAAAGAACATCGGCAAAACGTTCGTGCGCGCACATAGAGCGCGCATTTATTTGCACGTGTGCGTAAAAATGCGTATCTTTGTTTGATTTTAACACCAAATTGAGATACACAGATTATGGCAATTGCAGATATACTGAAGTCCATTTTCGGTTCCAAGACCGACCGGGACATGAAGGCCATCCAGCCTGTCCTGGACCAAATCCTGCAGGTTTATCCGGACATAGACCGGCTTTCCAACGACGAACTCCGTGCCCGCTCCCATATGCTGAAGGAGCAGATCGCCGCCGTTGAAAAGCCGTTCGAAGACCGTATCGCCCAGATTAAGCTGGAACTGGAACAGGACATCCCCGTGGCCCAGAAAGAGGCCCTCGCCGGGGAGAGCGACAAGCTGGTGAAGGAAGAGGATGAAGCCATCGAGGTTATCCTGAACAAGATACTTCCGGAAGCCTTCGCCATCGTGAAATCTACGGCCCGCCGTTTCGCGGAAAGCGAAACCATCGAGGTCACCGCCAGCGAGTTCGACAAGAAGCTGGCGGCCGAGGGAAAGGACTTTGTGGAGATTGCCGGTGAGCCCGGCAATGACGGCGCCGCGAAAGCCATTTGGCACAACCACTGGCTGGCCGGCGGCAATGAGATTACCTGGGACATGGTGCACTACAACGTGCAGCTCATCGGCGGCATCGTCCTCAACGGCGGTGTCAAGACCAACAAGGAGCAGCGCGGTATGATTGCCGAAATGGCCACCGGTGAAGGTAAGACCCTGGTGGCAACCCTTCCCGTGTTCCTGAACGCACTCGCGGGCAAAGGCGTGCACGTGGTTACCGTGAACGACTACCTGTCCAAGCGAGACAGCGAGTGGATGGGCCCGCTCTACATGTTCCACGGCCTGTCCGTGGACTGCATCGACAAGCACCAGCCCAACTCCGAATCCCGCCGCAGGGCCTACAACTGCGACATTACCTTCGGCACCAACAATGAGTTCGGCTTCGACTACCTGAGGGACAACATGTGCTCCCGCATGAGCGACTTGGTGCAGCGCAAGCACCATTACGCCATCGTGGACGAGGTAGACTCCGTGCTCATCGACGACGCCCGTACCCCCCTCATCATCTCCGGTCCCATGGAGAAGGCCAGCGGGGACGAGCAGTTCATGGAATATCGGCCCTATGTGGAAAACCTGTACAACAAGCAGCGCGCTCTCATCAATACTACCCTCAACGAGTCCAAGAAGCTCATTGCCGCGGGGGATGAGGCCGAGGGCGGCAAGCTCCTGTACCGCTGCTTCAAGGGCCTGCCCAAATACCAGCCCCTCATCAAGTTCCTGAGCGAACCCGGCATGAAGGCCCTGATGCAGAAGACCGAGGCCTACTACATGCAGGACAACGAAAGGGAGATGCCCGTGGTGACGGACGAACTCTATTTCGTTATCAATGAGGTGCTTAACACGGTGGACATGACCGATAAGGGCCACGACACCCTGGCCGGTAGCGTGAGCGACCCCAACTTCTTCGTGCTCCCCGATATGGGAAGCGCCATCGCCGAAATCACGCACGACGAATCCCTAAGCCCCGCCGAGAAAGCCGAGAAAAAGGACGCCCTCATGGAGGACTTTTCCCTCAAGAGCGAGCGCGTACACACCGTGATCCAGCTCCTGAAGGCCTATGCCATGTTCACCAAGGACGTGGATTACGTGATAGTGGACGGCAAGGTGAAGATTGTGGACGAATCCACCGGCCGTATCATGGAAGGCCGCCGCTGGAGCGACGGTTTGCACCAGGCCGTGGAAGCCAAGGAAAACGTGAAGGTGGAAGCCGCCACGCAGACTTTTGCCACCATCACCCTGCAGAATTACTTCCGCATGTACCACAAGCTGGCCGGTATGACCGGTACGGCCGAAACGGAAGCCGGTGAGTTCTGGGACATCTACAAGCTGGACGTGGTGGTCATCCCCACCAACCGTCCCGTCATCCGCGACGACCAGAACGACGTCATCTACAAGACCAAGAAAGCCAAGTTCAACGCCGTCATCGACAAAGTGGTGGAACTTTCCGACGCCGGACGCCCGGTGCTGGTGGGTACCACCGACGTGGAGACTTCCGAGCTCCTGGCCCGCATGATGAAGCTGCGCGGCATATCGGCCGATGTCCTCAACGCCAAGGAACACGCCCGTGAGGCTGAAATTGTGGCCAACGCGGGTCTCAAGGGCCACGTGACCATCGCCACCAACATGGCCGGCCGTGGTACCGATATCAAGCTGAGTCCCGAGGTGAAGGCGGCCGGCGGCCTGGCCATCATCGGCACCACCCGTCACGACAGCCGCCGCGTGGACCGTCAGCTCCGCGGACGTGCCGGCCGTCAGGGAGACCCGGGAAGCTCCTGCTTCTACATTTCCCTGGAAGACGACCTCATGCGCAAGTTCGGCAGCGAGCGCATCGCCGGCATCGTGGACAAGCTGGGTATGGAAGAAAACGAGGCCCTGGAGGCCTCCATGCTGTCCAAGGCCATCGAGAATGCCCAGAAGAAGGTGGAAGAGAACCACTTCGGCTGGCGCAAACGCACCCTGGAATACGACGACGTCATGAATTACCAGCGTGAAGCTGTGTACTCCCGCCGCCGCAACGCCCTCTCCGGAGAACGCATCGAGATCGATGTCCAGAACATGATGGAGGACACCGCCACCCTGCTGGCCCAGCGGGCCGAGGGCATGCCTTACGAGGAATTCGAGGAGATGGTCATCGGCCGCCTGTCCATCGACCTGGGCTTCGACGCCGATTTCTATGCCGATGCCAAGCCGCGGGAGATTGCCGAAAAACTGGCCGCCCACATGCAGGAGGTGTACGAGCGCCGTATGAACACCATGATCGAGAAGGTGAACCCCGTGATCAAGACCGTGTTCGAGAAGCAGGGGAGCATGTACGAGAACATCGCCATCCCCATCACCAACGGCAAGAAGCAGCTCACTCTGAGCGTGAACCTAAAAAAGGCCTATGAAACCGAGAGCAAGGAGATTGCCAAGGCCCTGAGCCGCAACATCATCCTCTTCTATATCGACGATTACTGGAAGCAGCACCTGCGTGACATGGACGACCTCCGCCAGAGCGTCCAGAACGCCGCCTACGAGCAGAAAGACCCGCTGGTGGTGTACAAGCTGGAAAGCTACAACCTGTTCACCGAAATGCTGGAAAAACTGAACGAGGAAGTGCTGGCTTTCCTGCTGCGCGCCTTCATCCCGCTGCGCGATGCCTCCGACGCCCGCGAGGCCCGGCCGGCCACCCAGCCCAACCGCAACCTCCAGCAGATGCGCACCAACGACCCTTCCCAGCTGTCCACCAACGGGGAGCAGAAGAGCCGCATGCCCGTGCGCGTGGACAAGCACGTGGGCCGCAACGACCCTTGCCCCTGCGGCAGCGGCCTCAAGTACAAGAACTGCCACGGAAAAGGGCTTGTTTAAATTGAATACTAATACCAAATTCATAAAAAAATGGACAACAACGTAAATCTGAACGAGGTCAGCCGTCTATCGGCCGGCACAACTTTCAAGGGGGAAATCTCAACCTCCGGAGACATCCGCGTGGACGGTAAGTTCGACGGACGCCTCACTTCCAAAGGACGTCTGGTAGCAGGCGAGAGCGCCGTGGTGAACGGCGATGTCATCTGCCAGAATGTAGACTTCAGCGGAAAAATGGACAAAGGCACTTTCTATGTGGCCGATACCCTTACCCTCAAGGGTACCTGCTCCGTAAACGGTGACCTCCGCTACAAACGTCTCCAAGTGGACCTGGATGCCAAGATCACCGGCAACCTGCGTGCGCTGCAGGACAATGAATTCAGCAAATTGGCCAACCAGCCGGCTCACAAGGCCGAAGCCGAACCCCAGCCGGCAAAAACTGAAGAGAAATGATGCTGGGACGGAAAAACAATGTTTCCGAGGAAACTGAAAAGAAAACTGAACGAACGATTATTACTATGTCTGCCATTCCTACTACCCCCAATTCCAACGATGTGAACCGTATCGCCTTGGGTTCCAAATTCACCGGAGACCTGGCTACGGAGAATGATATCCGCATTGACGGCGACTTCGAAGGCCGCCTGTACTGCGCCGGCCGCCTGGTGGTCGGTGAGAAAGCCGTGCTCAAAGGAGACTTCTTCTGCAACAACGTGGATTTCAGCGGCAAGCTGACCGCCGGAAACATCTACGCCCAGGAGACCCTGTCCCTCAAGCCCAACTGCACCATTACCGGAAACCTGTTCTTCAAGCGTTTCCAGGTAGAACTGGATTCCCGCTTCACCGGTTCCTGTAAAGTGCTGGCCGAAGGCGAGTTTGCCAAAGTATCGGCTCCCGTGGCCGCTATGTTGAAGTAGTGTTACCTAAATAGTTAGTTATGAAGACTTTAAAATTGATTCTTTCTGCGGCACTGTCCATGATGGCAGTGTCCTGCGTGCTGGATCCGGTCCCCGGAACCGAGAACCAGACCAAGAAGATGGGCATTGAGGATGCTTTCTCCAAGGCCATCCCTACCGGTTATTCCTATTTTGCCACCGTGACGGTTCCCGCCGCCACCAACACCCTGTACATCGAGTACCAGGATGCCAACGGCAAAACTACCACCGTGCCCCAGGCTGTGACTCCCAAGATCCAGCCCGCCAAGGATGGCAAGGATGTGGAGCCCTTCGGCACTGTGGACCTTCTCCTCAAGAGCAAGGTTCCCGCTAAGGTGAAGAGAATCTATTACATCCCCGGGGAAGCTGCCACCAAGGCTTCCGGCGAAGTTGAGATTCCCGTGGTGGAAGGCGTTTTCATCGACAGTGCCATCAGCGGCCAGTTTGGCAAGCAGCGCTATATCATCATGCCCTGGGAATTTGGCTGGATTGACTGGCAGACCAAGCGCTATCCCGCCGACGTGGTGGTTTATGATGAGGAACACAACCACACCCTCGTTTACAAGTTTGTGTACAACGGCGGCGTGGTGCCTATGGCCTATGTCCTGGATGATGCTTATGTGATTGAAGACCACGTGGCCGTGGACTACAAGTACAGCTACTGCGGCACGGGCTGCGTCGGTTGCCAGATGTGCATGCCTTGGGGCTGCTCTTGCGGTTGCGGCAGCGTCAATAATGACTTTGTTCCCAACGGCAACCTGGTGGACCAGGCTGTTGCCGAAGGCGCCGTGGAGGAACCCGCGGTGGACGAGGATGCCGTTGAAATCGAACTGGGAGAGGGCGATTTCCCCGAGCCCAAAACTTATGTTACCACCGACGGAGACTTCACCAACTACCATTCCAGCGGCGTGGTGATGTTCGATGACAAGTGGCCCAAGATGCCCGATGCCAAGAACGGCAAGTACAACCTGGACTTCAACGACGTGGTGGTGGATTACGATATCGAGGCCGTTACTGTGAGCAACGACCGCCTGGCCACCGAAGGCTGGCGCGAACAGGTGAAGGTGGTCCTCCACGTCCGTGCCCTCGGCGGTGACGACATCTGGCGCGTAGGTGTGGCCCTGGAGAACTTCAACACGGACTATGTGCAGTCTGTGAGCGAATACATGACTCTGGACAGCTGGCAGAACCCCCACGGAGACCTGCCTGCCTGGGCCCGGGCCATCAATTTCACTGAGAATTCCATCCACTATGACGCCTTGTCCGGTTCACAATTCACCCGGAATACCAACCGTCCGTCCATCGAGATCGGCCAGTTGCAGGCTTACAATGGCAAGAAGTGGAACCAGGCCGCCGGTAAGGACGTATATCTGCACAAGGACGATCACGGCAATGTGACCGAACACGTGATGAACCCCGCCCTGCGCCTGTGGAGCGGCTGGCCGGAGCCCGACAAGTCCCAGTACGACCCCGAACTGGAGAATGTGAAGGAACCTTATACCTTCGCCCAGCTTTCCAGCAAGACGTTCTATAATACCATTCCCGGCTATGTGAACGTGGACGGCGGCCTGTACACTTACACCGTGATTTACCACATGAAGCCCCGTGCCGAAATGGAGCCCGAGGAAAGCGTGGCAGCCAAGGAGAACATGATCGAGGCCGTGATGAACAACATGGCCCAGAACTTCTTCGCGGTGAAGAAAGACTATACGCCCATCGGCCTCAAGGGTTATCAGCCCCTGGACTACCAGACCAAGGACGGTCACGTCTATGCCGACGAGTATACCAAGCGCCTGAATGCCAACCTGGATCACCTGAACCCCGACGTGACCTATGTGGCCACCAACGGCCAGGTCTGGGCCTTCAAGTGCCCGGTGCTCACCCGTCACGCCTGGGAGATGACCTACTTCGCCAACGCCTACCCGCACTATCACGAGTGGGCCGAATCCAATGGCACATTGTCCAAAGACTGGTATAAGAAGGATTTGAACTACACCTATCTTTCTTGTGAATGGTAATGGTAAGACGATAAACAAAGGTTTGTGCGATGGAGTACTACGTGCTTTCGCGGTACGCGTACTGGAAATATTATCTCCTGATCCTGTATTACCGGCTGGCCGAATATCCGCCGGTAATACGGGTTTGGGCGATTTTCTCCACCATCAGTATGATACTGATCGTGGCCATCGTCATAGGCAACCTGGTCCGCGTGGTGCGGTCGGCCACCGATACCAGGATTATCGCGCACAACCGCGTGAAGTACTGGGACAAGATGAAGCAGATAGCCCTGGAAGCCCGCACCATGGAGCCCCTGGAGATTTCGGCCTTGCTGGAACTCCCCAAGAACTTCAAGATGCATGAGCGGCAGCACCGGCGCTATGTACCCATGCTCATCGACATGTACCGCCAGTACGGCGACCAAATGAATAAGGTGAACTGGCAGCGTATGCTGCAGGTGCTTAAAATGCCCATTTACTTTGAAGAGCAGGTGCGCTCCCGCAGTATCCGCAAGCGTATCGTCGCCTTCAAGAACGTGGCCGACATGGACGCCAACCTCAAGGAGGCCGTTGCGTCCCGTTACCTGTTCACCAAGGACCGCAAGCTGGAGAACAACGCCCGCCTGCATGCGGCGCGCTTCGGCACCTCCTATCCGTTCAAGGTACTCCTGGACGACCCTAACCTGGTGTTTACGGACGAAATGGTGGTGAAGTTCCACAACGTGCTGGTGTACCGCCAGCAGAACGGCATGTCCATGCCCAACTTCATCCACTGGTGCAACCGTACGCCCATCAATGAAGAACTTCGCATATTCGCCATCAACGAAATCCGGCTGTTCCACCGCCGGGAAGACTGCGCCGAGATGTTGTCCATGCTGCAGAATTCCCGCGACGAGCGTTTCTCCTGCGCCCTCATCAAGGCGCTGGGCGCCATGGAATACGTGCCGGCCGAGAAAGAATTCACCCGGCGTTACCTGTCGGCTTCCTATACGGAACGCCAGGAACTGGCCGAGGCCCTGGGAGCCATTAACTCCGGCAATCCCAAGGTGCTCCAGTTCCTGGAAGACGACTTCATGCAGACCACGGACTACGTGACCCGCATGATGCTCCTGCGGGTGATTCACGGTTATGGCAGCATCGGCCTGCAGGCATACGAGCGCCTGAAGCAGGAATCTCCCAAGGAGTTTGCGATCTACTTCAAGCATATTGAGTGTGACCTGATAGACAGCAGAAGATATGCCTGAGTGGGTTTACGACTGGTTCAGTTACTTCGTCATCGTATATTCCACGCTGGTTATCTCCAGTTACGTGGCCATGGCGGTGCTGGCTTTCTTCGAGCACCGCAAGCACTACACGTACCACGACGATGACTATACTATCGGCGAACTGAAAAAGAGTCCGTATACCCCCGGCGTGTCCATCGTGGCTCCCGCGTACAACGAGGAAAAGACTGTGATCACTAACGTGAAATCCCTGCTGAGCCTGGATTATCCGGACTTCGAGGTGGTCATCGTGAACGACGGTTCCAAGGACAAGACGCTGCAGCTGCTCATCGAGAACTTCGACCTGGTGAAGGTCCCGTACGCCTACGTAGAAAAGATCAAGACCAAGCCCTTCAAGGGCCTGTACAAGACCAAGAGCGACAATCCCGCGTTCAAGCGCCTCACCGTGGTGGATAAGGTGAACGGCGGTACCAAGGCCGATGCCTCCAACGCCGGCGTGAACGTGGTGTCCAACAAGTTCTTCATCTGCACCGACGTGGACTGCGTGCTGGAGAAGAACGCCCTTTACCGCATGATCTGGCCCACCATGGCTTCTACGCGTCGCGTGATTGCTGTGAGCGCCACCATGCGCATGAGCAACGGCTCCATCGTAGAAGAAGGCAAGATGGTGGAGTCCCACCCGCCGCACGACATGATCCCGCTGTTCCAGGACCTGGAATATACGCGTTCCTTCCTCATCGGCAAGACGGCCCTGAGCCGCATCAACGCCATGCAGAACGTGTCAGGCGGATTCGGCATGTTTGACAGGGAAGTGGTCATCAAGGCCGGCGGCTACGACGGTGACTCCTTTGCCGAGGATATGGATATGGTGGCGCGCATGATCCGCTACATGTGCGATTCCGGAGAAGACTACCGCGTGGTGCAGATTCCCGAAACCTGCTGCTGGACGGAGGGTCCGCCCAACTTCAAGGTGCTCAACCGCCAGCGCACCCGCTGGGGACGCGGCCTGTTCCAGTTCTTCACGGTGCACCGGGATATGCTGTGGAACCGGAACTACCGGCAGTACGGTATGCTCACGCTGCCGTACATCCTCATTTTTGAGCTTTCGGCCCCCGTCATCGAGTTCCTGGGTTATTTTATGGTGGTGTCGCTGCTGGTGCAGTGGGCCATCAACTGGAGCACCATCTGGATTGCCTTCCTGGGCCTGTATATCTTCGCCCAGCTGCTCACGGTGCTCATTATCTCTTATGACGTTTGGGTGGGTACGTCCTTCAAGAAGCGCACCGACTACCTGTGGTTTATCCTGGCGTCGCTGCTGGAGCCGTTCTTCTACCATCCCATCAACGTCTACTTCAGCCTGCGCGGTTATGTGAAGCAGATCCTGGGTACCCAGATGGTCTGGGGTAACATGACCCGTAAGGGTGTGCAGAGCGCCAACAAGAAACCCGCGCAAGCGGGAGCCGCCGGCAGCACGGCGGTGTCTGCAGCCACGTCCGTTGCCGCGGCCAAATCGGCCATCGAAGAAAAGAAAGAGGAGGGGAAGGCCGATGCGTAAATACCTGATACTCATAGTTGCTGTGTTGCTTTCTGCAACCGCTGTGATGGCCCAGCCTCCCAGGACCGGGGCCAGGACTACCTCGTCCTCCTCGTCCAAGGACAGCGGGAACGGGCTGTTCAAGCGTCGGCAGCCGGCGTCCTACTATGTGGATCAGGTGACCAATCTGTTCTCCCAGCACCGCTGGGCCAAGGGTAAGGAACTGCTGGACGAGAGCCTGGAACTGTATCCGGACGACGCCAACCTGCACTACCTGGCCGGCCGATACTGGTGGAACGGCAAGAATTACGACAGGGCCCGTTACCATCTGGTGAAGGCCTGTCAGATCAATTATCACTTCGTGGACGCCAAGACCCTGCTGGTGAACATCGAAGAGATTACCGGAAACTACTCCAGCGCCATCTGCTATGTGAACGAGCTGCTGGAAATCAACCCTTACTGGAAGGGCCTGTGGCTGCGAAAAGTGGACCTCTATAAGAAGATGGGTAACTTCGAGGAGGCCAACACCCTGCTGCAGCGCCTGTCCCAGATTTATCCTTCGGACGCCTCCATTACCGGAGACTATTTCGACGTGCTGGAATCGGCTTACCAGCAGGCCCGCCTGGACGGCGACATGAACGCCGCCGAGGCCGCCTTGAAGGAGATTGTGCGCATTACGCCGTCCGATACCGATTACCAGATGGCCTATACCAACATCCTGGTGCGGGCCGGCCGTACGGGAGATGCCCTGGATAACCTGGCCTATGCCATCAACGCATCCCCGGGCAACGAAATCCTCATCCGCAAGGCTACGGACATCATGCTGGCCGAAGGCCGTACGGCCAGCGCCCTGGCCCTGGTGCGCGCCCAGTACGAAGAAAGAAAGACTCCGGAACTGAAGGCCTTGTACGACTATGTGCTGTCGGAATCGGCCCGTCAGGTGGAGGAATCGGACCCTTACGCCATGTACACGCGCGTCTATAAGACGGAACATACGTACGAGTCCCTGCAGTACCTGCTGAATCACTCGGTGCAGAAAGGCTATTACGACGATGCCTTATATTATATAGATGAAGCGCGCCGCGTGCGCGGGGACGCTGCCAAGTGGTATATGATGGAATATGAGGTGTACGACCGCATGGGCCGCCACGAGAGTGCCCGCAAGACGCTGGATGCCGGCCTGGCCAAGTACCCCGACGACTACGACCTCAACCTGGCCGCCTGCCGCCAGCGGGTGAACGAAGGCGCCGAACTCATGGCGGAGGGAGCCTACAACCAGGCCATCCCGGTGCTGGAATTCGTGCGTAAACGCTCGGTGGATCCGGAGATCAAGGCCCTGGCCATACGCCGCCTGGCCACCTGTTATAAGGAAACCGGCCAGATGGAACAGGCCGTGCAGATGCTGCGGGAACGCCTGAAAACCGATCCCGAGTACCTGGTGACGGTGGATTACGCTGCCGTACTGGTGAAGCAGGGCAAGCCGGAGGCTGCCCTGCAGGCCCTGGAAGCCTCTTACGTGGAGGCCCGGGATTCCGCGGCCGTCCTGGCGCTGGGCAACGCCTACAAGGAAACGGCCTATACCTATCTGCGGGACCGCCTGGCCAACGGCGCCGTGAAAGGCCTGCAGGATGTGACCGACATGCTACTGGAGATTGACAATACGGACTACTGGGGCCTGCGCTATTCCCTGCGCACCGCCGAAGACCCGCTCCCGTATGCCCTGCGCGGTATCCGCCTGTATCCCGACGACCTCACGTTCCCCATCAAGGCGGCCAATGAGCTGTCGGAGAGGGGACAGCATGAACGGGCGCTGAACATCCTGCGTGCCTATTTGTCCGACTTCCCGGCCGATGACGACCTCCAGCGCGTCTATGCGGGCGTTTCCGGCCAGATTGCCAACAAACTGTATAAGGACAAGGATTACACAAGGGCCGAAGCCGTGCTGGATTCTGCCCTGGCGGTGCGGCCCATGGATCCGGAGATCCGCTATACCCGCGGCCTGCTGTACGAAAAACAGCACCAGTGGGATTCGGCCTATGTATTCCAGAGCAAATACACGCCTTCCGTGCTGGAAGAAGGGGAGTACAAGGCCCGCATGAACACGCTCCGCGCCCGTACGCTGCACAACAGCGTGGACGCCGGCATAGACCTGTTCCGCTTTACCGACAACCAGCACCTGCTGGGCCTGGCCACCATCGGCTATACCCGCAGCTGGGCGCAGGATGCCCTGGAGGCGCGCCTGAACTATACCGGCCGCGATGCCGACTACGACAGCGAGGAAAAGATGTACAATTCCGTGGGCGGCCAGGGACTGCAGCTGCAGGCCTCCTGGACCCACGATTTTGAGAATATCGTCACCATGAAGGCCACGTCGGCCCTGGCCAACGCCTTCTTCCCGCGCTGGGTGGTGGACGTGGACTTTGCCTGGCACCTGCCCCGGGATTGGGATCTGGAGACGGGCGTTTCCTACCGCTTCATGCGGGACGGCGCCTCCATGTACTCGCTGAACGGAGGTGTGTTCAAGACCTTCGGCCACTTCTATGCGGGCGGCAGGGCCACCATCGGCGCGCTGCACGACATCTTCTTCTTCAACACGCTGGCGCGTTTCCGCTTCTATCCCGTGGAAGGCGGACGCACCTACATCGAGGCCCAGGGCGGTGCAGGTACGGCCCCGGAACTCACCTTCCTCAACTACTACTACAGCTCCGGCATCTATGACCGGCTCAATTCCTTCGTCTCGCTCACGGCCCAGTGGGCGGTAACCTACAACCTGGCACTCTCGGTTTCCGGTACCTGGAACACCGTGTACGACCAGCGTACTGCAGTCACTTACCGAAATATGTTGATGGCCCATGTCTCTGTCGCGATTTATTTCTAGCCTGGCGCTGGCTTTCCTGCTGGCCCTGTCCTGCGGTTCCGTAACCGTGGGCAGTAAACCGGCCCTGCACCAGTACTACATCCATCCGGACATCCCCGGCCGAACGCTGGACACCAAGATGTCCGATTACCTGAAAAAACACCTGCAGAACCGCACGGAGGACATTATCGTGGACAAGGCGGGCATTGACGTGACCATTCACATCGGTCCCGATGTGGACGGAGATTTCGCCTACCAGCACACGCCGCAGGGTTATTATCTGGCGGCCAAAGATGAACGCACTTTCACCTGGCTGGCCTACCAGTTCATCAAGATGATCGGCCGGGAAGACCCGGGCATCATCACCGATGACCTTCCGCCGCTGCTGTTGTCGGGGCGCGATACGGTGGTCACATTCCCGTTCGAATACCGGGACATTTACATGCCCACCAACCAGAATCCGGACATGACCTACCTGCTGGCCCTGAACAACCTGGAATACGACTGGGGCATCTGGGGACATAACCTTTCCCGCGTGCTGGGCTCCAACGGAGACATGACCTTCGGTTACCAGAACATGGACCAGGAGATGCTGGCCCGTACCGGTGGCCTGGCCCACCCCACCCAGTTCTGCTTCTCTTCCGACAAACTGCTGGACCTGACCATCCAGTACATCCAGGACAACTACGGGGATGGTGCCAGTACGCCGTACCGCATGACCATCGGCCCCAACGATAACGGCATCGTGTGCATGTGCCGCCGCTGCGAGATGGCGGGCAACAAGCCCGGCAACGCCACGCCGGCCGTGGTGAATTTTGTGGAAAAGTTGGCCACACGTTTCCCCAACCACACTTTCTTCATCCCGGGCTATTCCACCACGTCCACCCTGCCGGACCACCGGCTGCCGGACAACACGGGCGTGTTCCTGTCGGCCATCGACTATCCGCGCGTGTGGAGCGAGGAGGAGACGCCGGAAAGCAAGGCGTTTTTCAAACTGCTGGATCAGTGGAAAGAGATTACCGACAACGTGTACATCTGGGACTACGTGTGTAACTTCGACGATTATCTCTCGCCCTATCCCATCCTGTATGTGATGCAGCAGCGTTTCCAGGAATACCGGAAGCGGGGTGTGAACGGCGTTTTCCTCAACGGGTCCGGCTATTTCTACTCCAACCAGCAGGAAATGTATTCCTTCGTGCTGGCCGACCTCATGATCAACCCCGACGCCGATATCCGACGTCTGGTGGAGGATTATTATAAGGATGCGATGCCGCACATCGGCTCTTTCTATGCATCTTTCGTGATGGCGCAGGAGGAGCGTGCACGCCGCTCGGGAAAGGAACTGCCGCTGTACGGAGGCATGGACGAGGCCGTGCATACCTATCTTTCCGAGCGTGAATTCCGTGAGTTCTATTCCGTGTTCCTGCGGGCCTCCGAGATGGAAATGACGCACCGGGAGCGCGTACTGTATGAAAAGACGCGCCAGTTTGTGTCCTTCTCCTTCCTGGAAATGTGCCGCCTGAACGGCCTGAAGCCTGGCGGATTTGCCGAGCAGGTTGGTGACGAATGGGTGGTGAAACCGGAGGTGTGGTCGGCCGTGGAGGACCTGAAAGCCATGACGGAGGAGGACGATGTGTATCTCCTCACCAACAACGAGAACACGTCCATGGACCACATGGACCGCGTGAACGAAAGCGGTGTGTATGTGGCCGATTATGAGAACGAGGTGGAACTGTGGCTGGGTGCCCAGCAGTGGGCGCAGGACCACCTGCTGCGCCAGCCGCTGCGGGTGCATGCCGGAGACCAGCATTTCACCACGCACTACCTCACGGACGGAGTGGCCGGTATTTCCCAGAATTACCACTGGGGCTGGCAGATTTTCTCGCAGGAAAACTGCATCATCGAAATTCCCGCGGAGGCCGTTATCGGCAAGATGGGGGAGATGAGCATCGCCTTCCTCAACAGCGAGCGCCATCGCATGGCTCCGCCGGCCGCCGTGGAAATCTGGGCCGATGACCGCCTGGTGGCTACGTTGCGCCGGGAGGGCCTGGGTACTTACTTCGACGAAGGGGAGCGTGTGCTGTTCAAAGGGGAAGTGGGCTTCGGCCGTCCGTCCAAGGTGGAAATGCGCCTGAGAGAATCCTACGCCCGTAATTTTGCCGTTGACGAAATCTTCTTCCGCTGATGAAAAAGCTCCTTCCCATCCTCTTGTTCGCCCTGCTGGCTGCCGGATGCACCACCCGTGTGCAGTACACTTCCGTGGAAATCCGGGACGCCATCCGCCACTATTATCCCATCCTGCAGGGACAGGAGCTGCTGGTGAACATCCGCGTGAACAATACCGGCAAAGTGCCGCTGGTGGTAAAGGATATCCAGCCTTCCTGCGGCTGCATCCTGCTGGAAAGCGACCACGAATTCGTGGTGCCGCCGGACCGTTCCATGACGGTTACGCTGCGCTACGACTCCCGCAAGAACGTGGGCCGCGTAGAGCATTCCATCCGTTTCTGGGGCAATATCCTGCCCGACGGCATGGCCGAGATGCGTTTTGACGTGAACGTGGTGCCCGATGCCAACTACCACCACGACTACGAGGAGATGTACGACAAGTCCGAAAGCGCCAGAAAATTAAAGGAATACATGCGCAAGAACGGCGAGGTCTCCACCGGATTCGGCTATTACGTGGACCGGTAGTTCATATCCCTGTTGAAAACTTTTGATACTTTTTTACGCTGATAATTTG
>Ga0310690_10005841_pt1 | contig 16479 bp, 16 predicted proteins | sample AusTroGonzalo_MG_2_FD_207661 | JGI IMG/M metagenome (GOLD analysis project Ga0310690, IMG submission 207661) | Bovine rumen microbial communities from tropical cattle in Woodstock, Queensland, Australia - Gonzalo_04 (v2) (version 2) | ecosystem: Host-associated > Mammals > Digestive system >... | reverse complement strand
GGAGAAATGAAAGAAGCTCCTATGCGCACCCTTTCTTTGAATTTCGGGAAAGCCTTGGAATATACAAATATTTTGAGAAACATCAAAGATGATGCATTAAACGGTCATTTATATCTGCCTAAAGAATTTTTGGAAAAAGCGAAGATTACAACGTCTGAACCGATGAAAGCGGTGACAGATAAAAACCTGACAATTGCGAGACAAATGCTTGCAAAAGAAGCCACAGCTTGTTTTGAAAAGGCACATAAAATGATCAGCGCCTCAAATAAAAAAACAACAAGACCTTTAAGATTCATTTTCCACATTTATAAACGCTACTTTGACATCATGCAATCAAGAGGCTGGGAAGTAATGTCTCCAAAGCCTGAAATTAAACGCTTGGACAAACTCGCTATTGCCATCAACACCGTTTTTGACAAAGCATAATTTTACCTGTGAGAAACCCAAACTAAATTCTTTATAATGACATAATATATTCTATGCTTTCTTTAACAATAATTATTCAAAGAAAGGTTTTTGATATGTCAAAATTTTATAAAGCATTAATGTTATCCGTGATGATTGTACCGAATATTTCATTTGCCCAAGATGCAAATGAAGAAATTGCCAACGCAAGTTCGCTTACGGCTAACTTAAAACGTTTAGCCGTTCAATATAATCAAAATTCGGTCACAAACAGGGAAGATCCCAATTATCCCGGAACTTATACATCTGACGAGCAACAGGTTTTTACCGGTATTTTTGATGGCAACATTGAATATAACAACGATTCGCTTGTTTGGCTTAACAGCTTGTTTATGGAATACGGAAGAAGTGAAACTGACCACGACGGTGAAAAAACAAAAAGTGAAAATGCCGATAAAATTTTACTTTCAACAGATTACACACATAAAATTTGGAAATTAGATCAGGGTATTGTCGGTCCGTTTGTTAATCTCGGATACCAAACCGAATTTACCGAATTTAAAGACGAAAACGGGGATAAATATCGGACCAAAATTTTACGTGGCAAAGCAGGTATGAAACTTTATGAAGGTAAATATTTTAAAGAGCTTTACATTGCAGCCGTTGAGGAAGCAGACTTCACATACGGCGATACAAATATGAAAACGGCAGGTGAAATAGGATATCAATTCGAATATCAAATCAGAGAAGATATGACTTTTGTCTCTGACGGTTATTTCAGAAAGTTTTTTGTTTATGACAAATATCGCAACACGGACTTCAAATATGAAGCAGAAACGAACAACAGATTGGATGTGACAATTGTCGGAAACCTTTCGTTTGCCCCGTTTGTAAATTACAAAATCGCAAAAACACGCGGCGCGAAAAAAGAAAGAAGCAACACAACCGTTGGTTTGTCACTGGGTTATCAAACAGATTACAAATTCTGGTAAAAAAAAGAAAGCGGCCCAAAGGCCGCTGTTCTTATGAGTGTTTTTCCTTCCATTCTTTCAAGGTTTGAACGGTGGCAAGATACATCTTTGCCTCTGTGTAGCGATGAAGGAATTCCTCCTGCTCCGCTGAGAGAGGAACTCTTGAGAGCTCCACTCTAGCCGCAAGACGAGGTCTTACTGCTTCTTTTGAAGTCGTCTCCATTTGCCAATTTTTGGAGACAACAATTGCCGTCTCGTTTTCATAGTAGGCGGCATACGCAGAAATAAAAGCCCATTCTTCTTCTGAAATAGGCATCTGTTTGCTCCCATATTCGAGGACAATTTGATCGCTTTTTTGCAGGTACTCTGTAATGAGGGTATCAGCCCGGGCATTCAACGCCAAGGCATCATATTTTTCCTCATACTCTTTGATGAGCTGATTTGCTCTGTGAGTCTGGCAAGAGCAGACAAGACTCGCGACGAGGGCGAGTAAAACAATAATTTTTCTCATATAGACATTTGTTAATTGGTTTCTGCCACTCTTGTATCATATTTTGGAAATTTTGTCAATATTTTTTTAAATCTCAATAAAAACGCGGATAGAGTGTGTAGCGCTTAAAAAAACGCGAAGAATGAGCTAAATAATAAGACACCCGACTGAGTGCGAAGGGAGTGTACATTAAACGTACATGACCGAGCACGAAGAAGGGCGTCTGTATTAGTTAGCCATTATACGTGTTTTTACTAAAAATGCGGAGAATGAGTCAGATAATAAGAAACACTTTTTCAAGCGACAGGAGTGTACATGAACGTACATGACTTAGCTTGAAAAAGTGCTTCTGTACTTAGCTGACCATTATACGCGTTTTTAAACCTCAGCGGTCATAATATTGCGGCGCCCTTCTAAAGCTTCATCAATAAAATCAAGTTGTTCAATAACCATGGCGTTATCTTTGAACTTTTCACGAGCAAGTTTAACACGTTCTTCAAATGTGCCGTCTTTGCCTTTGAAAATATACATATAAGCACGTGTGATTGATTTAACGGTTGCTTCATCAAAACCGCTGCGTTTCAAGCCGATAACGTTCAAACCTCTGAGTTTTCCTCTATCGCCTGTAACAATACCGAACGGAATAACATCACGAGCGACACCCGACAAACCGCCAATCATGGCTTTGCGACCGATACGGCAGAACTGGTGGACAGCAGAGTTTCCGCCCAAAATAGCCCCATCCCCAATACGAACGTGTCCGCCGATAACGGCATTGTTTGTCATAATCACATTATTGCCGACCACACAATCATGTGCCACGTGAGAGCCGGCCATAAACATACCGTCATCTCCGACAATTGTGATCAACTTTTGCGGTTCTTCGCCTTTAATCGGATTTTGACCTTTCGGCGTACCGGCATGCATGGTCACATTTTCACGTACAACATTATGTTTACCGATCACAAGGCGTGCACCTTCTTGGAATTCGTTACCGTGATCTTGCGGACCTGTTCCCAAACAAGCACCCGGGAAAACAACTGTTCCCTCACCTATGGTTGTATCACCGTAAACAGTAACATGAGAAATGAGTTTCACATTTTCACCGATTTTTGCCTTCGCACTGATAAAACAAAAAGGTCCGATTTCAGCACTTGATGCAATTTGTGCGCCATCTTCAACAACGCTTAACGGATGAATTTTAGCCATTTTAAAAATCCTTTATTTATTAGTCCAATACTGGAAATGAGAATATTAAAACACACTCTGTTTGTAAAAACACAATAGATGACGAATTGTTACATGTGCATAACACAAAGCACAAAAAAGAAATTTTAAAGTTGACAAAATAGATGTTTTTGATAAACTTTAGAGTACATTGTCGTATTTTGACCATTATACTGTCTATATTGTTTCACTAAAATCAATAAATTATGAAAAGATTTATCTTTGTGGCATGCGCTGCCGCATTGGCTTTTTTAGCCACATCTTGTTACCAATCGGTTGTCACACCGCTTGGTGACGACTTAGCATCTTTCACAAAGCGCGTTGACAAGACGACCGAACTGGTTGGTGTGAAAAACACCTTAAACAACGCCGTTGTCGTGGAACCTATCTACGAGGTTGTGCACTACAAATATGGATTCATTGTCGCCGCAAAAGACAACCATTTTGCCGTGTATGACAACATCGGGATACGTTATTTTGAGGACCTCGACATCATCAGCGCCGAAGCCGGAAAAAAAGAAATGTATTTCCTTTTCAAAACAAACAAGGGAAAATATTTTTACCTTCCACACAGAGAGCTGTGCGGCCCGGCCAATGATTTTACCTACTATCCGGGGCTCTTTTTGCTCTTTGCGCAAAATGCCGGCGGAAATTACGGTGTTTATGACCCGAATTCAGGCGAGGTCGTTTTACAACAAAAATACCGAAGTATTGTTTACGCCTACACAGAAAATGATCAGTCTGCATTTTATGTAAGCGACGGCAAAACAACCAAAAAGGTCTCAAATGGTGGTGAAAGATTGATCGCTGCTTCCAATTTAAGTATCATGAAAAAAGAAGCGCGGACAAACAAAACGCTTTGGCCCAAAGAGGGCGTCGGTGTTGTCAAAGTCAAAACACTGCGCTAAGTCAAAAAAAACAAAACCCTCGCATAAAAGCGAGGGTTTTGCTTGTTTTACAAAGTCTACTTTGCTTCGGCACATAGTGTATAGGAAGAATTAAATTTACATTCCACAACTTCCTGACACCAAGAAGTCTTATCCTCTTGCGTAAAGCCCATAGTCTCGCAATCATAATTTACGCACTTGCGATAGCGAATATCATACGGGCAAAAAATATAACGCGAATCATCTGTACCGCAAGCCGAAGAGTACCCTAAATGGTAGCCGAGTTTCCTGCAATCAGGCAAGGCCGTACAACTTTCAGCAAAAGAAGATACCGGCTTCAAACACAACAAAAACATTAGAAAGAATATTCTTTTCATGGTCTTTTCCTTTTTTTTCATTGTGACACAGTCATTTTAAAAAATCAAGCCTTTTTTGCAGCAATTGCCGCTTTAATCAGTGAAACAAAAAGCGGATGAGGCTCAAAAGGTTTTGACTTTAATTCCGGATGGAATTGAACACCAATAAACCAAGCATGATCCGGTCGTTCAACAATCTCAGGAAGCAAACCGTCAGGTGATTTACCGCTAATCACCATACCGCTTTTTAACAAAACATCCGCATACGCCATATTAACCTCATAACGATGTCTGTGACGCTCTGAGATTTCGGGTTTGCTATATATATCATAAACTTTAGAACCTTTTTCCAACACGCAAGGATAAGCTCCTAAACGCATTGTACCCCCCAAATCACCGCCTTGTGTACGCTTTTCCTTTTGTCCCTCTTTTTGCCACTCAGTCATTAAGCCGACAACAGGCGTGCAGATCGGATTAAATTCCGTGGTATCGGCATCCTGAACACCGGCAACGTTACGCATTGTTTCGATAACCGCCATCTGCATTCCAAAACAAATACCTAAAAATGGTATGTTATGTTCACGCGCATAAGTAATGGCATTAATCTTGCCCAATGTACCACGTTTACCAAAGCCGCCGGGAACAATGATGCCTGTTACATCTTTTAAATACCTTTGAGGTTCATCTTTTTCTAAAAGCTCAGAATCAATCCATGAAATATCTGCCTTATAATGATTGGCAATCGCCCCATGTTTGATGGCCTCATGTAAAGATTTATAAGCCTCCAAAAGCTGTGTATATTTACCAACCACGGCTATTTTGACTTCTCCTAAAGGATTTTGAGCAACATCCACGATATGCTGCCACTTACTTAAATCCGTATGATGTTCCTTACATTCAATACCGAAATGATTGCAAACGGCACGATCGATTCCTTCCGCCGCATAAGCGAGAGGAACCTCATATATGTTGGAAACATCAAGCGCCGTAATAACATTTTCTTCTTTTACATTACAAAAGAGAGCAAGCTTACGTTTTTCATTTTGAGCAATCTGCATTTGGCTTCGGCAGAGTAACATATCCGGCTGAATACCATATTCCTGAAGCTTTTTAACGGAATGTTGTGTCGGTTTTGTTTTTAATTCACCGGCTGTTGGAATATAAGGCAGTAAAGTTAAATGAACAAACATAACACGTTCACGCCCCAGCTCATAGGCAATCTGACGAATTGCTTCCAAATAAGGCTGTCCTTCAATATCTCCGACCGTACCGCCAATTTCACATAAAACAAAATCTTCATCTGTTAAATGAGATAAAATAAAATCTTTAATTTCATTGGTAACATGCGGAACGACCTGAATTGTTGCACCCAAATATTCTCCTTTGCGTTCTTTGTTAATCACGCTTTGATAGATCTTCCCTGATGTTGTGCTGTCATATTTTGTTGCAGAAACTCCTGAAAAACGTTCATAATGCCCTAAATCCAAATCAGCTTCCGTTCCATCATCGGTAACATAAACTTCACCGTGCTGATAAGGGCTCATTGTGCCGGGATCAACATTTAAATAGGGATCTAACTTACGCAATCTCACCTTAAAGCCACGTCCTTGCAGAATAGAAGCGAGCGAAGCTGAAGCCAAACCTTTTCCAAGTGATGAAACCACACCGCCCGTGATGAAAATAAATTTTGTTTTCGATGTTGTCATAATGTTTTTCCTTACATTTAAAGTGACATAGGCACCTTTCGAAAAAAGGTGCCTATGTTTGTTAATTCTCACTCATCTTTACTTCCCGAGAGGAACCGTCGGAACAGTTGGCACATCGGATGGAAGGGGAACCGTTTCAACAACAGATGAATTCTGACGAATCGCTCCTTTATAATAAAGCGAAAGAGAAATACTCGTAATGAAGAAAACAGTTGCTAAGATTGCCGTTAAACGCGTTAACAAATTACCCGTTCCACGCGCACTCAAAAAGCTGTTGGCACCGCTACCGCCGCCCAAACCGTTCAAAGCACCGCCACCTGAACGTTGTAACAAAATAAGCGCAACCAAAAAAATGGCTGTCATCAAATGTATAACAAGTAAAATCGAACCCATCTTATTTTTCCTTCTTTATTAATTTCCAGTTTCCATTTTATTCCTATCCTATTTAGCCGAACGAACAATCGACACAAAATCAGCAGATTTCAAACTTGCACCGCCAATTAAACCGCCATCGATATCCTCTTTCGCAAGCAATTCGGCAGCGTTTGCCGGTTTCATGGAACCACCATACAAAATACGCATACGAGATGCAACACCTTTCCCGAGTTTTTCCGCAAGAACTTTTCGAACATGTGCATGAACTTCCTCTGCATCCTCAGGTGTTGCTGTTTGACCGGTACCGATGGCCCAAACAGGCTCATAAGCAATAACGGTATTTGAAGCCGTTGAAGATGATGGAACTGAAGCTTTAATTTGCTTTTCAGTCACTTCCAAAGCCTTACCGGCTTTGCGTTCATCAAGTGTTTCGCCGATACAGATAATAACTTTTAATCCGGCCTTCAATGCGCTTTCAGCTTTCGTTTTAACAAGCAAGCTCGATTCTCTATGATCACTGCGGCGCTCGGAGTGACCTAAAATCACATAATCGCAACCGGCATCTTTAAGCATAACGGGGCTGATATCACCCGTATGTGCGCCCTTCTCTTCTACGTGACAATCTTGCGCACCAAGCATAACCTTTGAACCGCGAAGAGCTTTTTTAACAGTTGTTAGGAGCGTAAAAGGCGGACAAACCAAAACTTCGGCATTTGGTTTTAAAGCTTTTGTCGCTGTTGCAATTTCTTTTGCCAACGCTTGACCTTCTGCTATTAAGCCGTTCATTTTCCAGTTACCGGCAATCAAAAACTTTCGAGACATTGAATATTCCTTTATTAAAAAAATTAAACTTCAAATCTTTTAACACATCCTTTTTTAATTTTCCAGTTTAAAAAACTTTTCAACATCAATATTTAATATTTGCATTTAGAAATGAATATGCCTATAATGCCCTCAAAAATAATTTTTGAATTAGGAAAGAAAAATGATTAGCAAATTTGCAAAAGCTCAAAAAGGTTGGATCGCAAAACTGATTTTAACGTTAACAGCCTTAAGTTTTATGTCACTGTTTGGAATCACCGGTTATCTGTCCAGTGCTTCTAACAACAGAACCGTTATTAAGGTTGACAATTTTGAAATTTCTCAAGCTGAATTTTCATATGCCTTTCAAAAGGAATTAAATGCCGCCAAAAATATTATGGATATTGACTTAAATGATGAAGCAAATGACGAGCTACGATCTGCTTTAATGAACGCACTGACGCAAAGGATGGTTCGTGAAGCCATTTTGGATCGTACGGCACAAAAATATCATGTTTCTTTCAGACCGGAACTCATCAGTCGGGTCATCGCAAACGAACCTGCTTTTCAAGATATATCCGGTAATTTTAATCCAGATTTGTTCAGACGTATTCTATCAGAGAGCAATATCAGTGAACAGGAATACACAAACTCGGTCAGACGCGGTCTTGCAGAACAAATTTTAGTAGGTTGGCCGGTAAAAAACATCCGCGTTCCGAATACTCTGTTAGATGCGGAACTTAAAGTAGATAACAAACGACGTACATTTAAATATGTTATTATCAGACCTGAAGATATGAAAGTAGATCGCAAAATAACAGAAGACGAAATCGAACAGTATTATGAAGATTTTGCCCCATCTTTTACCGCTCCGGAAACGCGTGATTTATCTGTTTTATATCTTTCTGTTGAAGACATCTTAAAAAACATGAACATTTCCGAAGAAGAAATCAAAGCTTATTATGATGAACATATAGATGATTATGAGCAAAAAGAAAAACGTAACGTTTTGCAGATGATGTTCGAAAATCAAGACACGGCAAATGAGGCTTACGAAAAATTACAAAAGGGGTCTGATTTTTATGATATTGCCGAGACACTTGCCAACCAAACGAAAGAAGAAACCGATTTGGGTTCTGTATCTGAAGATGAACTCGTTTTTGAAATTGCCGAAGACGTTTTTGCTCTATCCAAGGACGGTTACACAAAGCCGATAAAGATTGGAGATGTTTGGCAAATCATGAAAGTAACGGATATTAAAGCACCGACAAAAACAGATTATGCTGTTGCAGCCAAAGAAATTAAATCAGAGTTGCTCAATGAAGGTGCTTATGATGAAATCTATGACGTTTTAAACAAAATTGAAGACGAATTGGGCGCAGGTAAAACATTAGAGGAAATTGCTCCCTCGTTTGGGGCTTCTATTTTAACCGTCAAGGCTTTATCTGATGATGGAACGGCACAGAACACTCCAGAAAAATTAACAAATTTAATTAAATCTTCTGACTTTATTGATGCCGCCTTTTCTTATGAAATCGGAGAAACAAGTTCAACCATTGAAACAGATGACGGATTGGTCGTTTTACGTGTTGAAAACATTACAGAATCACATTTGAAAGACATTAAAGAAGTGAAATCTGAAATTAAAGATTTATGGACTGAAAGTGAAAAAACAGCCATCATGCAAGAAATAATAACAAATATTATGAATGATTTACAAAGCGGAGATGATTTATCAAAATCTGCACGACGCTACAACTTGCCTGTTTATAAATCTCAACCGATTACAAGAAACGAAACTTTTGCTGATTTGGATTATGCAACAATCAGAGAACTTTTCATAGAAGATTTGCATACACCTTATCAAGCGACATCAGGTGAAAATCACATTATTGCTGTTGCTGAACAAAATTTTGAAAATTCAGCACCCTTAAGTGATAATGAGAAAAAGCTTGCTCAAATAAAAATTCAACAAACCTTGGAAAATGATTTGAGAAAAGCGATGCTCGATTCGTATGCAAAGAATTATAATATTAAGATTAAATACGAGCTGATGGGTATTGAGAACTGATTGAACAGGCAAATTCATTAATAAAGAGAAAAAGATGAAAATCGTTTTTATGGGCACGCCTGATTTTGCCGTTCCCGTTTTGGAACGTTTAATAAAAGAGCACGAAGTCATTTGTGTTTATACGCGTGCACCTAAAGTTGCCGGCCGAGGATATGATTTAAAAAAGACACCGGTACATTTGCTTGCAGAATCTCACAGCATCGAAGTTCGAACACCAAAGACCTTAAGAGATGAAACAGCTCAAAAAGAATTTGCAGCATTAAATGCTGATATAGCCATTGTAGCTGCATATGGTTTGATTTTACCAAAACCAATCATTGAAGCTTTTCCTTTGGGTTGCCTAAATGTACACGCCTCACTTTTGCCCCGCTGGCGAGGGGCCGCTCCTATCCAACGCGCCATTGAAGCCGGAGACAAACAAAGCGGTGTCACGATTATGGAAATTGTGGAAGCTTTGGATGCCGGCAGAATGTATGCAAAGGGGGTAGTAGAAATTACCGATGAAACAACGGGTGGAAGTTTACATGATGAGCTCTCAAAAATTGGGGCTGATTTGATGAGTGAAGTTTTATCGCATATCGATTCGATTTCCCCTCAACAACAAGATGAAAATTTGGTTACTTATGCAAAAAAACTTGAAAAAGAAGAAGAAAAGCTTGATTTTAACACTTCCGCAGAAATTTTGGAACGAAAAATAAGAGCTTTTAACCCGTTCCCTGCTACATATTTTGAATATAAAGGCGAACGATTTAAAATTTTTAAAGCCAAAGTGGTAGAAAATCGGGGATTAAGCGGACAAATTTTAGAAGGTAAAACATCTCTTCAAATTGCCTGCGCAGGTCAAGCTCTGGAAATTCTTGAAATTCAAAGACAAGGTAAACGCATTATGACAACAACAGAGCTGTTACGCGGTTTTGAATTCGAAAAAGGCTTTCTTCTTTCCTAACAATTAGGTTATATTCTCTTGATAAACATAAAATAATGCCTATATCAAAGATGCTTTTGATGACAAAAGGTAAAGATTTAATATCTTCCTTGAGTTAGTAAAAAGCGAGAGGTCCCTTGTGTAAGTGGCAACGTTGGGTTGCATCAAGAGGGAAAAAGAGAGGAAAAATACTTCCTCTCTTTTATTTTATAAAAAATATTCTCTTAAATAAGTCGGCAAATCTGCCGTATTGACTCGAATTTGCTCCATGGTGTCACGATCGCGAATAGTCACCGATTCGGGAGAGTTTTCAATGGTTTCAAAATCAACCGTTAAACAAAGCGGCGTACCGACTTCATCATGACGGCGATAAGCCTTTCCGATGTTACCAGTGTTTTCAAGAGCCACACGACCAATACCAAGCTTCATTAATTTGTTTTTAAGTTCATGACATTTAGCCATAATCTCTTCACTGTTTTTCTTTAAAGGAATGATGGCAACTTTAATCGGTGCCAAATGCTTTTTGAGTTTTAACACGATTCGGCTGTTCCCCTCACCTAAATCTTCTTCGGTATATGCCTCGGTCATAACGGCCAAAACGCCTCTGTCAATACCCATTGAAGGCTCAATCACAAACGGAATAACCCATTTATTCTTTTCTTCATCTCGAATACAAAGCTTTGTTGTTGAATCCGGATTTTGATGACAATGAGCTTCCAATTCAAACTCTTCTTGACCTTTGGTGTGATTACCCAAATCATAGTCGCGACGATTGGCAATGCCTTCTAATTCTTCCATACCATGCGGAAATTGATATTCAATATCATAGCAGGCTTTGGCATAATGCGCCAAATCAGCTTGAGGTGTGGTGTAGATGTTTATGTGTTCGCGACATAAGCCCTGCTCTATCCACCAATTGATGCGCGCTTCTTTCCAAAGCTCGTGATATTTTTCATCCTGCCCCGGATAAACAAAATATTCGAGCTCGGCTTGTTCAAACTCACGCACACGGAAAATAAAGTTGCGCGGCGTAATTTCATTTCTGAAAGATTTGCCGATTTGTGCAATACCGAACGGCAATTTGCGTGATGTGGCATCAACCACATTTTTAAACTGCGTAAAAATAGCTTGTGCGGTTTCAGGACGTAAATAAGCTAAATTTTCATCTGACTCGACCGGTCCGACCTGTGTTTTAAACATCAAATTAAAAGGTCTAGGCTCTGTTAAATCTGTTGAGCCGCAATTCGGACATTTGCCGTCTGTAATGTGATCTGCCCTAAAACGACCTTTACACTTTTTACAATCACACATCGGATCAGAAAACGTGTCTTCATGGCCGGAATATTTCAAAACCTTGCGATTCGTTAAAATGGCAGAATCCAAACCTTCAACATCATCACGCTCATAAACCATGGCACGCCACCAGGCGCTTTTAAGATTGTTTTTCAGTTCCACCCCTAACGGACCATAATCATAAACGCCTTGCATACCGCCATATATATCCGCATTTTGAAAAATAAAACCTCTGCGTTTACATAAAGACACCAATTGATCCATTGTTGTTGCTGCCATTTTTAAAAATCCTTTGTTATTGATTAAATTTTAACTTCTGATGTTTTATATTAAAGTATTCGAAAATGCAAGTAAAGAGTGAAAAAAATGAAAAGAACAAAAGTTGCCTTTATCTATGACTTTGATGAAACTTTAAGCACAACCTATATGCAGGATTATTTGCTTATTCCGCGTTTAGGCTTAAAGCCTGAGACTTTCTGGAAAAAAGCCAATGCATGGTCTGTTGAAAACAAGGCTGATCAGGTAACAGGCAGCATGTATTATTTTACAAAAATAGCAAAAGAAAAAAATATTTGTTTATCACCTGAAATGCTTAAAGCTTGCGGGCAAAACATTAAATATTACGAAGGCGTTGAAGAGTGGTTTGGCCGCATCAACACCTTTGGAAAATATTTGGATTTGGATATTGAACACTATATCATTTCATCAGGCTATGAGGAAATTATTGAAGGTTGCTCTATCAGGCCTTATTTTAAGGAAGTGGCCGGTTGTGCATTTGCTTTTGATAAAGAGGGTTTTCCAATTTGGCCGGCACGTGTGGTCAATTATCAAGCAAAAATTCAATATTTATCCAAAATCAACAAAGGTTTAACAAAGCTTGATGACAAGGCTGTCAATGAATATACCCCAGATGAAAACAGACCTATTCCATACAGCCGTATTATTTATTTAGGCGATGGATTAACCGATATTCCTTCAATGAAGCTTGTAAAACAACGCAATGGTACGGCTATTGCGGTTTATAAGCCTAAAAGCCCGAAAAAAAGAAAAGCCATCCAAATGCTTAAAGATGATCGAGTTAATTTTGCACTTCCTGCCGACTACCGCGAAGGGAAAGGCATAGACAGAGCTGTCAAAGCCGTTCTATACCGAATTGCAGTCTTGCGAGATTTGGAAGAATTGCAAAAACAGGAAAACAAAAAGATCAAATAGAAAAAACGCCCAAGTATTTGGGCGTTTTTTTTATCAAAAAAGATAAATTAAAGAAATTACTTCAATTCAACTTTAGCACCAGCGGCTTCAAGTTTAGCTTTAATTTCTTCAGCTTCAGCCTTCGGAGCACCTTCTTTAACAGTCTTCGGAGCACCATCGACCAAATCTTTAGCTTCTTTCAAGCCAAGTTGGGTGATGGCACGAATTTCTTTAATCACGTTAATTTTGTTTGCACCGGCATCGGCCAAGATAACATCAAATTCTGTTTTTTCTTCACCGGCTGCGGCACCACCGGCAGCGCCAGGAGCAGCAACTGCAACAGCAGCAGCGGCTGAAACGCCCCATTTTTCTTCTAACATTTTTGATAAATCAGCAGCTTCCATAACTGTTAAAGCTGATAATTCGTCGACTAATTTGGCTAAATCTGCCATTCTTTTTCTCCAAATAAAATAAATTAAAACTTTTTGTTAAATAACGTAAAACCTTAAGCAGCCTCTTTTTCGCTGTATGCTTTTGTAACACGAGCAAGTTGAGATGCAGGTGCTTGCAAAAGACCGATAATTTTGGCTCTAAGTTCATCCATGGACGGAATGGTTGCTAAACGTTTGATTTCATCAATCGTTAAAACGTTTGCACCCATCGCACCGCCGACGACAATGAGCTTTTCATTATCTTTAGCAAAATTGACACATGCTTTGCAAGCAGCAACAGGATCACTTGAATAAGCAATAGCTGTCGGACCTTTAAATAAATCGGCCAAGCCTTCAAATTTTGTGTCTTTAAGAGCCAGTTTGGTAATCCGGTTTTTTGTTACTCTAAACCCGGCGCCTGCTTTTCTGATGGCATCACGGAGTTCTGAAACTTCTGCAACCGTTAATCCCTTGTAGTGAGAAATAACGACAATTTCAGATCCGTTTAACAACTCATGCAATTCGTCGAGCAATTGTTTCTTTTCATCGCGGTTCACTAAAATGTCTCCACTAAAAAATTTTTACCATACCATAAACAAAAACAATCACTTGCCTTGAATATGGCAACCAAATCTGTCCGATTAAGGGGGAGAAAAAATCGATTATAAAAAAACTTCATTAAACTCCGTCTATGTAGGAAATTAAGGATAAAACAAGCTTGTCCGCCTACAGTCTTGGACAGAGTGACAACCATCAGAAGTTATCACTTGGGCGTCTTTCTATATGAAAAAAAAACGAGTGTCAAGCTTTTTTTTTAAATCTTATACCTCTATAATCTTTATTGACAAACAAAGGATTAAGACATAAAATCCTTTCTGATTGTTAATTGTCACAGGTAATAAAAGAAAGAAATGGATCCTTTTTATATTTATTTTTTTAAGTTTATCTTCGTTTTAATTCTTGTTTTATTTAATGCTTTTTTTGTGGTTTCCGAGTTTGCAATTGTCAAGATTCGCCGAACAAAGCTTGAAGAGCTCGTAGGTCTTGGCAACAAACGCGCTGAGATTGCTTTAAAAATCACAGAGCACTTAGACAGCTATTTAAGCGCCATTCAACTTGGTATTACATTGGCATCACTCGGCTTAGGTTGGATTGGTGAACCGGCCGTTGCAAAACTTTTTTCGGATTTACTCGGCGTCTTTTTTGAAGACAACCCTATTTTACTTCATTCCATTAGTTTCGGCGTGGCCTTCGGTTTAATTACATTAATGCACGTTGTTTTGGGAGAGCTTATTCCAAAGTCTCTTGCTATTCAAAAAACGGAAACATTTGTTTTGCACATCGCCTATCCACTTTATATATTCAAACGCACCTTTTACCCGTTTATTTGGATTTTAGATGTTTTAACAATTAAAATTTTACATTTAATGGGTGTAGAGCCTGCCCGTGAAGAGGATATGGCGCACTCCGAAGAAGAAATCAAACTGATTGTAAATGCTTCTCAAAAAGGCGGCGTGATTGATGACACAGAACGAGACATCATTCAGAATGCCATCAGTTTTTCGGAGATTTTTGCCCATGAGGTTATGATTCCGCGTCAAGATATGCAATGTCTTTATTTAGATGATGATTTTAACAGCGTGATGAGCCTTGTTAAACGTACAAAGCACACCAGATATCCTCTTTGCGGTGAAGACAAGGACAATGTTGTCGGAATGATTCATATCAGAGATTTATTGGAACATTCGGAAGAAAAGCTTGAAAAAGGACGTTTAAATAAAATTGCACGACAGGTTTTATTTGTACCTGAAAATCAGTCAATTTCAGAGGTTTTACACCTGATGATGCGTAAACACACACATCTTGCCATTGTGGTTGATGAATACGGCGGAACAGCCGGCATGCTCTCAATGGAAGATATTTTAGAAGAGCTTGTGGGTGATATTATGGACGAGCATGACATCAATGAGGTTGAAGAAATTCATAAGCTCAACGATTGTATTTGTGAATTTGATGGTAAAGTTTTGGTAGAAGATGCCTATGACTGTATGGGACTTCCCGAGTGTGAAAGAGATGAAAGCACCATCGGTGGTTACGTGTTCACCCTTTTAGGACGTGCACCGAAAATTGGTGATAAAGTAGAAGATGAATATTGCATTTATGAAGTTATATCTGCCGGAAAAATGCGCGTTAAACGTGTCAAGGTCACTGTTAAAGAAAAGAAAAAAATAAATGCTCATAATTAAAGAACCTTCAGAACAATTGTTTTCTATAGCCCAAAAAGGACTTCTGGAAATCAAATCTCAGCCGACGCCCTTTGATATTCATAGTGCTCAAAAAGGTGCACAATATGCCGAATGCAATTTTGAAGGATATATTGATTATTTGAATAAAAATAAATCCGAGCAGCAACTTCAGGGACGTGTACCATCAACAACTTTATGGCTTTTTGAGGACCAAAAATTTGTTGGAATTTTTGATGTTCGTCACCGCTTAAATGAAACTTTAATGCAAAGAGGTGGACACATTGCCTACTATATTATTCCCTCAGAACGTGGCAAAGGCTACACACTGAAAGGTCTAAAGCTTGTTTTAGATTGGTGTTTTGAAAATCTGAACTTAAATGAAGTATTGTTATTTTCTGATGAACAGAACACTAAATCACTTAAAGTTTTGGAACACGCTTTAAGAGAATTTGGCGGACGCCGTTTAGATAAACACCAAGCGGAAGGACACATAGAGTGTGGTTACTGGATTAAAACAAAGTAACCCATTACTTTCTGATAATATTTCCTTCAACAGCAACTTCACCTGATATCGGTTTTAATAAAGACGAGCCTTCATCTTTTGTTGTTTCAGACTTTTGTACTTTCCTTCCTTTTTGAGAAATGATACCGCTTGGTTTCACCTTAGAAGCGTAATCATCAGACGGTTCAACAAGAAGCGGCTTGTTTGAAACAGGGGGAAGTTCAATTTCAACAGATTCTTGAACATCTTCTTGAGGCGCTATTTTCAAACTTTCCGCCACAGGCTCAATTTGATCTTCCTGCTTTGTAAACGTTTGAGGTATATCAGCATCTTTTGAAGCATCCTCTACATCAGCACTCTCAAGATCACCTACTTTTTCTTCCACCGCAGGCAGAACCTCTTGCTCTGCTTTGGTATTTTCTTTTTCTTCATTTCTGTGTTTTCCCGTTTGCTCAAAGTAAACAACATCCTGAATATATTCAAAAAGATCTTTCAGCGCAACATCTGCTTTCTCAAGCTTTTCTTGCACAGATTGACTGTAACCTTTTATTTTTTCGTAAATCTTATCAAGCTGTGCAATATCATTAATCTGCTCACTGCTG
>Ga0310690_10005839_pt1 | contig 16489 bp, 34 predicted proteins | sample AusTroGonzalo_MG_2_FD_207661 | JGI IMG/M metagenome (GOLD analysis project Ga0310690, IMG submission 207661) | Bovine rumen microbial communities from tropical cattle in Woodstock, Queensland, Australia - Gonzalo_04 (v2) (version 2) | ecosystem: Host-associated > Mammals > Digestive system >... | reverse complement strand
GCTGTGGAGAAATTGTTTGTTTACAGGAGATAAAAAGGAGCATAACTATGTATTGTAATTTTCATAAACACACGATGATGTCAAATATTTCCAGTCTTGATTGTATCTCTAAGCCTGAAGAATATATACAAAGAGCTGTCGAGTTAGGACATACAGAATACTTCACTACAGAACATGGTTATCAAGGTAATATCTTTGATGCATATACTCTTTGTCAGAAGCATAATTTGAAGTGTATTTATGGAGTTGAAGCATATTATGTAGACAACAGGCATGAAAAAGACAAAGGTAATTATCACATCATTCTTATAGCAATGACGGAGAACGGCAGAAAACAGATTAACAAGATCATATCTGAAGCTTATACTACTGGCTATTACTATAAAGCGAGAATTGATAAAGAATTACTCCTTACTCTTAATCCTGAAGATGTGGTAATTACTACAGCCTGTATTCAATCAAGACTTTTCAAGGGAGATAACTGGATAGAAGATTTCTTCTTACCTGTGTACAATCATTTCGGAAATAGTATGTATCTTGAAGTTCAGAACCACAATTCAGCTCCTCAGATAGAACACAATAAGAAGATACTTGAATTATCTGAGAAGTATGGTGTAAAGATTATTCATGCTAATGATAGTCACTATATCCGCCCGGAAGATGCAGAATACAGAGCTTTATTCCTTCATGCCAAAGGTATTAACTACGGTGATGAAGATACGTTTATACTTGATTACCCGGATGAAGAAACTATCATTGACAGGTATCACAAGCAGGGCGTATTGAATGATGATCAGATTAAAGCAGCACTGGATAATACACTGATATTCAAACAGTCTACTGGAATAACGCTTGACAAAGAATTTAAGATCCCTAAAGTTACTGCAAAAGATGAGGACTCAGATAAGGTTCTTGCTGATATAATTAATCAGGCATGGAAGAAAGAGAAAGAGAATATTCCAGTTGAACTGCATGAGAAGTATGTCAACGAGATAAAGTATGAATACGGCATGATTAAAAAGTGCGGCATGAGTGATTACTTTATTCTCGATCATAAGGTAGTTAAGAGAGCTAAAGAAGAATATGGTGGTGTTCTTACTCATACTGGTAGAGGTTCAGGTGTATCATTCTATGTTAATAAACTTTTAGGACTTACTGAGATTGATAGGATTTGGTGTCCGATTAAATTATATCCATCAAGATTTATGACAGATACACGTATTTTGGCTTCAAGGTCACTACCGGACATTGATCTTAACTTTGGAAATGTAGAACCAGCTCTTAAGGCAAGTATAGATTATCTTGGTGAAGATGGTGTAAGACAGATGATTGCATTTAAGCCTTTACAAGTATCTTCAGCGTTCAGACTTTGGTGTAAGGCTAAAGACATGGATATAAAAGAATATGATGATGTCGCTAAGATGCTCGGTGACGATGAACACTGTCTTGATAACAATCCTGAGTGGTCACAATTAGTTGAAGATAGTAAGAGATTCAGAGGAGTAATTGAGTCTGTAGCACCTTCTCCGTGTAGTTGGCTATTATATGATAAGCCAATATCTGAAGAAATAGGATTAATCGCAGTCGGTTCTGAAACAAATAATACTAAAGTCATGTGTTGTGTCCTTGACGGATATAACTGTGATTGCTATAAGTATCTTAAGAATGACTATCTTACTGTAACCGTATGGGAGATTATCAGTGAAGTATATAAGAAAATCGGCAGACCTATAGATGAAATCAAGAAGCTTATTGATCTTTGTGATGATGCAGTATGGCAGTTATTAGCTGATGGTATTACAAGTACAATTAATCAGTGTGATTCAGATTATGATAAGCAGATATTAGCTAAGTATAAACCTAAGAGTTTTACTGAAATGTCAGCCTATGTAGCTGCAATCAGACCGGGATTTGCAAGTAATCTTGAAAGTTTTGTAAACAGAGAAGATCATACTTCAGGTGTCCCGGAACTCGATGAAATTCTTAAAGATTCAAAGGCTTATTTGCTTTATCAAGAAAATCTTATGTCGCTGTTTATGTGGCTGGATATACCTGAAAAAGACTGTTATGATATTATTAAGAAGATCAGTAAGAAGAAATTCAAAGAGAATGAACTAAAAGAATTCAAAGAAAGATTGTCTAAGGCGTGGCTTAAGAATGTAGGTTCTCTTGATTTGTTTGAAACTACGTGGACTAACGTGGAAAACTCGGCAAAATATTCCTTTAATGCATCACATTCTGCCAGCGTAGGGTTGGATGCCATGTATGGTGCTTATCTAAAAAGTCATTATCCTATGGAATATTACTCAACAGTATTCGAGATTTATTCAGATGATCTTAAGAAAACTACAGCACTTGCCAATGAACTTTCTTATTTTAATATAACTCTTGAAGCTCCAAAGTTCAGAAAATCGGGCGTTCATTATGAATACGATAAAGAGAATAAGATAATCTATAAGAATATCCCTTCTATCAAATTCCTCAACGAAACAGTAGCAGAACAGCTCTATGATATGCGTGATCAGATATTCAACTCATTCATTGACTTCCTTAAGGTCAACCCATGCAATAGCAAACAAACTGAAATCCTTATTAAGCTTGACTTCTTTTCCGAGTTTGGCAAGTCCGGGTATCTCATGGATATATTCAATCTCTTTTCGGCACGTTACAATACTGATGGCAGCTTTAAGAAGATTATCAAAAAGGATAATAACCCTTATCCAGTAGAAATCCTTAAGAAGTATAGTGCGGAAACTGAAAAACAATTCAGAATAGAAAATGAGAGTGAATTTATCGGCAGTATTATTGCTACATTTGAGGACAGAAGTTTGCCGATAACAGATGTACTGGATGCTGAATTAGAATACTACGGTTATCTTTGCTATACTAATTCAAAAGCACAAAACTGGGGTTACATCACCGAGATCAACACAAAATACACGCCTAAACTTTCAGTCTATAAGCTGGATACAGGTGAGATGATAACCCTGAAGATCAGTAAAGGTGCATATGCTGAGTCAGAGCTTAAAGAAAAGACTATCTTCAAATTCATCACTGAGGATAAACCAAAGAGAAAACTTGTAGACGGTCACTGGACTGAGAGTGAAGAAACAGAGCCTTGGATTAAGGTATTCAGGATATATTCAAAGTAAACATATTTACACAAAAACCTTGACACTACTTTTATGTATATGGTATAATGATAGAAAGTGAACATAGTTACATAGTTCATGAAACACACATAGAAGGAAGGTGACAAGGTTTTTATTATGAATAATAAACAAAGGATGAGTGCAAGGCAATATTATTGGTTCTGTAAGTGGATCGAGAATATGACCAAAATGTACACGGAGAAAAACAAAGAGCAGCCAGTATATACGTATCATGTGGAGAATGAGGAAGAACTTAAGGAAAAGCAAAGAGAAAGACTTGATGACACATGGATAAAGATTTAAGACTAAAGAAGATAATGTTCAAAGATATAGTGAAGAAAGATGATCTTGGCAATAAGTTTATAGATAATGATGTGACTAAGGTAATTCAGGAAGCTGGATTTGTAATTATGACTGACGAATGTGCTAATCATCTATTTCATGAGAGCCTTGAATTGAGTAAATTAAAAGTTAAGTTAAAGGAGATAGAGAAAATTGGTAATAATTCTTAATGGTGTTGGACGTTCAGGAAAAGGGACTGTCTATGAAGATATGAATAAACTTCTGCCCGGTGTTTGGTATTCTTGGGTAGAGAAAGTAAGAACAATGCTAAGAGAGAACGGGGTTGATGTAGATAATAAGACTCCTGAAATGCGAAGATTATTAGCTGGTGTATGTTCTGCATTTGACGAGATGGATTTAAACTTCAATGATGTAAAGAGAGTTATTCTTGATGTAGAGAACTGGAAGTATGATCAGAAAAGAACTGCATATATTGACATAAGAGATCCAAAGAATATTGAGAAAGTAAAAAGATTCTGTAAGGCTTTAGGTATAGATGTATTCACGGTTTATGTAAAGCGAGATGTTGAATGTCCCGACAATGAAGCAGATAAGGCGGCAAGCAATACAGATTACAAGTATGATTATGTAATTGAGAATAATGGCACACTGGATGATCTTAATGCTAAGTGTGAAAAGATAATTCACGAGGTTTATACGGTGATTTGGAATGAGTGATACAGCAACTACAACTCTTACTGGTATTGAATATAAGCTCGGTAGGAATGGCTGGGTACATCCTATAATTCAGTTTGAACCGATTACCTTTGATGACGGTGTTACACTGTGTAGGAATGAATTATCACACTCACTTGACATAAGAAAATATAAACTCGGTATTGGTGATCAGCTTGTAGTGCAGAGAACAGGCATTAGTACGGTTAAGATAGTTAAGAACATTACATCTTCAGATACAATTGAAACTCCTAAGAGATGTCCGTTTTGTAATGTCTATGTCAAGTTAAAGGGCGAGGATTTGTTCTGTAATTATGAATGGTGTAAGGAAGCCAAACTCAAAAGGTTTATGCACTTCAATAAGGCAATGGGCATTATGATTGGTGACGTATCCGCCCGGAAGTTAGTGTATCAGGAAGATTGTAATTTTCCATGTGCTACTCCTATTCAGCTTATGGATGTAAAAGAAATCAAGTTGATAGCCTTATTTGGAGATTTTGAAGGCAGAAAGATATATAAGTCCGTTCAGGATGCCAAACATACAACGCTTGATAAGTTCATATGGGCTTTAGACCTTACACCACATGAGTACGCTAAGAGAATGTCTGAAGATTGTAATGGAGATGTGGACTTATTTATCGCACGATGCCTAAGTAATTATGACTGGAGTCACCTAAAGGACTTTCATCAGTATAGAAGTAATCAGATTAATTCAGCAGTAAAGCTCCGACAGAATGAAATCAAGAAGCTGAGAATGAAGCTGTTCTTTAAGAATGAAGTTGGTGATAACATCTTTGCCAACAAGATATTTGTTGTGACCGGAGAGCTGAATATCTTTAAGAACAGGAACACATTATTAGACTTCATTGATAATTTAGGTGCATATGTGATCGGCTCGGTAACAAGAGATGTTGATTATCTTATTAACAATGATAAGAGTATTAAGAGTCCAAAAAATAGAGATGCTAAGTTATTTGATGTCCCGGTTATAACAGAACAGGAATTTGTTGATATGTGTAGGGGTGAAGGCATAGATGTTTAATTTATTTATTATTGGTGTTATATATGTGATACTTGGATTTGGTCTGTTCTCATATGCAGCACGCAAAGGATATATTCACAGAGATGATTTAGAACTGATATCTATACTGTATACAACAGGAATGATATATTATTTCCTTATTATAATTCTATTATTTTTTGGAGAGTGATCAATATGAAAATTGAAGGTTTTATAGTGTCTGAGAGAGGGAACTATGTAGGTATTAAGCCTGAGTATTCCTGCCTTACACGAATGATATCAAAAGAAGAATATAATGACAGCTTACCAAAGGTTAATATTGAACCGGGAATGTGTATCAAACATAAGATCAAGGCGGATAAGATGGGCTATATCAATGATTGGGAGTGGCGCAGAGTAGATGTGTACTTCAGTGATAATCAGGTATGGCTGGACTTTCGTTTCTTACATCCAACTAAGTGGCATAAGGATTTATTCAAGGCATTTGCTAAGAATAATAAAGATACTCATGCTGAATACTGGGACGTAAGATGTAATGATAACACACAAAGGAGAACTGTATACAGCTTTACTACAGAGGAAGAAGCGAGAGATGCAGCTAAGAAGATAGACCGAAATATCATCCCGGAAGTAAGGTATCAGAAAGTAATCAATCCTAAACTTGTAAAGAGTGCAGTTAAGTTACCATTCATTCCATTATTTCTTGATGAGTATGATATTGCAAAGAACTGGCATGATTGGCTTAGTAACAATAACTGCCCGGAACTGAGTATTGATAGTTTAATTAAGGTGATTAAGTTAGTTAGAGGATAATTGAGATATGATGAGATATGAGAATGAGTGCGTTAGTTGTGGATTCCCTTGCAGACATGAAGGCTGTCCGTACTACAAAGTTTTAACACTATTTTGCGACCATTGCGGTGACGAAGTTGAAGATCTTTATAATTATAATGGTGAACAAATTTGTGAGGACTGTTTATTAAAACTTGCACATATTAATCAGTTTGAGTAAACAAATATTCATAAATAACTTGACAAAACAATACGGTAAGATGTATAATGGTAGTATTAAAAACCACATTGGGATTAGAAAGGATGATTAATTATGAAAAAGACTATTACAGCAGCAATGATTATGAGTGTTATAGCACTTGCAACTTCTTGTACAGACAATGTTAATGTTGATGAGTCCAGTGTTTCAGAAGTGACTACAGCAGAAGAAACGACAGTATTATCTGAAGAAGTAACAGCTATCAGTGAAGTACCTGTGTCTGAAGAAACTACTGTAGCAGAAACCACAAGAATTGAAATTGACTCGGCTCTTTATGATATGTTCTGTCATGTAGCTGGCAATTACATTCACTATGATGTGGAAACAAGAGCAAAGGTTATCGCTTGTATTGTTAATAAGGCTGAGTCTGAGGGAACATCTGTGTATACAATCATCAATGAAAAGGAACTTGATGTAACTTCTATCAGATATGGTGATGATGTTCATTATTCAGAACTGAGTGATGCAGTCGCAGTATTTGAAGAACATAGAGATGAATGGGACTTCACAGACTGGACTGAAAATGACGGGGAGATTAACTTTAAGTAATGGAACGTAAAATAGATATTGGCAAGGCTATTGAAGCAACTCTTGATTGGTTTGCAAGTGTGGAAACGCATAATGCTTTAGTTGAAAAAGATATTGAAGCTCTTGTATTAGTAAATATTAATGGTTATTCATGTGTTACTGGTACATCCGGTAAGAACGTTCTTAATATGATTGATGCTTTAATAGATACTATACTGAGTAAGTCAGATGAATGTGAATCTGCTATGTTTCTTGCAGGACTGACTTCTATTCTTGAAGAAAAACTTAGAGATCTTAAGATAGATATAGAGGGATTAGCCGATGATCAGGACGATTAAGAGAAAGCTTATTACAGCTCTTGACATTGACAATTGCCTTTGTAACACTACTGAAGCGGTCTTATCAGTATACAATGAAGATTACAATGATAATCTTACAATGGCTGATATTAAGTCCTACTGGATGGAGCAATACGTTAAACCGGAAGCAAAGGCTGATTTCCATAAGTATTTCTTAAGTAAGACAATGTGGAAACGAGTAATACCAATTAATGTTGAAGAAGTTCAGAGATTGCTTGCCAATGAACATCTTGATGTGTACTTCACGACAGCTACTTGTGCTGAAAATTGTGCTAAAAAGATAAGTTTTCTGAGTAAGATATTCACAGACTATGATGTGGCAGATAAGTTTATCAGGACTACTCATAAGGAAGTTATTAATGCTGATATCCGTATAGATGACTGTGTTGATAATCTTATTGAGGATGGCAAGTCACTTAATTATTGTGTGGATTATCCATGGAATGAGGGTTACTATGGTTATCGTGGCAGCATGAGTGAGATTGTAGCTGATATTGAAAGGCTTGTTAATAATATATACAGGTAGGGGAGTTTATTATGAATGATATTGAGAATTTGGTGGCAGAGATTAAGCATGATATTACAGAACAGAATGATACTATAATGATTATGCATGATCTTATTAAAGAAAAAGATGCAGAGATTGAACGTCTTACTATCGAGTGCAATGTAAAGAAGGTCTTTATTGAAAAGCTCGAAAAGAAGGTAAAGGAACTTGAAGAACAGATAGAACAGGGAGCTTAATATGGAATTTAAGGAATACATGAAATCTTATGATAAGATACAGAGTCTTAATAAAGAAAAGGATGCTCTTAAAGATAAACTGATCGGTATAAATAATGAAATTGATGTAGCGGAAGAAAAAGTTATTGCAGATATATTCTTTGATAATGGAATTTGCATAGGTTGTTTTAATAGCAATCAGGACTCGATGACAAGAGTAAGATATAACGGTAAGATCGGTGTTATTATAATTGATAGTAACGACTCTGATTATTTAAGGTTGGATCTTGTAGGCAGAATATACTTTTATGAAATCACTAAGGCTGGCGAAGTCCGTAAGACTAAGAATGTGGATTGTACTTGGAAACTCCGTGAGAAAGCATCTGATATTGATGACGCACATTTACATGATGAACCTGTTGCATACAGAGAATTCAAGACAATTGACAACATGGCTAAACTTCTCGAGAAGGTGTAAGATATGAATCTCAGTAAGAAGCATCTTAAGCATCTTCAATATCTCCGGGACAGAGTGACAGATGATGTTTGCTATAAGTGCGGTTGCTATGATAGTGATTATGGCTGTACATCCGATGGAGATAGTTGGTATTGGTGTCCGTTTGAAATGTTTGATCCTAAAAACTATCAGAAAGCCAATGATATGTATAACTATTACTCAGATGAGAAGTATAAGGCTAAGTGGGACAAGAGATATGACAGACGTAAGAGAAGATTTAATAAGTTAGTCAGAGTTGGTAAGAAAAAGCCTTGGGATAGAGTGTGGTGATTGAGGTATGGAAGATAAAGAACTGATCGGAGCGAAAGTAAGATACATCAACAAGGAAGAACATGAAAGGCTACCATCTTGTTATCCTCCTGTGGGTACAATAGGTACTGTTTACGAAGCCAATTGTGTTCCTTTTGATTGTTCTCCGGGTACAGTCCTTGTTCAATGGGAAGATGGCAGCACTTCAGAAAATGACCTTTGGTTTTGTAATATATCAGATATTTCATTTGTAGAAGATAGTGATATATCTAAAAACTCATGGATAGAAAAGCTCGGTTATGGTGGCTGGGGCGATATCCATTGGGAATGTGGCTCATGTCATAAAGATTATTTCTTTAAAGAAGGTACACCATTACAGAATGATTGGCATTTCTGTCCGAAGTGCGGTATTATGAAAGTAAATGAAATTAGGATAGGGGAGAATTTAGAAGATGAGAGCAAATAAAAGACGTTTAGAATCCGGTATGAATAAGGAACAGTATTCACAGTTAAGGAAAGTTGTGAGCGAAAAGGCTGTTACTAAGATCAGACAGGCAGTTGAAAAGGTTGCTGTTGCAGATGGATGTAAGCAGGGTATAGCACTTGTATTATATTCTCTTGCTGCGGATAATGGCTTTACTTCAGAACAGCTTAATAAGGTAACAGATAATATCCAGTCCTTAGTTACAATGCCGGGCGTAATGGGTAAATCTATCCATGGTCATGATGTAATTGATCATCTTAAGAAGGCATACAGTGTGGACGTTGACAGGATTACAATTCGTAGTGAGGTTGAAGCGTGATGGATATAAATACCTTAAAGGAGTTAGTAAGGAAAAGATACATTACTCTTTGTGACTACATAGGCTCTCTTACTTTGCCTTGTAAATCCGATACTATTACTATGTATAACAGTTATTGTTCAGCATTACTCGATGTATATAAAATAGATTGGGTTGTTGCAACAACAGAACTGGAGTCAATACAAAGATATATAAAGATTTATGAGTATGAATTGAACAAGATAATTGATGATGCAACACACAAACATAATTATCTTAGTGCTGTCGAGAATTTATCTCATATGACTAAGACTTATCCTAAGATACTTGACCTTGTGACCGTGGCAGAATATGATGATATAATCAAACTTGACGAATATACATTTAAGTATAATCACCCGGATTATGATTATCAGAATATTGTCTTATACAAAGAGCTGTGTGAGAAGTATGGGGTGTGAAATATGAATACAAAGCCCATAATAACTAAGGAAATCTTTGTTGAGTCAATGAAGAAGTTTGTCAGAACCAAAGAAGAATCCGATAAGATGATCAGTAATCTTTATGATACATTTGGTGTCCCGGACAAACTGATGAGGAATTCCAGCAACTATGAAGATACATTCTTAAATCTCTTAAAAGCCGCAATGAATGATCGGTTAGAATGGCTCGATTATTATGTTTATGAGAGAGAATGTGAATGGTTTGAATACACATTAAATAATCAGACGGTCAAGATAGATTCTTTTGAAAAGCTCTATGATTTAATCGTGACCGGAGATGTTAAGGAGTAATAATATGAAAATGAGTGAAGAAATGGAGAAGTTAAGGAAGGGACTTGACGAAAGGGGAATACCTTGGGTTGATGATACTACTTATGCGCCTAAAGAATATATTGAACATATGATGAAGAACGGTTTTACAGAAGCAGAGTCTAATGTTACTATATTTAGAACGCACTTCAGGATTAAAGAACATTTCTATAGTGTAGTTTATGGCTACGGTACATATGGTGGTATTAATCCTATAAACCCGGAACTCACCGATGCTGGCTTATTAGAGTTGCGAATTGATGATAATAACCCACAGGGTTGGCTTAATGCTAAAGATGTACTTGACATAATAGATAAGGCTTAAAAGCATAGATTTGGAGGTTTATTTATGCTCTTAAAGATTACTGAGAAGTGTTCCATGAACTGTACTCACTGTATGAACAGAGCTACAGCAGACGGAGAACACATGACTGAACAGACTCTTGATGATGCACTGGACTTCTTGATTAACAACAATGCTTATCATTCTATCATGGTAACAGGTGGAGAACCAACAGAGCATCCTGAATTTGTTAAGATGATGGGTAAGATAATAAGTAAGATGAGTTGTCAGAGTTATCCTTGTGTTATTACTATAACTACTAATGGATTTTGGTGTTTGGAGCATCCTGAAGAAGCTAAGAAGATTGCTGTCGAAACTGGATATGTTAAAGTATTTTGGCAAGTCAGCACAGATAGAAGATTTTATCCAAAGGAACTGCCTACACATAAGAAATTGTGGAGAGAACCGGGATTTTGTCTTTGTACTGATTGTGTAACTGCTTTATATCCACAGGGTAGAGCATTAGATAATTACCCGGATTTATGTACCGCAAAGGCTTCAAAATGCTTTAATGTCCGGGCGTTGACTAAACAGTTACCAAATCCGAGTGTAGAGAGTATTGTCAGAGAGTTGTTGAACAAGCAGAAGTTCTGTACTCCAGCTATAAGAGTTGATGGCTCTATAAGTTTGGGCGAGTCTGATTTGTGCCCGAAGATGGCAAGTATTTATGATAATCCTGATGAGATTATTAAGAAGATAAAAGAATTCAAGTGTCATCAGTGTGATCATATTAATGACAAGTTACCGGATTTATATAAAAGATTTTTATAAGGGGAATTCAATATGAATAATGTAATGTTAAGCGGAATAGTAAGAGATATTCAGGGTTCAGGCAATAGTGGTAATTGGATTACTTTCAAACTCAATGGTATCATTTGCTCGGCTCAGAATGATGAGAAGGATTTTATTCTTTACAATGTCAAGGAAGGCGATAGAGTGATGATTGAAGCTCATCTTACTCTTTATAAGGGAACTTATTCTACTCCGACTGGTGATAAGCCTTTTGAAAAGAATAATGTAATTGTGGATGATATTTACTTAGACCATTTTAAGAAAATGTAGGAGAATAACCATGAGTATTGATGATGAAATGAACGAGATTGTAACCTGTAAGTATTGCAAAGGTAAATCCCTTTATGGTGAAATGATGTGGTTGAATGGCAAGGAAATGTGCCCTAAGTGCTACATGAATGAACGTGCTGCTGAAGATGTCAAGATGGAAGAACGTGAAAAGAAATGGATTCGAAACGATTAATGGTTTGTGCTGCGATAATTGAGATCCTTCAAATATTTGCAGATACAGAGATTGGCGGTCAGTATGAAATTGATTACGACAAAATAGCAGACTATATTAACTCTTTCAGATGTTCTGCGGAATACTTTGAATGTTCAACCAAAGAAGATGTTTATGAACGGTTCACCAAAGATATTTATGCTGGGCTTCCGGTTTGGAGATGGCTTAAGTTGCCTAAATGGACTGTGAATATGGTAGAAAAGACATTTGAAGATGAGTGTCAGGTTGAATACCGGGAAATGTGTAAGACATATAAGTGTCTAACCTGTAAGTATTATGAAGCTCAAAATACTGAGATAGGTGTATTTCAAAATTGTACTTACCGTGAAGAACAACCTAAGAGGATGAGTGACAGACGTTTCTCTTTAAAGCGTGATGAACCATTTGAACTTAAGAAGAAGTGCAGAAATTATGAGGTAAAAGTTGATGACAGACGTTTGTGATGATTGTCTGAATTGCTATTTTTATGTGGAGAACAGGGAGAGTGAAAATCCTTGTTATGGCGATTCAGAACGTTGTGATGAGTTTATTCCAGTACCGACAGGAGATAAAGATATATGAGTATGTTTGGATCTGATTATAAAGATGATATGTACTATGAAATGAATGATTTTATAGAAGAACATTCGTTAGAGGAGTTACTTTATCTTGTGTATGCGCTTATTAAGTATGGCGATACAGATGTAATAAAACTCAAAGAAGGAATGACAAGACACGGTAAGTGGGAAACCAATAAAGTTGCATTTATGAAAACCTGTTCGTTGTGTGGTAAGTCTGTTGATCAGTCGCATGATTACAATTTTTGCCCTGAATGTGGTGCGAAGATGAATTTAGAGGGAGAATAATATGGAAAGCAATGAAGTCAAGAGATTTAAGGCTAAAGTTAATAAAGTAGTTCATAATTTTGATTCTCTTATGACTTTCTCAATTGTGATTATGCTTATAGTTGGCATTATTATAGACTGTTTAGTAGATCATTTTATTCAGAATGAAAGAATTACTATGCTGTGTACTATATTAGGTATTGCAATGCCGTTTATTGGAGCAACGTTTTTAGTAAATGAACATAATGATGAGGAGAAAGATCAAAATGGAAACAACGAACGATCAGATTAAAAAACTCGAAGCTGAAAACCGGGATCTTAAAGCTGGCGTACAAGACTTGACAGAGCAATTAATTGACTTACAGAACGCAAAAGAGTTAGCTGATTTCTATAAAGAGAGATACGATAAGGCGTTTGAGAAGCTGAATAGTCTTAGTGCAGAGAATGAAGATTTAAGAAAGAAGAATGAGGACTTTCAGACTATCTTACATGAGTTTGCAATGATGGTTAAGGAGAAGCGTGAACCACAAAAAGAAGATTGTCCTAAGAGTCCTTTATGTGATTATATAAAGGCAGTTAAAGAGAAACAGGATAACAATGAAGAAGCACACTGGATTCAACATTATGATTCTCAGAATGGTATCACTTTTGAATGTTCTAATTGTTATTTGACTTTATTGAGCAAAGAAAAAGTGTGTCCTCGGTGTAATAAGACAATGGGCAAAACTGTAGTTCATAAGTCGTGCTGGCATTAAGGAGTGTGAGTAAATGATAGATAAATCAAGGGAAATAGTTAAGTGTGATTTCTGCGAGAAAGAAGATAGGCTTTTAGGAAATGTGAAGTTAGGTACATATACTTTTCCTGAAGGTTGGATAACTATAGAAGTATCAAGTAAATTAACACGTCTTGATTGCTGTCCGGTTTGCACAAGATTGTTAGTGATGGCTTCATTTATAACAAGTAAAACATCATCGGCAATATATAAACCGGATGAACTTAAAGAATTTTTCCCCAATTTAAAGGATAAAGACTAAATGAAAGATTATTCAGAGCTTAAGAAACAAGTATTTACTAAAATTTGTGAAGTTGAAAATGTCGTATATCATAGTAATAGCGGAGTCATCACAACATCTAATTTGATGGATTTTATTCCGGGCGTTACAAAATATCGTATGCGTAAGATACTTAGAGAACTTAAAGAAGAAGGTCTGATTGAATACAGGTCAATTGGTTGTCCCGGAGAAGAAGATCCATATTATCATGAGTGGGAGTGTGATCCTGCTCCGCCTATTAATGGTTATGCGTTATCAGAAAAAGGTATGGAAACAGAGATATATAAGAACGTATATCAGGAATGGAGCGATAGTTTTAGGAAATGGGCTGAAGAATAAGGAGATGAGCGAATGGATTATGACGAAATGCTGAAGGATGAAGTATTAAAACTTGCTATGTTAGCTGGGGCTTTTGCAATCAGAAATAATAAGAAGTACAATGACGGGCTCTTTACTTCAGACGGTAAAAGTATACCGTGGAGTGAAGCTGAAAAGTGGCTTGTATGTACAGTGAAAGGGTTAAATCCACTTGAATGTGAGATAGTAAGAGAAGATAACAAGGAGTGTGAGTAAATGGCTGGAATTAAAGGTTATTTAGAAGCAAGTAAGAATGATGAGATGTATAGCCCATACTATTCTGTAGACCCGATTCTTAAGTATATTCCTAAAAGCAAGAAGATTTGGTGTCCGTTTGATAAGGAATGGTCAGCATTTGTTCAGAGTTTTAGACGGGGGGGGTACAGCGTAACAAGAAGTCATATAGATGATGGTCAGGATTTCTTTGAATATGAACCGGATGATTATGACGTTATTGTTAGCAATCCTCCTTTTTCTATTAAAGACAAGATTCTTGAAAGGCTGTATGAATTAAATAAACCATTTGCGGTATTACTGCCTACCAATAGTCTACAGGGAAAGAAACGATATGAGTTATTCAAACAGGGAATACAATTGCTATGTTTCGATTCAAGAATAGGTTTTCATTATCCTGATTGTATGGATGTACCTAAAAGTTGGAACTCATTTTCATCATCGTATTTCTGCCGGGACGTATTGCCGAGGGATTTGATCATAGAGAAATTAGAGAAGTACGATTGTCCTTTGAAGTAAACATAGATACATATAAAACTTGACAATCAGAAATGTATATGATATACTGTAATTATTAGGGCGTAGTGTCCCTATTTATTTTTAGTTATTAAGTAAACATAGTTACGTATAATATTTGATAAGGAGATATGTATTTTATGAAGGTTTTAAGTTTATTCGATGGGGTCGCTTGTGGCAGAGTAGCACTTCAGAGAGCTGGTATTCCAGTTGAAGTATATGATGCTTATGAGATTGATCCAAATGCTATTAAGGTAGCAACACATAATTTCCCGGACATTAATGAAAAGGGAGATGTATGTAAAGCTAACTTTATGAGGGGGGGGGTACGACTTATTGATTGGAGGTAGTCCCTGTCAAAGTTTGTCAATTTGCCAAAGTAAGACAAGACAGAATCTTGATGGTAAAAGCAAACTTTTCTTTGAATACGTAAGAATCCTTGAAGAAGTAAAGCCTAAATGGTTTTTATTTGAGAATGTAGCAAGTATGAAGGCTGAATGTAAGGATATTATATCAGAATATTTAGGTTGTCAGCCTATATTTATTGATAGTGCAGATTTTTCAGCTCAGAGCAGACCACGCTTATATTGGACTAATATTCCAGTTGATATGAATTATAAGAAGTCTGATCAGGTACTTAAGGATATTATGCAGAGTAATGTTCCTGAGAAGTATTATTATTCATATCCTCTTGAAAATATTGATATGTCAAAACAGGTTTGCGCTACATTGGTTCACAATAATCATGAAATTCATAAAAGAGTATTTAATCCTAATTTCAAATGTCATACTTTAACTACTTGTGGCGGTGGTAATACACAAAAGAAAGTTCTCGATAATGGCAGAGCAAGAAAGCTTACACCATTGGAATACGAACGACTTCAGACCTTGCCTGATAACTATACTTCATGTGTATCTGATACAGCGAGATATACGGTTTGCGGCAACGGATGGAACGTTGAAACGATAGTCCATATACTTAAAGGACTCAAACAGGAGGAAAATTTATGCGAGTAATTGAATTATTCGGTGGTATCGGGGCGTTTACTCATGCAGTTAAGCGTCTTGGGTTACCAATTGAAGTAGTTGATTATGTGGAGATAGACAAGTATGCTAATGCTTCATATAACGCTATCAACAACACTAATTTCCCGTGTCAGGATATCAGAACCTATAACGGGGGGGCAGACAGAACGTTGATTTGGTAATACATGGAAGTCCCTGTCAGGATTACTCTCTCAGTGGTAAGCAAGCTGGTGGAGATGAAGGCAGCGGAACACGATCAAGTCTTATGTATGAGTCAATTCGTATCATAGGTGAAGTCATGCCAAAGGTTGTAATATGGGAGAACGTTAAAAATCTTCTCTCACCAAAGCACAGACACAACTATGACGAATATCTTAAAAGACTTGAAAACCTTGGTTACACAAATTATTATAAGGTACTTAATGCTAAGAATTATGGCATACCACAGAACAGAGAACGTATATTTACTATCAGTATCTTAGGTGATCATAAACCATTTGAATTCCCTAAAGAGATTGAACTTACTACAAAACTTATTGATTTACTCGAAACTGATGTCCCGGACAGTTTTTATATCTCAGAAGAAAAGATACAGAAACTTTTATCTAAGGACATTTACAAGAAGCATCCG
>Ga0310690_10005837_pt1 | contig 16490 bp, 13 predicted proteins | sample AusTroGonzalo_MG_2_FD_207661 | JGI IMG/M metagenome (GOLD analysis project Ga0310690, IMG submission 207661) | Bovine rumen microbial communities from tropical cattle in Woodstock, Queensland, Australia - Gonzalo_04 (v2) (version 2) | ecosystem: Host-associated > Mammals > Digestive system >... | reverse complement strand
GAGGTTGCGCTGCCGCATACGATGAACACAATGTCTTTTCTGGCCGAAGCCCAACCGTTCCAAAATGCTTCCAACTCCGACAAAAATCCAGAGCGCGGCGCATCCATCCATGGCAATTCATCAAGAAGAACTACTTTTTTCCCCTCAGGTTGCAAGTTGATGAAGCGTTTCAATTCACTGAAAGCGGTCATCCAATTTGTCAAGGGAAGTACATCGTTTAGTCCTTGTTCCCTCAATGCCAATTGAAATCGAATCAATTGCTTACGAGAGGATAGTTTTGCAGCTCCTGTGTATTGAAAATAAAAGTCGTTTCCATAGGTTTCGCGAATGAGGAATGTCTTTCCCACGCGCCGACGGCCATATACGGCAATGAATTGGGATGGCTCTTCGGCAAGAGCCTCTTGCAAAATGTGTTTTTCTTTCTCTCTACCTATCAGCATGTTCGCTATGATTTTTGCTGCAAAAATAATAATTTTTGTTCGTAAACCAGCGGAATGTACCAAAAAAATGATGATTCCGCTGGTTTACGCACATTTTAATAAATAAAAAACAGATTTACAATTAGTTATAAATCAAAAAAATGTATCTTCAGCTGTCCGAAAAACTCCTCCTTGAAATTCACAAAATAAACCTGTTTCTGGGCGCGGGTCAGGGCGGTGTAAAGCCAACGGAGGTCTTCGGTTTCGAGAACCTCTTTTTGGTTGAAGGATGAGTCGATGAAGACGGTGTTCCATTGCCCGCCTTGGGTCTTGTGGCAAGTGAGAGCGTAAGCGAACTTCACCTGCAAGGCGTTGAACCAAGGATTCTTTTTCATTTCCTTGTAACGTTCTCGGCGGTTGGGGATGTCCATGTAGTCTTCCTCAATGGCGGCAAACAAGCGTTGGCTTTCCTCTTCCGTCAGCGAGGCACTGTTGCTGTTGAGCGTGTCAAGCAGAATTTTGGCTTCCACATTGGGCGCCTCGGGATAGTCGGTGAAGCTGAGCTCCACATCGGCGAAATGGAATCCGTACATCTCCTCAAAGTGCTTGATTTTGCGCAGTTCCGCCATGTCGCCGTTGGCGATGAAACTGATGGCATCGTTGCCGTCGGCCCAATGGTAGTTGTTTTTTACCACCATCAGTCGGTCGCCCGTGGCAATCTCGCCTTCGATGTTGAGGATGCGTCCTCGTATGGCTTGGTTGAACATGTTGGCGCGTTTGTTCGACTTGCAGATAACGACCGCTTCATTATCGGCATTCTCCGAAAACACCTTGTAAAGCAGTTCCTCAAAGGTCTCTGGCTCAATCTTTTTCGTGTCGTTGAAGCCTTCGATGTCGAAAATTGGCAGGTCGTACTCAAAGCGGTTTTCGTTGAGCAGCTGGCGGAGTTGTGTTGCGTTATAAAGAATGCCCGATGCCAAAGCCTGACGTTTGACTTCAGTCAGTTCGTAGGTGGCTGCTGTGATGGGGAATTGGCTTTTCAAGTATTCGCAGTCCAAGGCGGGACTTTCGTTGCTTTCAACGGGTGGTAGTTGTGCCGTGTCGCCGATGAGCAAAAGTCTGCAATGCTCTCCGCTAAAAACATACTCTAAAAGGTCGTCTAGGAGGCTTTTCCCGCCAAATTCCCGTTGTTCGCCAATCATGGAGGCTTCATCGACAATGAAAAGTGTATGGCTTGATTTGTTCTCGCCTCGCGTCATGCGGATGCTACCGTCAGGGAAAGTTTGGGCTTGGTAAATCCTCCTGTGTATGGTACTTGCGTTTTGCCCCGTGTAGCTATTCAGAACTTTGGCAGCACGTCCTGTGGGGGCAAGCAGTACATATTTCATTCCGATGGTGGGTAAAGTTTTCACCAAAGCTTTGACCAACGAAGTTTTTCCTGTTCCGGCGTAGCCTCTTAAAACATAGGTGGGATTTTCCTTTTGCGAAAGCAGAAATGCGGCGAGGTGATACATCACTGTAGCTTGTCCTTCGGTCGGTTCAAGGCCGAAGGAAGTAACCATTTTCTGGTATAACTCGCTACGACTTAACATGGTTCAGAAGGGATAGCCGATGCCCAAATTCATTCTCCAGTTGCCAAAAAAGCTGTTGTTGAAGCGCCAATAGTCTCCTGTGTCATCGGGATAGGGGTTGCGCATGGCGTAAGCGAGGTCTATGCGGAGGAGAAGGAAGGATACATCGATGCGAATGCCCAATCCGGCATCCATTGCAATTTGCTTGTAGAACTCATTGAATCGGAACTCTCCTCCAGGCATGGCTTCGTTGGCATTGTATGTCCAAACGTTACCAGCATCAACGAAAACGGCTCCATTGAAGATATTGTAGATAGGGAAGCGGTATTCGGCGTTCAATTCCAATTGAATATCGCCGATTTTTTCTACATCGTTACCAGATGGAACATAGGAGCCAGGCCCCACACCACGATAAATCCAGCCGCGAAGGCTGTTAGCACCTCCGGCATAGAAACTGCGTTCGAAAGGCATGTCCACAGAGTTGCCATAGGGCAGACCTGCTCCAATGAATTGCCTGAATACTAACCAATTTTCTTTTCCTAAATGAATGTGTTGCCGAATGTCAAAATTAGTCCTGATGAATTGGGCATAGGGAATTTTCCAGATTTTGTGTACTCCGTTTTCCTCAGTCATGAGTTTTGTATTATTGAACAATGACAGCAGGTTTCCACTTGATTCAAGGTCGGCTCGAAGATAAACAAAACTGCCTTGTTGGTTGATTCTCTGTGTATTGTAGATGTACGAATAGCGCATTCCGAGAATCAGGTGGTTGGTGTATTGGTTTTTCTTGCGTTGGTTGGTTTCAGCGTCGAGGAAGTTTTGGAAAGTCGGGTTGATGTCATCGATTTTCACACTGTTGAGCAAAAGGGGTGTGAAGGTATGCCGTACACGGTAACTACTTTTCCAATCGTAGTTGAAAGAAGCCGACGTGATGTAGCGTGAGTAGTAGTAACGAATTTGCGAGTTGAATCCCAAAGAGATATTGGTAGTGGGTTGAAAGTCACGGGAGAAAGATGTCAACGTGATGGGACTCAAAAACTTTGGGAATAACAGACTTGTCGTAATGCCAAACTCTCTGGTGTTGAAGAAGATTTTGCTGTCGCCTCCTTCGGTTTCAGTTAAGTCGATGATTTTTTGGGCCTCGATACCTGCTTTCAGGCTTAATCTGAACACTTCTGCACCATGGAATATGTTTCGGTTAGTATAGGAAAAGCTTGCCTTGATGCCTAAATCGTCATCGGAGCGTGTGCCTTCTGTTTGCACTGTGAAGGAATTCGCGTCTTTTTGTTGCATCGTGATGCGGCAGTCCAAATAGTTGAGGGTGTCATTGGGGACGCTGTCGAATTGTATATTCACGTTGCTGAAAAGGCCAAAATTGCCTAAGGATTCGTAGGTGTGGGTGACGCTGCGCAAATTATAGGGCATTCCCTCGACGATGTGGATGGAATGGCCAAAGGTCTGTGGTTTTACGCGAGCTTTGTCGAAATAATAGAAATCCAAAGTGTTGGGCATCTTCCTTCGTCCGATTTCAACGGTGAGTTTGGCCGAATCGCTGGGCTGTTCGTTCATCTTGAAAATTGAGAAGTTGGGATAGATGCTGATGTCTCGAATGTAATATTGCTTGTGTGCTATCGGGTTGGGAGCTACATTCATCTTGATGGACAGAGTGTGGTTCATGTAGTTGCTGTCCACTTCATACTGTATGTTGTTGTGATTGAAATAGTAATAGCCTGAATTTCTGAGTCTTTCTGTGACAATTTCGCGCTGGTTGCTGAGCATATATGCATTATATATGTCGCCTTCGCGGAGCTCAAACTTGGAGCTGTCGCGCATGATATACTTTTCCATCAGGCTGTCGCCGATGTTGTATTCAATTTTATTGACGCAATAAGGTTGCGATGGATAGACGTGATAAGTAACCCAGGCTAGTTTTCTGCCCCCTTCATATTCAACCGTGTGATTCACCTTAGAATGGAAATAGCCTACATTGTCGAGGTAGCGCATCATTTGCACCGAGGAATTGTCGGCTTCGGCTTTGTCGTAATACACTGGCTCATTGCCGAAGTTCTTGTTCATCCACGACCAAAACTTGTTGCCCGGCCTGATGTCGGATTGGAAGAAAACCCATGTGCGAAAGTTGGTTTGGAGAGAGGTTTTGTATGGCTTCAAGGAGATGTATTTTGACACCCCTGACTTGCTGATTTTAGAACCTTTCTGCTCAATGACCACCTTGTTGCTCTTGACGAGGTACTTGTCGTCTGGCACAAAATGGTCTAATGCACATGAATTGAGTAGGAGAACTAATGTTGCTAAAACGATGATATGTAGCCGTTTGCCTTGCAAGGATTGTGATTTTGCTGCAAAGGTAATAATAATTCCCTTACACGACCTCGGCCACGGTGAAATTGCTACCGCCGATGAAAACCACGTCGCCGAAATGGGCGTTATTGACAGCGGAACGGTAGGCGTGGCTGACGGATTCAAATACTTGTCCGCGCAAACCCATGTCAAAGGCTTTCTCGGCCAAAATGTTGGCATCTAGACCTCTAGGGATGTCTGCCTTGCAGAAATAATATTCTGCGCTGTGGGGTAACAGCTGCAGAACGCTGTCGATGTCCTTGTCATTGACCATGCCTAAAACGAAATGAAGTTTGTTGTAGTTCATCTCGGCCAATTGTCGTACCACTTCGGTGATGCCAGCCACATTGTGACCCGTGTCGGCGATGACAAGCGGGTCGTTGCAGAGGACTTGCCAGCGACCCATCAGGTGCGTGTTGCGGATGACCTTGGCGATGCCGTCGCGGATGTCATCCTCGGAGAGGTCGAATTTAGTGCGTAGCAGATCCAAAGCACACATCACAGTGGTGAGGTTCTTTTGCTGGTAGTTGCCCATAAGCGGGATTTCGAGGGCTTCCAAGTAGAGTTCGCTGTTTTTCCAAACGTCGAATTTCTGTACAATGTTGGACTCGATATGGATTTTGTCGCAGTCGAAAACTTGGTCGGCGAAATAAATCGGGCTATTGCATTCCTTGGCCTTGTCAATGAAGACTTGCTCGGTCTCGGGATGCGTTTCACCAATGACGACAGGAATGTTCGGCTTGATGATGCCCGCTTTTTCGTAGGCGATTTTTGCCCTTGTATCGCCCAAAAACTTCATGTGGTCGAAGTCGATGTTGGTGATAACGCTCAATTCGGGCGTGATGAGGTTGGTGGAGTCCAATCGGCCACCCATGCCCACTTCGACGATGGCAATATCCACCTTTTCCTTTGAGAAATAATCGAAGGCCATGCCCACAGTCATTTCAAAGAAGGAAAGCTCCATTGCCTCAAACTTATCTTTATAACTGTCAATGAATTGCACAACATTGTCCTCGGGAATCATTTCGCCGTTGATACGAATGCGTTCGCGAAAGTCGCGGAGATGGGGCGAGGTGTAAAGGCCAGTCTTGTAGCCCGCTTCCTGAAACACGGAAGCCAACATGTGTGAGACGGAGCCTTTGCCGTTGGTGCCGGCCACATGCACAGATTTGAAATTGTGATGCGGATTATCCACAAGTTCGAGGAGTTGAATGGTGTTGTTGAGGTCAGCTTTGTAGGCGGCGGCTCCAATGCGTTGGTACATCGGAAGCTTGTTGAACATCCATTCGAGGGTTTCGGTGTAATTCATAGACGATTATTTTGACGCGAGACACGGGACTGTTAGACACGGGACAATGTCCCAAAATCTCGTGTCTCGTGTCTCGAAGTCTCGTGTCATAAAATTATTGGTTGATGACAAAATGATAGGTGATTGTCCCTTTCTGTTCTTCAGGTGCGGTCGGATCGGGAACGAACGAGGAACGCAAAGCGGCTTGTTTGGCTTTTTCGCGCATGGTGGCGTTGATGATGTCGGTGCCTTTGGTGGCGATTTCTGCCCTGACCACCTTTCCTTCGCGGTTCACCCAAATGTCCACAACAATGGTGCCTTCTTCGCTAAAGTCGTCGCTTGGACGGTGCAGCGATTTTGCGCCACGACCGCCGAGGCTGTAGCCTGGTCCATTGCCTTGACCGCCGTTTCCATCATATTGATGGACGTCTCTGATGCCGTTGGGATTGCCTTGGTCGCCAGGCTGGCCGGTAACACCTTCGGAACCACCTGCCTGAGGCGTGTTTTCGCCTCTGAACAGCGCCCTTTCGTTGACTTTCGGTTTCGGTTGGGGCTGCTCGGTAGGCGTTTCTTGATTGGGTTTATTGTTTTTTGGTCGCTCAAGTGCTGGGGCTTCCTCGTCATTTTGGGTAAGGTTTTCTTCCCTGTTGGTCGTTTGCTTCGGCTGAGGCGTAGCGGCTTGGGGTATAGCGGGTTTGTTAGGCTGGATGTTGCCCATTCCTTGGTTCATCATGCCTAAATCAACTTCAACACCTTCCTCTCCTGGTAGTGGCAGAGGTGTCCTGAAAGCCATCAGGAACAAAACAAGTACGGCCAAGGCGTGTACCACGATGGTGCCTGCTATGGCGATGCCCTTGTCTTTCTTTTCGTTGTTGTCCATAGTGCTTTCTATTTCTTAGGTGCCGTGGCTAAAATCACCTTATGGTTGTTGCCAGTGGCGTTATTGATTTGATTTACAGCGTCAATTACATTGACAATGTATTGCACGGGGACGCTTTTGTCGGAGCGCAGCACTACAGTAGCTTGGCTGTCGGCACCGATTTTGGCGTTGATGAGATCCACAAGCTGGCTTTCGTCGGCGGGTGTTTCATCCACGAAATACTGGAATTGGTCGTTCACATAGACGGTCAAGGTCTGTTTGGCCATAGTCTTGCTACTGCTCGACGGCAGCATGAGCTTGATGGCGTTGGGCGCGACCAAGGTCGATGTCAGCATGAAGAATATCAGCAACAGGAACACCAAGTCCGACATGGACGAGGAGTTGAACGAGGGTTCGACCTTATTTCTTGATTTGATAGCCATAACGCTTTGGTTTTAGGCAGGTTCGTTCAAAACATCCATGAATTCAGTCGCCTTGGCCTCAAGCAGGTTGACGACTTTTTGGATTTTCGTTGTGATGATGGCATGGAAAAAGTAGGCGAAAATACCCACAATCAGACCGCCGACAGTGGTCACCATGGCTTCGTAAATGCCCGACGAAAGCAGCTCGATGTCAATGTTGTTGCCAGCCATCGACATGTTGTAGAAAGCGCGAATCATACCGGTTACCGTACCCAAGAAACCAATCATTGGGGCAGCACTGGCAATCATGGCGAGGATGCTGACACCACGCTCCAGTTGGGCTACTTCGAGGTTGCCGACATTTTCGATAGCCGAATTGATGTCATTGAGCGGGCGACCGATACGCGACAACCCCTTTTCAATCATTCTTGAAATCGGGGTGGAATTACCTCTGCATAAGGCCTTTGCGGAGTCAATTTTGCCGTCTTTCATGTATTCACGGATGCGTTCCATGAAGCCGTTGTCGTATTTCGTGGCGCGTGTGACGGTGATGTACCTTTCGATAAAAATGTAAACCGCGATGATGGACAGAATTGCCAGCAGAATCATGATCCATCCGCCTTTGGTGGCGAGTTCAAAAATGGAGAGCTTGAATTCCGTCGGTTGGGTTGCGACTTCAGTGGCGGCTGTACCCAAATCATTGACAGCCTCTTGGATTTGCAAAAGATTCATATTTTGTTCAATTGTTGATTCGTTGTTTGTGTTTTTGTAGAGATGCGCCATGGCACGTCTCTACAGGGATAAAAACCCTCAATTTCTATTATTTATTGCATTACCGCATATCTATCACATCGACCTTGGGATATTTCTTTGTGTCGAAAGTGAAGAATTTGTCGTCCAATTCTTGGTCGAATTTCATCTCCTCGAAGGTGATAACAAGTTTGCTGTCATCTTCAATATAGATGTCGGCGCTTTTCATCTTGGTTTGTTTCGAGTCGATTCTCAAGGTTACACGCTTATATTGTCCCTTGGGGTTGGCCAATTCGATGGTGGCAATGCCTTGAGCATCTATGCCTGTGAGAGTAGCCACATAACTTTCGTCCAACGAAGTGAGCAGCTTCAATGGCGTATTGTCCTCGCCTTCGTTGGCGTTGCTGACCATAACTTCTTCGTCGTCGATGAGATAAGTCCAGATAGTCGTGCCGTCTGAAACAATTTGCTGCTCAACCATTTCAATTTTATAGGCTTCGCCTTGCAACCAGGCATGGCCTTTTTGAGGGTCGCTAAGCATTTTTCCGTCAGGACTGATTTGGTAGTTGAAAGCCATTTCTACATTCTTATGGCTTTTCATTTGGCCAATCAGTATTCGGATGAGGGACTCGGCGTTGTTTTGTGCAGGAAGTGCTTGAGCCATAAGCAGTAAGGCCAAGCCAATGATGATGTTTTTTGTTTTCATGTTCAGATTCCGTTGTCTTTGTTGTAGAGGTCTTGCAAAATCTGTTCCAAAGCAGCTTCGGTGGCGACTTTCACCTCTCGCGACTTACTGCCTGAGAATGGCCCGACGATGCCAGCAGCCTCCAATTGGTCGATGATACGACCGGCGCGGTTATAGCCGAGTTTCAATTTGCGTTGAATCATGGAAGTAGAGCCTTGCTGGGTTTGCACCACGATACGTGCCGCTTCCTCAAAGAGGCTGTCTCGCTCGCCATCTTCCTCAACATCAACACCTTCGTTACCTTCTTCAGGAACGTCAGGAAGTTCGTAAGCTGCGGGATAACCATGTTGTGCCCCGATGAATTCAGTGACGGTTTCCACCTCGGGTGTGTCGATGAAAGCGCATTGCAGACGCACGAGGTCATTGCCCGTGGATAGCAGCATATCGCCGCGACCAATAAGCTGGTTGGCACCGCTTTGGTCGAGGATGGTCTTAGAATCGACTTGCGAGATAACGCGGAAGGCTATGCGTGCGGGGAAGTTGGCCTTGATGGAACCCGTGATGACATTGACGGAAGGTCGTTGCGTAGCGATAATCAAATGGATGCCGATGGCGCGGGCTAACTGGGCCAAACGGGCAATCGGGGCTTCCACCTCGCGACCTGCGGTCATGATAAGGTCTGCGAACTCATCGACAATGAGCACGATATAAGGCAGGAAACGATGTCCTTCGGTGGGCAGCAATCTGCGTTTCTTGAACTTTTCGTTGTATTCGATGATGTTGCGGCACTCGGCGGCTTTCAGCAGGTCATAGCGAGTGTCCATCTCGATGCAAAGCGAGTTGAGTGTGCGTACCACTTTCTTTACATCGGTGATGATAGCATCCTCTGAATCAGGGAGTTTGGCAAGATAATGGCGCTCAATTCGGTTGTAGAGTGTGAGTTCCACCTTTTTCGGATCCACCATGACGAACTTCAGCTCGGCGGGGTGCTTGCTGTAAAGCAATGAGGCGATGATGGCATTGAGTCCCACTGACTTACCTTGTCCCGTGGCACCAGCCATGAGGATATGCGGCATCTTGGCGAGGTCGAAAACGTAGGTCTCATTCGAAATGGTTTTGCCGATAGCGCAAGGTAGGGCGTACTTCGAGTTTTGGAATTTCTCCGAAGCCAATACGCTGCGCATGGAGACGGTCTCGGGTTTGCTGTTAGGCACTTCGATACCGATGGTGCCCTTGCCAGGGATGGGCGCGATGATGCGTATTCCGAGGGCAGCCAAACTCAAAGCGATGTCGTCTTCTAGATTCTTGATTTTCGAAATCCTGACACCCGCTGCGGGCACGATTTCATACAGTGTTACCGTGGGACCAATGGTCGCCTTGATTTTGTCGATGGCGATGCCATAGTTGGCCAAAGTCTCTACGATTTTGTTCTTGTTGGCTTCCAACTCCTCGCTGTTGATTTCGGTTTTCTTTCCGCCGTATTCGTTAAGCATGTCTAAAGTCGGGAACTGAAAGTCACGGAGGTCGTAGCGAGGGTCATAGGGCATGTCGATGGTGAAATGCTCGATGGGTTTAGTCTCCTCGACGGTCTCTTCCTTGGGCGTTTCCTCGATTTCCAAAGTCACCGTCGAGTCGTTTCTTGGGTTGGCAGGTGTGGCTTCGGTGGGCTTATTGTCGTTTTCCGTTGTTGCCGCTGGCTGAATTGTGGTGTCTTCGGAAGATTGGGTATTGGTGTCTGTATTTGTATCAGTTTGTGAATCATTGTTTTGAGGAGTGATGAAAACGTTTTCTTTGCGCTCGTTATCATCAGGGTCAGGGTTCACGATTTCGAATTGTGGGTCGCGGGTGAAAGATGTGGTAGGCGGCAGGTTGCTGTCGTTATCCTCTTCATCATCGTCATCGTTGTTACTATAGGTGGTGTCGTCATCATCGTCGGGGTCGGTGTCGTCGTTGTGGGGGTTGTCGTCATCGTCAAGTTGTTGTCTCAGGAGTTCCTCTTGTCGGCGAGCCTCTTCTTCGGCTTTCCTGATGGCGCGTTTTTCGCGCAACTCTTTGAAATAGTTGAGTGTAAGGTTGAATTGATAGACCGCAAAAACCAAGAACAAGAAAGTGAGCAAGATTAAAATGCCCACCCAACCGATGTAGGCATCCAAAATATTATTGAGCCAAAGTCCGACCGCTCCGCCAAAGATGGCGCATTCCTTGACGCCGCATTTGGGGCTTGAAAGGAAACCAAAGAACATTGGCATCCAAACCAAGCTTAAAAGGGCGTATTTCCAAATGCTCCACATCTTGACTCTGACATCGTCGGTAATGCGTAAACCAATGATAGTCAGTAGGTAAACAAAGAAAAACGCGCCAATGCCGAAGGATTCCTTGATGAGTGCTTGCGAAAGGAAAGCACCCGCGCTTCCCGTGCGATTGCTCAGCTGGATTTTTTGGCTGAATATCTGGTAGCCGTATTCTTGATGGTGGCCACTGAAAAAGCTCACCAAATAGGAAATCAAGGCGATGCCAAGAAACATAGCCAAACAAATGAACAGGATGCCGATAATCTTTTTCAAACGGCTATCATGGCGTTGCTTGACATTGGCTTTCTGTGTTTTAGACCCTTTTCCTTTGGTGGTTTTATCGTTTTTCTTTGGCGATTCTTTTTTCGGTTTTGGTGATTCTTTTTTCGGTTCTTCGGACACTACTTCGGGTTCTTCAACGGGTTCGGGTTGAGGCTGAGGTGGTGTCTTGAAAGTGTTCTCTTTACGGTTGTTTCCTGCGGTCATTTTCTGTCTTCTTTATGGAAGCGCAAAAATACACAAAAAAAATTGTTTTTGGTGGGGATTGTTGAAATTTGCTCCTAACAATGTAACAGTTTTGTGTTGCAGAGAAAGGTTTGCAAATCTAGCAAGGATATTATTTCTAATAAGTGACTTCCAAACCAACTTTGAAACTCTTGGTTACTTCATTAACAATTTCATTATAGAGTTGTTTTTTATCTTGTGGGTAGGTTAAAGAGACAGAATACTCAATATCGTTAGATAAAATGGTTTTTATATAATATATGTTGTCCTCTGAATCGATTCCAGATAGCACAAACCAGTTATCCTTTTGTGCAGAATATGTTATAGTTCCGTCAATGCTGTTTTCACACATTTGTTGTAATTCTTCAATTGAATAATTCATAATATTTTGCTGGGCAAAGACGCAAATCTGTTCGTCATTGTCATTGGAAAAAATTCTTCCATCACCATTCTCAGGTTCAGGTTCTGGGGATAGAAAAGTGGGGTATAGAATTGAAAAACCAAAACGTGGATTTGTATAAACGGAATAACTAATGCTACTATTTGTGGCTTCTTTTGGATTATTGCTATTTGGTGTTTTTTCTTGTTCTGTTGTTTCTTTTGAAGAAGGGCTATTATTTGTACATGAAGCTAGGCCTATTGCCAAAAAGAGATAAAGGATAATTATCTTTTTCATGGTTTTTTGTATGTTTTGTGGTTGATTACTTCGGAATCCTAAACATCCGTTTCCAGCGGATACCGCCGTTCTCCTTGTCCAAGGAGAGCCAAACGAGTACGGGCTTTCCAACAATATGGTTTTCAGGTACAAAGCCCCAATAACGCGAGTCGGCGGAGTTGTGGCGATTGTCGCCCATCATCCAATAGTAATCCATCTCGAAGGTGTAACTGTCGGCGGGTTGGTCGTCGATGTAGATTTGGTTGCCTTGCACTTTCAGGTCGTGCAACTCGTATGCATGGATGATGCGCTCATAAAGCGGTAAAGTATTGACATTCAGCTGTACCGTTGCGCCTTTCTTCGGAATGTAAAGCGGTCCGAAGTTATCGACATTCCAAGGATAGAGGTCGGGACGGTTAGGGAAGAGGCTGGTCGAGGTGCCTTCGCCAGGGGCTTGGATGTTGCGCATTACCGAAGTGATGAAAGGCAGCTTGATAAGTTCATCCGCCACTTTCGCGCTGATGTTGAGGATGAAAATGTTCGGGTCGGCGGTGCGATAGCCTTCGGTGATGTTGTACTTGTCCAAGGTCTGTTTGTTGATGCCGCCGCTTGTGGTTACCACGGTGTAGTTGAACTGCATGTTTTCGGGTTCAAAGGCTTTCTCGCCGTTGATATACACCACGCCATCAACGATTTTTAAGCTGTCGCCAGGCATACCGATGAGGCGTTTTACATAGTTCTCGCGCTTATCGACGGGATGGGAGATGACATTGCCGAAGTTTTGATGGTCGTTCCAAACCGTTTTGCGGCCATATTCGCGCACGAGGTCGTAATAATTGATGCTGCTTTGGAAAATGTCGCAGACCGTATCGCCAGCGGGATAGTTGAACACGATGGGGTCATAGCGCTTCATCGTCGAGACACCGGGATAGCGGTGGTAAGGTAGCTTAATCCATTCCACATACGATTTTTTGGTCTTGCTGAAAGGCAAAGTGTTATGTACAAATGGGAACGAAAGCGGCGTGTTGGGACGCTTTGGTCCATAATGTATCTTACTGACAATCAAATAATCGCCTACGCAAAGCGATTTTTCCATACTTGAAGTGGGAATGGTGAAGGCTTCGAAAACGTATGTCCTGATTATCAATGCAGCGACCACGGCAAAGATGATGGCATCGAACCATTCGCGGGCAGTCGATTTTTTGGGTCGCGTGGCCGTTGCAGGGTCTTGGTATTTGTCGTCCTTGGCAATAACAGGGAAGAAAACGAAAGGCAAAACGGCGGCCATACCTTCCTCCCAAACCTTGAACCTGCCAAAGCATTTGCCCAACTCGACGAGCATAAGCAACAACATGAAGATGTTGATGTAGGGGAAGACAATGAAAAACCACCACCAAAATTTCTTGTGTTTTTCGATGATTTTCAAGAAGATATAGATGTTGTAATAGGGGATGAGACTGTAGTAGCCTTTTTGTCCGGCGGCCTCAAATTGCTTCCAACAGAACGCAATCGGGATGGTGAAGAGTGCCGGGACGATTAAAATAAAGAGTATTAGTGACATTTGTGATGTTGAGTTTTTGTATTAACGAAAGGTTAAATGAATTAGTATTTTCGGCTGCAAAAGTAGGGAAAAATAGAATAACAATATTGTATGCCAAATCATCTATTTCTTTACCACCGAATAACACTTTTCATCCACCGTTTCAATGGCATAGCCGGAAGTCAAAGCAATCTTGGCATCGCAATGATCTTCAGAATAAGGTATGATGAAACATGACCAGTTGTTGGTGCGGATGATGCCATTTTCAACCATGATAGTTCCGAATTCGCCTGATAGTTGCATCGTATTGTAAATCACGCCAATAGTGTCATAGACGACAAGCCGCTCACCAGGATTGAAGCCGAAGGTGATCCCGTCGTTGGGAATCAACAACCATTTCGAATCGTCAAAACGAGCCCTCAAAGCGGCATCACCCTTGTCACGTGCCTCGAGGCGAGTTCTTTCCTTGTTGAGGTATTCAGTCGCGTTGTAGCGAGCTGTTATCGTTTCAATTTCTTCACTATCAATGGTATCAGGTATTGGAACAATGGTCGAAATCATATCGGGAAGGGTTTTGCCTACGCAAATACTATCCCTCCAATCGGGCACGAGTTCATCAAGGAAAAGACCATAGGCAGGACCTGTAAGATAGGCGAAAGAATTGCTAAAGCCATTGTTATCCAAACCTTTCATAATTGCGACCGCAACCATATCTTTCCTGGTTTTCTCATTATCCAAAGGCAGAAGTTTGAAGGCAGTATATTCAGCCATGCCCTCGTGGCACTCGAATTGGTTCTCATTGTTGTTGGGGAACATGTTTTGGCGATATTTGCGCACCGTCATGGCATCGTGCAAACCTTCAGCAAGGTTTTTGGAATCGTCTTGCAGTAGGCTTTTCAAAATGGTCAGTTCAAGTTTCAAAAGCAATTCGCCTTCGGTTTCATCAAGATGTTGGTTTGAAGACCCATAGGCTGGCAGACCGATTTCATCTTGAATGCGGTGCCAGCTTTCATGAATCAGAATTTGGGTTGAGGTTAGCAAATCACGGTTGCTGTCCCATATCACGCAAGTCCAATTCTCACCGCAATAATTGATTAAGGTGTTTGCAATAATTATGTCCTCGGGAAGCTGACCGAAAAACAAATCCCCTTTTTGCTCTAAAGAGTTTTCCTTATTTTGCTGATTGGCAACGAGATTCCGTGTTTGTACATCGGCAAACATTGTTGGCCCATACAGCGTTTTGCCCCATAATTTACCATTGTCCGCATCTGAGACTTTCTTTAGGTTCTCGAAACACGAAGCGGCTTTCTCCATTTGATTGGAGGTGTTTTGCGAACATGATGAGATTGCAGCACAAAGGATTGTTGCCAAAATCCCGAAATAGAGGTTTGCTTTCATGGTTTGATGTTTTTGAATGGATGCTATTGAAACGGAGAAAGGGGCAAAAAGTTACACGATGAGCTGTATTTTGTCACCTAAACACAAGCAAATTTTGTTTTTTTTTACATAATAATCAATTGATTACAATATTAAACTGCACTTTTTGGAAGGTTTTTGGTGTTCTAAACTGCACTTTTTGGAAGGTTTTAGAACAAATCCTCCATCCCAAAACATCCCGTTTTCCCAATCAAAAACTCCGCCGCAGCAACGGCACCCAAAGCAAACCCTTGGCGGCTAAAGGCTTCGTGAGTGAGCGTGAGACGGTCGGCAGGGGAGGTGGCAGTCACGCTGTGAATGCCGTTCACCTCGCCTTCGCGGGTCACATTAATATATAAGGTATGCTCGGCGGGAGCGTCGATGCTCCAGCAGTCGTAGTCGCGGTTGACGGAAAGGATGTCGTTGGCCAACTTCACGGCGGTGCCGCTGGGTTTGTCAAGCTTGTGGATATGGTGGGTCTCAGCCATCGAGAGTTGATAGCCATATTTTTCTGCAAACTTGGCTAACTGCTTGTTAAGCAGAAACATGATGTTCATTCCAATGCTGAAATTGGGCGCTGTGAAAAGACTTTGCCCTTCAGAGAGACAGCGCGCCTTGATTTCCTCAAAATGCTCTTGCCATGCCGTGGTGCCCACGATAATCGGAATGTGCAAATCGAAGCAGCGGTGGATGTTGCTTACCACTTGGTCGGGTTGGCTGAAGTCGATGGCGACATCGGCCTGTTTCAGTTGTTCGAAGCGTTGCTCCCATTCTTGGGCGTTGTCGATGGTGACGACGATTTCATGCTGACGGGCGAGGGCGGCTTTTTCCACCTCGTGACCCATTTTCCCGTATCCGATGATGGCGATTTTCATGGTTTTGTTATAGAATGGTTGTGTTTGGGGTAGAGACGCAATCATTGCGTCTCTACATCAGAATATTCCTTCTTTTAAAATATCATGCAAATGGATGATTCCCAAATATTTGTCGTCTTTTATGACAGGCAATTGCGTAATGCTGTTTTGGCGCATCTTGTGAAGGGCATCCACGACCAAAGCATCTTCCTCAATAGTTTTGGGCGCAGTAGTCATGATTTGAGAGGCTTTCACATGCTCAATGTCGGTGGTGTTCATCAGCATTCGACGCAGGTCGCCGTCGGTGATGATGCCGACGAGTTTCCCGTTGTCAATTACCACTGTTGCCCCCAAACGTTTGTGAGTCATCTCGATGATGACACGCGTCAAGTTGTCGTCGAGGCCGACTTCGGGCTTTTCGTTCCGGACATACAAGTCTTTTACCCGTAGGTAAAGCTGTTTGCCGAGTGCGCCGCCTGGATGGAACTTGGCGAAGTCGTCGGAGGAGAAACCTCGACACCTCATTAATATAAGGGCCAGCGCATCGCCCATGACGAGTTGCGCCGTGGTGCTACTGGTAGGGGCAAGGCTGCCTGGAATGGCTTCTTCGTCAACGGTCACGTCGAGCACAAAATCGGCTTGCGAGGCCAAGTACGACTTGCGGTTGCCGACGATGGCCACAATCTTGTTGCCCCGCAGTTTGATGAGCGGCACAAGCATTTTGATTTCTGGAGTCTCGCCGCTTTTCGACAAAACCACTACAATATCTCCTTCACGAACAATTCCCAAATCGCCGTGGATGGCATCAGCGGCGTGCATGAAAACCGCTGTTGTGCCTGTCGAATTCATCGTCGCGACAATCTTTTGGGCAATCAAGG
>Ga0310690_10005835_pt1 | contig 16495 bp, 15 predicted proteins | sample AusTroGonzalo_MG_2_FD_207661 | JGI IMG/M metagenome (GOLD analysis project Ga0310690, IMG submission 207661) | Bovine rumen microbial communities from tropical cattle in Woodstock, Queensland, Australia - Gonzalo_04 (v2) (version 2) | ecosystem: Host-associated > Mammals > Digestive system >... | reverse complement strand
TGTTGATGTTGAAAGAACATAATTATGAAATCAACCTTATTACTGTGGAAGACCCGGTTGAACAAAAGATTTTTGGTGCACATCAAATTCCGGTTGTGAATACCGCCAGTGAAGAACAACGTGAAGCGGAATATACCGAGGCATTGGCCGCCGCATTACGCAGTGACCCTGATACATTGATGGTTGGTGAAATTCGTACATTGGCCGCGGCACAATTAACGGTCAAAGGTGCGTTGTCCGGTCATAATGTTTGGACTACACTGCACGCGAATTCCGCGATGGCGGCGTTGGTACGTTTGTTAGATATGGGGGTTGAAGCGTTCAAGTTAAAAGAAGAAACGATGATGCGCGGTTTGGTTTCTATGCGTTTGTTCAAAAGATTATGTCCGCATTGTCGTGAAAAGTTAAAAAATCACCCTGAGTATTCAGAATATGAGCGAGTTATGGATTCTTTTGGTGAATTGGGAATGAACCAAGTTTATGTTCGTGGCCCGGGTTGTGATGCGTGCAATGGCACGGGAACAATGGGACGTATCAAGGCCGGTGAAATCATTATTACCAACAGTGAGTTTTTGAACCTTGCGCTGTCGGGAAATACAGATGGCGCGGTCAAATATTGGTTGGAAGAAATGGATGGCCGTACATTAAAAGAATCTGCATGTTCATTGATGTTGCAGGGTATAATCGGTGTTGATGAATTGGAACGCTGGGTCGGGTTGTTGGACAGACCGGGGGTTTATTAATATGAACAGGTTAGAAATATTTTATGCCAAAATGGTTTGTCGGTTAAGCAACGACAAACGTATTTCTATTTGGCGTAAATTAGTGTCACTGTTGAAAAACGATTTTACTTTGGTCAGCGCATTGAATCGATTACAGATGATAGAATCGCACGGTGGTGCAAAACCAAACGAACCATTTGCAATATGTATGCGCGAGTGGGAAAAAAACCTTGAACGCGGAATGAGTTTTTCAGATGCGACGCGTGGTTGGATTCCGGCCGAAGAAACTTTATTATTGACGTCTGGAAATATGTCCAGTTTGATTGTCGCATTGGAAAATGTTGGACGTATAATTGTCGCAAATAAAAGAATAGGTAGTGCGGTATTCAGTGCTATCGCATATCCCGTATTATTATTGGTTTTGGTGTTTGCAATTATAATTATGGTCGGTTTATACCTTGTGCCACCGTTGTCTGCGGTTGCGGGTGATAATATGGTTTGGTCGGGTGGGGCGGCATCACTTATATGGTTATCAAATTTGGCCGGTAAATATTGGAAAGTTTTTTCGATTGCGTTGGTAATATTTGGTGTGTTTATATGGTGGTCTTTGCCGCGACTGTCGGGTCGTCTGCGTGCCTTTGTTGATAATTTGCCACCGTGGAATATTTATAAAATTCGTTTGTCGGTAAGTTGGATGATGTCGCTTTCCGCGATGGTTGCGGCCGGGGTCACAATTCCGGATGCTATGCGTATGTTGGCCGATAATGCAAACCGATATTTGCGAAATATTTTGGAAGAAACTTTACACTATATTGCGAACGGCGATAATCTGGGGACCGCGTTGCAAAATACAGGTATGAATTTTCCGAATAATGAATTGATTGGCGATATGACCATATATGCAGATATGAATGATTTTGATGAAAACCTTACCCAGATTTCAAATGACTATTTGGAAAATTCGGTCAAGAAAATCGAATCTTTGGCGGAAACATTAAACACAGTTGGAATAATTTTAATATCCGCGGTTATCGCATGGATTGTTATGGGCACATTCCAAATGCAAGACCAAATTACGGCATTTTTGAGTTAGTAATTAGTGGTTAGTGGATAGTATAAGTGGTTAGTATTATCTGGAATGGCTTCGTAATTATGCACAGATTCCAGAATCTGCTAACCACTAATCACTAACACTAACCACTCTAAACCATAAACGGCAGGTTTTCCAATGTGCCTTCGGCAACGCGAACGTTTACGTCAATCATCATAAATACGCAATCGGGGCTTGCCGTCACCAAATCTGGGTGAAATATGTGACTTGACAGCAAGTGAGTGGTGTTAAAGTCAATTATAAAAAAGATTGATTTTGAACTTTATTTTTTATATAATAAGGGCGTGAGTTTTAAAAGGAGAAAAAATGGGAAAATATTTTTTAATTTTTGGAATTATTGGTGCAATGTTTGTTAACAGCGTTTATGCGGGTGATAATCAATCTGTTGTGGTTTATACCTGTCCAGATGGATGTGTTGTGAATAATGATATTACAAATTGCATTTATCCAGGAGGGGGAGATTGTGGTACTTTTACTGCTGATGTTTTTGTTTCGTCTGGAAAAACACCTATTGCAACATCGGTATTGGCATCACCAAGGAATTCTAGCCCAGTTGCCGCGCGTTCTGCGACCGAACCAATGGCACGTGCTGCAACAGAGTCGGTAGCAGCTCGCGCTGCGGTGGGGCGTCTGAGGGCAGGTGCACAAGCTGCTGGAAGGCTTAAGGGTCAAGATAAGGCTGCAGGCCAGGAAATTCAAATAACATGTCCAGATGGGTGTAGTGTTTATTGTTTTCCGGGGCCAAATGATACAATGGAGTGTAACTGCAAAACTGCGGATGGTAGATTGTGTGAAGAAAGAGTTGTTCAAAATCCAAACACAATTATTAGTTTTTAAAAATTTTGGCCGGCGACGTGGTCGCCGGTTTTTTTATAAACAGATTGTAGAAATTGGTTTTTTAATGACAAGTTAGTAAAATCTGGAAATCATCCGTAATTACGAATTTATTTTTATCAAATCTGCCCCACAGCGTTCTGCAGCTTCCCCCCCCCCTTAAGGAAATCGTAAGGGGGCTGTTCATTAACCAGTATCTACTCCTATACCATAAACGGCAGGTTTTCCAATGTACCTTCGGCAACGCGAACGTTTACGTCAATCATCATAAATACGCAATCGGGGCTTGCCGTCACCAAATCTGGGTGAAATATGTGACTTGACAGCAAGTGACTTGTATTCACCGACATTTTTGTTATCAAATGGTCGTCGTCCAGCAGAGTATAAATCGGCCCCGCATCGCGCGGAACATTTTGGCCAATCTCGTGTTCATTTTGTGGACAACGCAAACCGTCAAATAATGTCTTAATTCGGTTATCAATATCCGAACGCGGAACACCGATAATTTCCGGGTGCAGCATTTGGATATCCAATTCTGCAATCAATTTTAATTTCGGTGTAATAATTGGGTTCCAATCTATGCCGCCTACGTGACGTGTTATAATTGGGCTTTTGCCCGGATTCGGTGCCATATATTGGGTCAATTTATCCCACGGTTGATGTTCAACCAATTTCTTTAATTGTGGGTGAAATTGCATACGGATGTCCGAAATATGTTGAGCCCGCTTTTTGGGATTTATTAAAATTTCGCCAAAATACAATAATTTGAATTTCATATCTTTTTCCTTTATTTTTTGCCTTTTTCTTTGACAATTATACCATAATTTGCTATGGTTTTGGTACAAAAAAAGAAAGGATTTTTATATGTCGGTAAATAATGAATATACAGGTGATTCAATCAAGGTTCTAAAAGGATTAGAGGCGGTCAAAAAACGCCCCGGAATGTACATTGGTGACGTGGGCGAAGGCGGGGCCGGTCTGCACCATATGATATATGAAGTTGTCAATAATTCTATTGACGAAGCAATGGCGGGTTATGCCGATACGGTCTATGTTTCATTGAACCCGGATGGCAGTGCGACCATACGCGATAACGGCCGTGGTATGCCTTTTGATATCAATCACGAAACAGGGCGCAGTGCATTGGAATTGATTATGTGTGAATTGCACGCCGGTGGTAAATTTGATAACGAAGGAAACGGCGCGTACAAGGTTTCTGGCGGTTTGCACGGGGTTGGTGTGTCGGTTGTGAACGCACTTTCCACGTGGTTAGAGGTCAAGGTTTGGCGTGGTGATAAACAGGCCGAAATGAAATTTGCCGATGGTGTGCCGACAATGGATTTGCGGGTTAGTGAAAATACAACTGGGCGTGAACACGGAACCGAAGTGACTTTCTTGCCTTCGCCGGAAACGTTTGCATCGACCGAGTTTAATTTTGATACGTTGGAAAATTGGCTGCGTGAACAATCTTATTTGAATGCGAATGTGCGAATCGTTTTGGAAGATTTGCGTGGTGGCGAGAAGAAAGAACGCGAATTTCATTCGACCGATGGTTTGGCTGGGTTCGCAAATTATTTGGATAAATCCAAAGAATTGTTGAATCGTGACCCGATTCAGATGATAAAGCAAATTGATGATACGTATATTGAAATTGTTTTGCAATGGACAACGGCATATACCGAAACATCATTGTGTTTTACAAACAATATTCCAAATCGTGATGGTGGAACGCACTTGGCCGGGTTCCGTGCGGGTTTGACGCGCGCGATTAACAAATATATTGCCGAACACAATACTAAAAAAGATATCAACCTTTCGGGTGAAGATTTTCGCGAAGGTTTAACAAGTATTATTAGTGTAAAGATTCCGGATCCAAAGTTTGGTTCGCAAACCAAAGACAAATTGGTGTCCAGTGAAGTTCGTCCAATTGTTGAAAATACCACATATGAATTGTTGTATGAATATTTGGAAGAAAATCCGACAACGGCGAAATTGATTGTTGATAAGATACTGGAGGCCGCCACCGCACGTGAAGCGGCACGCAAGGCACGTGAACTTTCACGTAAAAAATCTGGCCCAGAATTGGGTGGTTTGCCTGGAAAACTGGCGGGTTGCAGTGAACGCGACCCGGCAAAATGCGAATTGTTTATTGTCGAGGGAGATTCCGCAGGCGGTACCGCAAAGCAGGGGCGTGACCGTAAAACCCAGGCTATTTTGCCGTTGCGCGGAAAGATTCTTAATGTGGAACGTGTGCGCTTTGACCGTATGTTGACGTCCGATACAATTGGTGCATTGATTACAACGATGGGTGCGGGGATTGGTAAAGATGATTTCGATATTGAAAAAATGCGCTATCATAAAATTATTATTATGACCGATGCTGATGTCGACGGGCAACATATTCAAACATTGTTGATGACGTTCTTTTATCGCCATATGCCGGCGGCGATTGAACGTGGATATATTTATGTTGCAAAACCGCCGCTTTACGGTGTGACCCGCGGAAAACAACAGATTTATATCCAAAACCAACGCGATATGGACGATTACCTGATGGATCAGTTGGCGACCGATGGTGTTGTGCAATTGTCGTCTGGTGCGCAAATTTCCGGCGCAGATATGAAACGCTTGTTGGATTTAGTCTTGGATATGCGTAATATTTTGCAACCGTTGAATCATATTATGCCACTGCGATTTGTCGAGGCGTTGGCATTGAACCGCGTCTTTGATAATGAATCAGAAGAAAACTGTGCCAATGCGGCGAAAATGCTGGATGCTCAAGAATTAGAATTTGAACGCGGTTGGAAAGTTGTTGCGGGTGAAAACGGAATTACGATAACACGTACTTTGCGCAGTGTGACCGAACAATATGTTTTGTCGCGCGAAAGAATCAATTCACCGGAAATCAATGCATGGCGTCGGTTGCCGGGTCGTGAAGAATTGATGGATACTTTTTCTGCGCCAACAACGCTTACCGTCAAATCTAAATCGCAAAAGATTTGGGGTGCGTTCAATTTATTGAATACTGCATTTGAATATGCGAAAAATGGGTTAAAGATTCAACGCTACAAAGGTTTAGGTGAAATGAACGCCGAACAATTGTGGGAAACAACAATGGATCCAAACCACAGAAGTTTGTTCCAAGTGACCGTGAACGACGCGTCCCAGGCGGATGCGGTGGTTTCTATGTTGATGGGCGATGTTGTTGAACCGCGCCGTGACTTTATCGTTGAAAACGCATTGGATGCAAATTTGGATGTTTAATATGGATGCAAAGACGAACGTTTTTAATAAAGCGATTGTGAATTTACAGAATAGTGCGGTTATGGGGCGTATGAAAAACCGTATTATTGCGGATTATGATGAAAATAGTCCGGTTGATAGTGCACAATTACCACATCTGAATTCAAGGATTGCGGTTGTTTTGACTGATGCGGTGTATGAAACATTGCAAATGATTGCCGATATAACGAATGATATTGGGAATGAAGCGCCATTCTTGTTGTTCGGAAAGTATGATTATGATAACGAGATGTTTGTCTTTGATGATATCGAAGGCGATGCAAGCGTTGGGGGTAATCCACATGAAGCCAATGCTTCTGGATATTTAGAGCAAAAACTTGCGGATTTTGTTCATAATTCGCATAGGGAGCAAGACAAAGTTGTAGCGTTTGGGCATACTCATCCACGGGTCGGTGCATATTATATAAATTTCTCAATTGGTGATATGCGCGGGTATATCAATTCATTAAAAAATCCGGCGTTGAAAAGTATAAGCATGATTTGTGGTTGTTTGCTAACCGGTGGAAATTTTAATTTTGTTCTTTGTAATGTGGATGATATCTACAGAATAGATAATGTTTTTGTTTATGAAAAAAAGAACGATGCTTTTAAAAGATTGCCTTGTTTTGGCCCAGATGTTGCAAATATACCACGTAGACAACCCAGGGAACGATAATAGATGTTTACTGCACAGAGGTTTTTTGATTTGGAAAAAAAAATAAAAGATTTGGGCGCGGCATCTGACGCCCAATCTTTTGATGAAATTCGCAATATGTTGTCACATCCGCGACGGTTTTCGCCTTCCGCGTTTGCGGATATGTGTGCGTATGTAATCTTGGCGGGCGGGTTTTCGCAAAAGACAGCGAAGCGAATTCACAAAAATATTATGGATTATATTTATAAAAATGGAGCAGATTTTGATGCACTGTTTCAAATGTTTCACAACAAGAATAAAATAAATGCAATTTGTAAAATTTGGAATGAACGCGACGCAGTATGCGATGGTTTTTATAAATGTGCAAGTGATGATGCGCGTTTGGCGTACCTTGCGCAATTACCACATATTGGAAAAATTACCGCGAATCATTTGGCACGGAATCTGGGAATTGATGTTGTAAAATACGATGTTTGGATTCGGCGGCTTGGCGCGCTATACGCCGGAATCCGCTGTACAGAAGAATTAACACCTGAAATAAAATCGGCGTGTGATGATATGTTCGCGCATATGGTCGCGGTGACGGGATTACCGCGGGGGTATATAGACGTTGTCCTTTGGAAATCTTTACAAATCGGTTTAATAAAATTATAGGTTCAAGTCATGGATGTAAAAATTGAAGATTCTTGGAAACGGGTTTTGGCGGACGAATTTAATAAGGATTACTTTATCAAACTGACCGATTTTGTGCGCGGGGAATATTTGTCGGGTAAAAAAATTTACCCTGCGGCAAAAAATATTTTTAATGCGTTTAACCTGTGCCCGTTTGATTCTGTGCGTGTTGTGATTATTGGCCAAGATCCATATCATGAACCGGGCCAGGCGATGGGCCTCTGTTTTTCTGTGCCGGATGGTGTGACACCGCCGCCGTCGCTGGTTAATATTTATAAAGAAATAGAATCCGATTTAGGGCGCCCCAGTCCGACGCACGGTGATTTGACGTCTTGGGAGGAACAGGGCGTGTTATTGTTGAATTCTACGTTAACTGTGGCGGCGCATTTGGCGGCATCGCACGCCGGGCGCGGTTGGGAACAATTTACCGACGCAGTGATTCGGGCATTGGCCACGCGTCGCGAAAATATAGTTTATATGCTTTGGGGTTCATACGCGCAACGCAAGGCGGAATTTGTGGACGGAGCACGTAATTTAATTTTGAAAAGTGTGCACCCGTCGCCACTTTCGGCACACAGGGGGTTCTTTGGAAATCATCACTTTTCCCGCGCAAACGAATACATAGTCGCGCACGGTGGAAAACCGATTGAGTGGTAATTAGTGTAAGTGGATAGTGTTAGTGGTTAGTGATTTCTGGAATAGTTCCGTAATTATGAAGTTATTTTTATCAAATCTACCCCACCGCGTTCCGCAATCCCCCCCCTTCAGGAAACCTGAAGGGGACTAATCACTATATTACACATTCTTTATATCTGTCTGGGTCGATTTCTATCCAACATTGTTGTGAACTGCTGTTTTGGCGCATTTGTGATTTAGAAAATTCTTTGTCCGCTGTTTCACACTCACCGTTCAAAATGAATCGTTTTTCACCGGTGCATTGGATACATACGCCATCATTGTTTATGCCTTGGCCATTATTTGAACAGTTTATACATTTTTTTGAACCCGGACTTTCAAGGCCATATCCATCACGGCACTCATAATAAGTGCATGTTCCGGTTGTTCTACATACTTTTCCAGAACAGGTTTGTAATTTCTTGGCTTTTAATACATAAGCGTCTTCTGTGTACTCGCTTTTGCTGTATCCATCACACATGTTATTCGTGTTGATTTTGCATTCGTTTGTTTGTACGCAATTGGTATTGTTGGCGTTTGGAATATAGCCTTCTTGGCAAAGTAAGGTTTCTTTACCATTTGAATAAACGGATGTTATTCTGGTGTTTACTGTTGTATATGAACTGCCGTTAAGTGAATACGTGTTGGTTTGACTAATAGCTTGTATTTCTATTGGTGTTACAATTGCGCCGTGTGACATTTTTTTATTTATACCAAGTATAACATGTGTGGAATAATCACTGGAGGAATTAACGATTGTTCCGTTTTCAAATTTTAATACCTGCATAGCATCTGTATGGCGATTTGTGTCTTTATCATCATCGTCACCATATTTAATCAGTGCATATTCAGATTGAAGAATTATGTCTTCGTCACATGGAGCCTTTTCGCCGTATGTTTGGCATTGGTCACCAGAATAATTGGCTTCACAAAGTGTTGCGCATTTCCAATTGTCACGCCAATAGTAATCAATTCGAACATTAGATGCCTGGATTTGAACCTGGCATATTTTGGCTCCGTGCTCATATATTTCTTTTGCCGCCCATAAATAAATTGCGTGTTGGGTGTTGTATGTGCCGTTGTTTTTTGAATCCAATTGTGATTGCAACAGGGAATATCCGCCAGATGCCATTTCCATATTCAACTTGGTGGAATAAGTGGTGCCCCCGGTCAACCATTTAGTTGCGTAATCTGATATTTTGGGTTCAAAGTCAGTATCTGGGACGGCTGCAAATGATATATTGATAATGAAACAACAAAAAATTGCAATAAAAAATTTTTTCAAAAAAATTCTCCTTGTTATATAAAGCCCACCCGATATCATAGACAGTATAATTTATATCTTGTTTGTTTGTAAAGTGGTAAATTAGTGTTAGTGGTTAGTGGTTTCTGGAATAGTTCTGTAATTATGAAGTTATTTTTATCAAATCTACCCCACCGCGTTCCGCAATCCCCCTCCGTCTTCGCTGTGCTACGCCGAGACTTCGCCTTCAGAATCTGAAGGGGACTAATCACTAACCACTTAGAAATTATAATTCACGCCCAGGCCGTAAAATGCATAAGAATTATTTTCGGGTGCGGTATTGCCATTTGAAAAGTGGTGCATAAATATTTCAAAACCCCATTTATCACTTAGACGCCAACCGGCAATAATCTTGAACTGGAATAATAATTTTGCGCCCAATCGTTCGTTCTGTTGTGCCTGCATACCGACGCCGGCACCGGACGCCACATAAAAATTCTTGTATTCAGAAAGACGCACATCGCCCGACAACATAACCATTGGAATCGTATAATCGCGCCAATGCCAACCGTATTTGTCGCCATATCCCAAAGTCTGGTTTATATTCAATGATTGCCGCGCCGGTACCCCAAAGAACGTTGTTGGTTGCGAATATTGAAAACTGAACAGGTTAAATGGAACGAACTGGGTTGGTGGCGGAACGATAAATCCGCTGTTTATACCTTGACCCAGGTTGAACGAAAATTGATTTTTATATGTGCCGGTAAAGGTGTTCTTGCCATCGGCGGCAAACGCGGTCATGCCGGTAAAAATAAAAGTAAGCAAGACAGTAATAAAAACCCTCATTAGAATGACATTATACATTATTTTTGATAATTATTCAAATTTTATTGTTTTTTAATTAAGTCTGTGCGACGGGAAAAAAATCACAGGGGCGGGGCGGCAACATAAATTCTTGCATTTGGAAAATTGTTTGTTATAATCGGTTCGGTTTTGTATGGCGGCGTAGCTCAGTGGTAGAGCAGAGGAATCATAATCCTTTGGTCAGGGGTCCGAATCCCTTCGCCGCTACCAAAAATTAAATCGGGCTTGTCCCGATTTTGTTTTTGGTATAGTCCGCGATGGATGAGGACCCCGGGTCCGACACGATAGTTGACGAGAACGAGTAAAACGAAGTTCGAGTCTTACGAGTGGAAAGGGTTCCCGCAAGCGAAGCGCAGTGGGAATGTGCAATCCCTTCGCCGCTACCAAGAATTAAATCGGGCTTGTCCCGATTTTGTTTTTGGTATAGTCGCGAGTGGATGAGGCCCCAGGGTCCGACACGATAATTTTTTATATCTTTTCGAAATTCCTTGATTATAATAACCTTTGGAAACAAAGGGGATAATATGTCGCGGATATGTCAAAGTTGCGCTATGCCGATGGGTGATGAATCGTTGTTTGGAACGAATATGGATGGAACAAAAAATTCAGACTATTGCAAGTATTGTTATAAAAATGGCGAATTTGTTGATAATGTTTCGATGGAAAAATATATCGAAATGATGGTGCCTTTTGCGGCCCAGGCAAATATGACACCGGAACAAATGCGAAATTATTGTGAAACCGTGTTCCCCACATTAAAGCGATGGAAAAAATGATTTTGATTTATGGGGTATGATATGAATAGAGATGAAATTTTAGATTTATTTTATGCCGAAGCAAAAAATTCGCACAAACTGTTTAATGCAAGAATTATAACAACGGTGGATCAAGAACGATTCATTGGTATATTAACACCAAAGATTCGCAAAGTTGCACGTGATATGGTGGCAAAAGATTCTTGGCATAAATTTATTGCGGATTTACCACATTATTTTTTTGAAGAAAATCAATTACACGCCTTTATAATTTCTGAGATATGTGATTTTGATTTTGTTGTTAGTGCGGTGGAACGGTTTTTACCATATGTTGATAATTGGGCGACTTGCGATCAAATGTCGCCAAAGGTGTTCGCAGAAAATCCGGAAAAATTACTTCCGTATATAGAAAAATGGATTAAATCGAAACACGTCTATACGGTGCGTTTTGCGATAGTGTGCCTTATGCAATATTTTATGGATGATAAATTTGATGAAAAGTATGCCGATATGGTCGCAAGTATCAAAACACGAGAATATTATATAAATATGGCGATGGCGTGGTACTTTTCTGTTGGTGCCGTAAAGCAATTTAATCGGATTGTTCCATACTTTGATAGGTTGGATGATTGGACGTGTGGCCGTGCAATAGAAAAAGCAATATCGTCCTATCGCATAAATTCGCGAAATAAGTTAAGATTGAAACGGTTAAGAAATAAAAGGGCAAAAATATGAATTCTTTTATAGATATGATAAAAAATCGCCGGTCGGTGTATAAATTGGATAAGAATTTGCCGGTGTTTCCCGATAAAATTTTTGATTTAGTGCGCGATTCTGTGCGTTATGTGCCGGATGCATTTGATATGAAAAGTCAACGTGTTGTTGTTGTGATGGGTGAAAAACACGAAAAATTCTGGAATGCGGTGTATGATGAATTGGTACGGCACACCGGCGAATCGCTTTCGCATGACCGCACGGATTCTTTTGCGGCGGCGGCGGGAACGATTCTTTATTTCTATGATTCTGCGGTGGTGGAAGAGGTGCGACGCAAATATCCGCTGTATGCCGAAAATTTTCACGATTGGGTTATGCAATCTAATGGAATGTTGCAATTTGCAATATGGACAGGTTTGGCCACAATTAATGTTGGGGCAAATTTACAACACTATAACCCGGTCATAGACAATATGGTGCGTGATATGTTCGATTTGCCGGAAGTGTGGACTTTGGTTGCGCAGATGCCTTTTGGTGGAATTGAAAAAATGCCTGCGCCAAAAGCCGACGAAGACATAAATATTCGGGTAAAAATTGAAAAATAGGCCGAAAGACCACCTCCCGGCTTTGCCGTACTCCTCCACAGGAGGAGAACTATTTTTTCTTGATTTTTGTGGACGCAACAGTATAATCGGGGGGTGATTTGGGAATTGCCCTAATAGTCTAGTGGTAAAACACGTCCTTGGTAAGGACGAGTCGCAAGTCCGATTCTTGCTTAGGGCACCACGAATACGTTATCTGTTTTGCGTTTGTTCGTTTTTGTTTCCGGTCGTGTATGTTTTTATACACTCCCATCACAAAAACTTCACAATACGCAACATCTAATACATTTGTGGCACCCAACGGGCACATAAATGCGTCATCTGTTTTGCGTTTGTCAAACTTTGTTAAAAAGGTTTTATCATGATAAAAACATTTCCGTCTGAATTGGTTGGTGGGGATATCAAGTTGGTGAAATTGGCGCCGACAATTGAAAATGCAAAAATTATATTTGACCTTATTGATACCAATCGCGATGAATTCAGACCTTGGTTGGAATGGACGGATTTTGTGAAAAAACCAGAAGACGAAATGCCTGTATTACAGGATGATAAAAATTCTGCCGAATGGTTTATTTTGTGGAACAAGAATATTGTTGGCAGGGTTGGTTTTGTTCAATTGTCCAACAGAAGTAATAATGGCGAGGTTGGATACTGGTTGGACAAACGTGCAGGTGGACATGGTATAATGACCCGGGCATTTATGTTATTGGAACAAAATGCGTTTGAAAAATGGGACTTTCATAGAATCCAGGTCAGGGTTGATCCAGATAATGTCAAATCTTTGGGTGTTGTTAGACGTATGAATTATACCCAAGAAGGCGTGTTGCGTCAGGAACATTTTATAAATGGTGTATATCGGGATACGATTTTGTTTTCTAAATTGAAATCAGAATACGATAGAAGTATATAATACTTGAAAAGTGACAAAATCTTGTATAAAATATTGTTGCGTTTTGGGCGGTTGTGTTGATGTGACCAACAACCACGGAGTGACCGGACAAAACAAAAAGTGATAAATTCGGGTGGCACCGCGCATAGCAGATTATGCGCCCCGGAAAACATTAAAATAACCTGGGTGCCAAAATTCCATGTTTTGTCGCCCAAAAACAAAAGGCGTGAAAATGTTATCACTGAAATCAAAATACAGAACGCATACTTGCGGGGATTTGACCGCTAAAAATGTTGGTGAAACGGTGACTTTGGCGGGCTGGGTTCATCGTAAGCGTGACCATGGATCGTTGTTGTTCATTGACCTGCGCGATAATTATGGAATTACCCAGATTGTTATGGATGGCGGAAACGAAGATTTGGAACGTGTGCGTCCGGAATCTGTATTGCAGGTGACCGGAAAAGTCGTTGCGCGTGACGCGTCCCAGGTAAATGATAAAATTCCGACAGGTGAGGTTGAAATTCAGGTTCAATCTTGGAATGTTTTGACCGCGGCCGATGTTTTGCCGTTCCAGGTTTTTGGTGATGATGATACCAGTGAAGAATTACGGTATAAATATCGTTTCCTGGATTTGCGTCGTGAAAAACTGCATCATAATATTTTAATGCGCAATAAAATGATTAAATGGTTGCGTGATAAAATGTGGGAATTGGGATTTTCGGAATTTCAAACCCCGCTGCTTACCGCCGATTCGCCCGAAGGTGCGCGCAGTTTCTTGGTTCCGTCGCGTTTGCATCACGGAAAATTTTATGCGTTGCCCCAGGCGCCCCAGATGTTCAAACAATTATTACAGGTATCGGGTTTTGACCGTTATTTCCAAATCGCGCCATGTTTCCGTGATGAAGATTTGCGCGCCGACCGTTTGTTAGAGTTCTATCAATTAGATTTGGAAATGTCTTTTGTTGATTTGCCGGATATCCAGGCCGTAGGCGAGGCCGTAATGCCGGAATTCGTGCGGACGTTTTTACCGTCTGCAAACATATATCCAGAAATTCCGCATATTTCTTTTGACGATGCAATGTTGAAATATGGCAGTGATAAACCCGATTTACGCAACCCGATTTTGATTTCTGATGTGACGGAAATTTTCCGTGGTTCAGAATTTGGAATCTTTGCAAACGCGATTGAAAACGGCAGTGTTGTGCGTGCAATCCCTGCACCGAACAGTGCGGACAAACCGCGTTCTTGGTTTGATAAATTGGGTGAGTATGCCGTCAAAGAATTGGGATTGGGCGGATTGGGTTATATTGTCTTTGCCGATGAAGCCAAAGGTCCGGTTGCCAAGAAATTGGACGCGGAACGCATTGCGAAACTGCGTGAAATCGCGGGTAATAATTCATCTTTGTTCTTTGTTTGCGATGCGCCGGAATCGGCGGCCAAGGCGGCGGGCAAATTGCGCAACAAATTGGGTGCAGATTTAGGTTTGATAAGCGAAAATGATTTTGCATTTTGCTGGGTTGATAATTTCCCGTTCTTTGAACCCGATGAAGAACGTGGTGGTGCGCCGGCGTTTACACATAATCCTTTTTCATACCCGATGGCAACATTGGAAGAATTGTCCACTCGTGACCCGTTCACGATCAAGGCGGCACAATTCGATATGGTGTTAAATGGTATGGAAATTTGCAGTGGGGGGCTGCGCAACTATAACCCAGAAGTTATGAAAAAGTGCTTTGAAATTGCGGGTTATCCAATCGAGGCGGTTGAAAAGAATTTCTCAGGCTTATACACTTCGTTCCAATATGGTGCGCCACCACACGGCGGATGCGCGTTTGGTATTGAACGTCTGATTTCGGAAATTTTGGGTAATGGTGACAGTTTGCGCGAGATTGTTGCGTTCCCGGCGAACCAACGCGGGCAAGATTTGTTGATGGGGTCGCCAAATGAAGTGACCGAACAACAATTGCGCGATGTTCATATCCAGGTCAGAAAAAAGAATTAAAATTCTTTTGGGCGAGAAAAGACCACCTCGTCCGCTTTGCGTCCACCCCTCCACAGGAGGGGAACGTGTCGCCCGCAAATGCAGGCGATATTTATTGACATTTGTTGATTTTGTGATAGTGTTTACGTCTGTGGAGAGGGGCAAATAAAAGGTTTGAGTTATGGACGATGTAAAAATAGAAAATTTAAGGGCCTTGGTGGTGTTCCTTTCAAAAAAATTAGAAAACTATAAATCTGCAAGTAGTCGTGCACATGACACGTTTGCATTAGACGAAAATACAGAAACACGAAAAAATTTTTCCAAAGCATTGGTGGATGGTAATTCCGGACAAGAATTGGCAGAAAAGTACGATATGCACCCAAATGGAAAGATTGGAAAATATATTGATGCCTTGGTGGCAACTAATTTAAAAGATTTAAAGTATGAACAATATGTCCCGAAAAGCAATATGATTGTATTAATTACATTGGCGGGAATTTTGTTTGGGGAATATGAATACCTGAAATCCCAAGAGAAAAAATTTTCCAATGTTGAAAAGGTTGCGCTTGATATGCTGGGCGCAGATGTTGATTGGACCAAGGAACATATTGTTCCAGCGTTGAATATTCTGAACGGTAAGTATGGATATGAAATGTATCCAAGGGTCGGAAAAAAATTAAGACAAAGGTTAGATGATTATTTTTTTGCTAATGTTGATATTGATGATGGCGATATGATTTTAAAAAATGATTCAAAACTTAGTGAATGGTGCAAGAATCTTGATAAGTATAAACTTGATATTGAACGTGAAAAATACCATATGATAAGGGTGTTAGAGCGTAAAACAAATACCTGTGCCAGAATATTGCATGATTCACAATGGGTCTTGGTTACATCATTTAGGATGTATAATCGTGATGATTACGTCCGTGGCGATTACCACAGAAAGTCGATGTTGGATATTGTGTGTGCCGCACAGAAAATGGGTAATAAATATGTCATAGGGCGTTCGATGAATCTGTGGGTAAATAAAGTTCTAGAATCCATAGATAGCAGTATCGCAAAAAATAAGGAACGTTTAAAAGAGGCCGGTGAACAATTCAAGATTGTTCAACAAGACACAATTAAATACTATGATATGTTGAATCCAAGTGTTCAACTGATGAAAGAAATAAAAGAAAACCAAAAATAAAAATCGCCCGTTTGGGCGATTTTATTTTTAGAATTTATCGTGAGTCTTTATAAAACTGCGCATAAAGGCCGGGTCGAAATATCGCATTAATTCAGATAGCGAATATTTCCGGTGGCCGTTCGGCATAACACTTAATGATACGGTGACGGCGTTCGGGGCGACCGCGCGCATTGTTATATCAAATTTTGCGTTCATTTCGCCATCGGTTATGTCCAGTATGCCTGTGCCTTCGGCATGCCGCACAGAAAATGTTAAGGGTTGTGTCGTTGTAAAATTACCATTTTTATATTCACCAATAACACGC
>Ga0310690_10005832_pt1 | contig 16496 bp, 25 predicted proteins | sample AusTroGonzalo_MG_2_FD_207661 | JGI IMG/M metagenome (GOLD analysis project Ga0310690, IMG submission 207661) | Bovine rumen microbial communities from tropical cattle in Woodstock, Queensland, Australia - Gonzalo_04 (v2) (version 2) | ecosystem: Host-associated > Mammals > Digestive system >... | reverse complement strand
CACTCGATGCTATGAATGAATATGACACACAACATAGTACAGAACAAAAGAAATATTGTTGGTGTCAAGCAACAGGTTATAAAGCAGCGAACAGCAGTACGATACAAAGGCCTTTGTCGTCCCTTGCTTGGGTGTTCCTCCACGACTACGGGTCCGCGTCCTATTGCGCGGGCAGCTGTGCGGCGTTCTGCGCGAACGCCGTCCGCGGGTATTCGGCCTTTCGCGCCGCCGTATTCAAAGCAGAAGATTAGTTGAAAAGTTTTTATACCAGTTCGGTCGGTTTCCCCCGACCCGAAACACCCCCGCTTTTCCCAGGTTGCGGGGGTTGTTTTTACCCCCCACGCCACTCTGTGGCCCTCTCCCCCCGTGGGGGAGAATTGCACCGCAACGCCTGAGGCCAAAATTCTCCCCCTGTGGGGGAGGGGACCGCTTGCGGTGAGGGGGGTATAAAAGTTCGCGATAAAATATTATTGTTTTTATTAAAACAATGTTTATAATCGTTTTGGTATGAAAATCATAACAAAAAGACAATGGAAAAGATTCAAAGACTGGGTCAAATTCACACTGGCTGTGGGTTGTGTGATTGTTTTTGTTGTGTTTTTTATTTTTAATCTTTGGTCACCAGTGACTAAGCCTGTGAATTTGGTTGTACCCCGCGGTGCGTCTGTCACACGTATGACTAATTATCTTTATTCAAACAACATTATTAAATCCAAAAGTTTATTCTTGTTTTCGATTCGGCTTAATGGCGGAACTATTCAGGCGGGCGAATATGATGTTCCGCGCGGGGCAGGGGTGTGGACTATCGCTGCTATGTTAACACGTGGAAATATCGCGACGACTACTGTGACAATTCCAGAAGGTTATACGGTAAAACAGATTAAGGCTATGTTGATGAATATCCCGTATTTGGTGGGGGATGTTGATTGCAGTGAACCTGTGCCAGTATGTGATTTGCACGATGGCGAAATTTTCCCTGATACATATCGAATTGCGCGTGGGACTTCGCGGTTGGCGGTATTAGAATTGGCGCGTGCCAAGATGGTGTCGGTCAAAGAATCTTTTGCGAATGCAAGATATCCTGTGCCGTTAAAAGATTGGAACGAAGTTTTGGTGTTGGCGTCTATTGTGCAAAAGGAAACACCACGCGTCAAAGAAATGCCAATTGTTGCAAGTGTGTATTTGAATCGACTTAATATCAATATGCGATTACAGGCAGATCCGACGGTTGTGTATGCTTTGACTGATGGTTATGGCGATATGCGTGGTGAACCATTGTTGTCTGGGCATTTGAAAACAGACAGTCCGTACAATACTTATCGTTATAATGGTTTGCCGCCTGCACCGATTGCTAATGTTGGTCGCGAAGCGATTCGCGCTGTGTTAAAGCCGGCGCATACAAAATATTTATTTTTCGTCGCAGACGGACGCGGCGGTCACAGATTTTCCAAAGATTACACTGAACATCAAAAACATCACGAAAAGTGGCGGGAAATCAAGAAAAAATTAAACGGTCAATAGTTTTTTGTTGTCTACGATTTTGTGCGCGGATTATATCACATTTTTAGGGTACTTGCAACTTATATATTTTCTTGCAGATTGGGCTTATGTATGAGATAATATTCTTATCAGGAATGGACCTGACTCTTAATTAACAAAGAAGAAAGGATAAAATATGAAAAAAATTGCTTTAACATCTTTATTGGCTGTATTTGCTGCATCCAGTGCTATGGCTGCAAATGTGATTGATGGCAATCCTTTGTACATGCCTGAACAGGGACATTTTTACAGCGTGACAGATTTATCTTCTCATTCTGGTAAACAAGATATCAAATCATGGGCTTTGGACGAAGAATTCGGCTATGGTGTTATGAAAAACTTGGCTGTTAATGTTCGTGCCGGTCTTGATGAAGAACATTCTTTTGATGACTATGGCTGGAAAGACTTTGGATTAAAGGCAACATTCCGTGCTTTGGACTTGGGTGATTTCAAGTTTGATGTTTACGGTGCTTATGATGTCGAAGACGGTTTGGCATATCATTACAAAGATTTGAACAAAACAAAATGGTTCGAAAAAGATCTTACAAAATACACATGGACAGCCGGTATCCGTTCTGGTTATACAATGTGTGCATTCACACTTGCTGGCCGTGTTGAATTCATGTATGTCAACACAGAATCCTTTAACTGGAATCATAACGGCGAACAATACTTGCTTGTCGGTTTGGACGGTCAATACGTAATCAACGACGACTTTAACTTGGTTGCTACTGTTGAATATACTGGCGAATTGGACAAAACTGATTTAGAAGGCGAAACAGTTAAAAACGCTGGCACTTGGATGGGAGAATTTGGTGTGAACTATAACATCGATGAAACTAAATATGTTGGTTTGTATGTCAACGGTTCTTTGAACCACCAAGGCGGCAACAATCATGATGATTGGAAGGCAGACCAAGGTTTTGGTTTCGGTGCTAAATTCGGTATCGATTTCTAATCAATACTTTTGTAAAAAAATCCGACCGGTTGGTCGGGTTTTTTTACAGTATTCTGCTATTTTGACCTGAAATTTTATTTGTCAAATGTTGAATGTGATGAAATATAGATTTTCAGCGGCTTTGACAAGAAAAAAACGCAGAATTTTGCTTGACAATTTACAGGTTGGGGTTATAATGTTTTTGCTTTCCGTGTAAATAAGGAAAGTAAGAAGTACAGAAATCTGCATCTTTCGCCAGATTTATAATCACGCGTAACGCGTTGAAATAAGTCTGCTTGCGGGTTTTGTGTGGGTAAAAAAAGAGAATAAAAAACAAAGAGATTTTGAATGCCAACAGTAAATCAACTGATTCGGAAACCACGTAAAAAGGTAGCAGTTAAATCAACTGCCCCGGATATGATGGAAAATCCACAAAAACGCGGTGTTTGTACCCGTGTTTATACGACAACTCCTAAGAAACCTAACTCTGCTCAACGTAAAGTTGCGCGTGTTAAATTGGCTAACGGTCGCGAAGTGACGGCATATATTCCTGGCGAAGGTCATAACTTACAGGAACACAGTGTTGTTATGATTCGTGGTGGTCGTGTAAAGGATTTGCCTGGTGTGAAATATCACATCATTCGTGGTGTTTTGGATACTAAGGGCGTTGAAAGCAGAAAACAAGGTCGTTCCTTGTATGGTGCCAAAGGCGCAAAGAAATAATACATATCGCCATCTATGCGGTATGAGTAATTTGGGAAACCAAGTGAAGAAACAAAAAGGAAATTAAATATGTCAAGACGTAAAGCTGCAACAAAACGTGAAATCTTGCCAGATTCCAAATATCATAATCTGGTTGTTGCAAAATGTATTAATGTTGTTATGTGGGATGGTAAAAAAGAAGTTGCTGAAAACATTGTGTATGGCGCAATGGCAAGATTAAAGGCGCTTTTCAAAGACAAAGATGAATTGACTGTCTTTTTGGAAGCTATCGATGCTTTGAAACCATCTATCGAAGTTAAGGGTCGCCGTGTTGGTGGTGCGACTTATCAGGTTCCTGTCGAAGTTCGTCCAGAACGTCAACAGACTTTGGCTTTGCGTTGGTTGGTTATGTTTGCGCGTAAACGTGGCGAACGCTCTATGGAAGAAAGATTGTTTGCTGAATTGCGTGATGCGCTTAATGGTCAAGGTGGCGCGTTTAAAAAGAAATTGGATACACATAGAATGGCAGAAGCGAACAAAGCCTTTGCTCATTTCCGTTGGTAATATTAAAAGAATAAGGAAAGATAAATGTCAGTCGGAAAAACTGCATCTTTGGATATGTACCGCAATATTGGGATTATGGCCCATATTGACGCTGGTAAAACAACTACATCTGAACGTATTTTGTTCTATACTGGTAAAACTTATAAAATCGGTGAAGTGCACGATGGTGCTGCGACTATGGACTGGATGGTTCAAGAACAAGAACGTGGTATTACAATTACTTCTGCGGCGACAACTTGTTTCTGGCGCGATCATCGTATTAACTTGATTGATACACCGGGGCACGTAGACTTTACAATGGAAGTGGAACGTTCACTTCGTGTTTTGGACGGTGCTGTGGCGGTGTTTGAATCTGTGTCTGGTGTGCAACCACAATCTGAAACAGTGTGGCGTCAGGCTGATCGTTATAATGTTCCACGTATTTGCTTTATTAACAAAATGGACAGAACTGGTGCAAACTTCTTCCGTTGTGTTGATATGATTCGTGAACGTTTGGGTGCTAATCCATTGGTTGTGAATTTCCCGATTGGTCAAGAACAAGACTTCAAAGGCGTTGTCGATGTCGTTGAAATGAAAGGTATTATTTGGGAAGATGAAAATGGTTCGCATCCAAAGGTCGAAGAAATTCCTGCTGAATTGAAAGAAAAAGCAGAAGAATTACATAACAAATTGATTGAAGAAGTCGTGACTTTGGATGATGCCATCATGGAAGAATACATGGAAGGTAAAATCCCAGATACAGCCACAATCAAAAAATTATTGCGCAAAGGAACAATAGCACAAAACTTTGTGCCTGTGTTGTGTGGAACTGCGTTCAAAAACAAAGGTGTTCAACCATTGTTGGACGCTATCGTAGATTATTTGCCATCTCCATTGGATATTCCTGCGATTAAGGGTACAAAGATGGACGGCGAAACAGAAGCAGAACGTCATGCTGATGCCAAAGAACCTTTCAGCGCGTTGGCGTTTAAGGTTGCTAATGACCCATTTGTGGGAAATTTGATGTTTATCCGTATTTATTCGGGTAAATTGACTTCTGGTTCTTATATTTACAATTCTAATCGTGATAAACGCGAACGTGTTGGCCGTATGTTGTTGATGCATGCTAATGCCCGTGAAGAAATTAAAGAGGCATCTGCCGGTGATATTATCACTTTGGTTGGTATGAAAGAAACAATTACAGGCGATACACTTTGCGATGAAGCAAATCCAATTATTTTGGAATCTATTCATGTTCCAGAACCCGTGATTTCTATTGCGGTTGAACCAAAAACCAAGGCTGACATTGAAAAAATGTCTTTGGGTTTACAGGCATTGGCCAAAGAAGACCCTTCTTTCCGCGTATCTGTGGACGAAGAATCAGGTCAAACAATTTTGGCTGGTGTTGGTGAATTGCACTTGGAAATTTTGGTTGACAGATTGTTGCGCGAATTTAAGGTGGATGTTAATGTTGGTGAACCACGTATTGCGTATCGTGAAACATTCCGCAGACCAGTTTTGGAAGAATATACACATAAGAAACAGTCGGGTGGTTCTGGTCAATACGCCCAGGTAAAAATCCAATTTGAACCATTGGAACCAGGACAGGGCTATGAATTCGAAAACAAGATTGTCGGTGGTGCAATTCCAAAAGAATACATCCCTGGTGTAGAAAAAGGTTTGAAGATAGCACAACAAACAGGTGTTTTGATTGGCTATCCAACAGTAGATTTCAAGGCCACATTGGTAGATGGTAAGTATCACGAAGTTGACTCTAATGTGTTATGCTTTGAAATTGCGGCGCGTGCTTGCTTCCGCGAAGCGATGAAGAAAGCGGCACCGAAATTATTGGAACCGATTATGAAGCTTTCGGTAAATACGCCGGAAGAATACGTCGGTGACATTATTGGCGATTTGAACAGTCGCCGCGGACAAATCAATGGTATCGAAACCAGATTTGGCAGCCAGTTGATTACTGCGTTTGTGCCACTGGCGAATTTGTTCGGGTATGTCAAAACATTACGTTCTTTGTCACAGGGTCGTGCGAATCCTTATATGGAATTGTCCCACTATGACGAAGTGCCACAAAATGTTGCTGACGAAGTAATCAAAAAGATGACAAAATAAACAGTTTATAAAATTAACAAACAACCAAGCCCAAGGAGAAAACCATGGCAAAAGAAAAGTACGTAAGAACAAAACCACATGTTAATATTGGTACTATTGGTCACGTTGACCACGGTAAAACAACATTAACTGCTGCTATCGTTCATTACTATGGCGTTGGTATTGACGCGCAAAAAGGTGTTGATCAAATCGATAATGCACCAGAAGAAAAGGCTCGCGGTATAACAATTAATACTGCACACGTTGAATATGAAACAGCAAATCGTCACTATGCTCACGTTGACTGCCCAGGACACGCGGACTATGTTAAAAACATGATTACCGGTGCTGCACAGATGGACGGTGCTATCTTGGTGGTTGCTGCAACTGACGGTCCAATGCCACAAACACGTGAACACATCTTGTTGGCACGTCAAGTGGGTATTCCAAAAATCGTAGTTTACTTGAACAAATGCGATTTGGCTAATGACCCAGAATTGTTGGAATTGGTTGAAATGGAAATTCGTGAATTGTTGTCTGCTAATGACTTTGACGGCGACAACGCTCCAATCATCCGTGGTTCTGCGATTTCTGCTTTGGAAGAAAAGAACGACGGTTTGGGCAAAGAATCTATTGATGCTTTGTTGGCAGCATGTGATTCCTATATCCCAATGCCGGATCGTCCAGTCGATAAACCATTCTTGATGCCAATCGAAGACGTGTTCTCTATCACAGGTCGTGGTACGGTGGTGACAGGTCGTGTTGAATCTGGTGTTATCAAGGTTGGTGATGAATGTGAAATCGTCGGTTTGAAACCAACACAAAAAACAACTGTGACTGGCGTTGAAATGTTCCGCAAATTGTTGGATCAGGGTGAAGCCGGTGATAACGTTGGTTTGTTGTTGCGTGGTACAAAGAAAGAAGATGTGGAACGTGGACAAATCATCTGCAAACCAGGTTCTATCACACCACACACAGACTTTGAAGCTGAAGTTTATATTTTGACGAAAGAAGAAGGTGGCCGTCATACAGCGTTCTTCTCTAACTATCGTCCACAATTCTATTTCAGCACAACAGACGTAACAGGTACAATTACTTTGCCAGCAGACAAAGAAATGGTCTTGCCAGGTGATAACGTTCGCATTAGCGTGCAATTGATTGCTCCTATTGCTATGAGCGAAGGTCGCCGCTTTGCTATCCGTGAAGGCGGACGCACAGTTGGTGCAGGTGTTGTATCAAAAATTGTTAAATAATTGTTGATTTTTGCGGGTCTTGGGTTTATCCTTTGGCCCGCAAAACAATAATAAAACTTAAAATAAGGAAAACGAACAATGGTACCAGCATCTAAGATTCGCATCAAATTGATAGCGTTTGACCACAGGGTCTTGATGGAATCAGTAGAAGAAATAGTCAAAACAGCAAAGCGCACAGGCGCGGATGTCGTTGGACCCGTTCGCTTGCCAACTTTGATTAAAAAGTTTACAGTGAACCGTTCACCACACGTTGATAAAAAATCACGTGAACAATTCGAAATCCGCAATCACAAGGCGGTCGTCGATATTGTTAACCCAACCCCTCAGACAGTTGATGCACTGATGAAGTTGGATTTGGCATCTGGTGTTGATGTAAAAATTAAATTATAAAATGTGTATGTTGGTGGACATTATGTCCATTAACCACTGACAAAAAAGGCAAAAAAATGAAACGTAGCGGATTGATTACAACAAAAATAGGGATGACACGTCTTTATGATGAAGGTGGCGTCGCCCACGCAGTAACAGTTTTATCTGTCGGGGATTGTGCTGTTATTGGAAATCGTACAATGGAAAAAAATGGTTATGTTGCAAATATTTTGGGTTTGCGCGAAGCAAAGGCAAAACATGTTGCAAAACCTCAGGCAAAGGCAGCAGAAAAAGCGGGAATCAAACCTTATCGTAAGGTTGTGGAATTCCGTGTTTCTGATGATTGTGTAATTCCAATGGGAACACAGTTGTCTGCGGCTCATTTTATTGCCGGTCAATATGTTGATGTTCAAGCAACCAGCAAAGGTAAGGGTTTCCAAGGTGCTATGAAACGCCATAATTTTGGTGGTAAAGAAGCATCTCACGGTGTGTTAAAGGCCCATCGTTCTTTGGGTGGTACAGGTATGCGCGAATGGCCAGGCCGTGTTTTGAAAGGTAAAAAGATGTCCGGTCAAATGGGTAACGAAACTGTGACAGTTCAAAACTTGAAAGTTTTTGGAACAGATTTGAATGATAATCTTATCTTTGTAGAAGGCGCAGTCCCAGGCAGCAATGGCACATTTGTATTGGTAAGCGATGCAATTAAAAAAGTACAAGATAAATTGCCAACACCAACATTTGTCGCAAAAGCAGAAGAACCTGTGAACGAAGCAGAACAAGCGTAACGCACAACAAAAGGTGAATGAAATGCAAGTAGAAATGTTAAATTTAGATGGCAAATCAGTTGGCAAAGTAGAATTGTCAGATGTCATCTTTGGTATAGAACCTCGCGCAGATATTTTACACCGTGTTGTGACTTGGCAACGTGCCAATCAACGCGCTGGAACTCATGCTGTTAAAACAGTGTCTGATGTTGCGGGAAGTGGTAAAAAAGCGTTTAAACAAAAGAAAACAGGTAATGCCCGTGAAGGTGAAAGATACAATGTTCACATGCGTGGCGGTGGTGTCGTTCATGGTCCAGTCGTTCGTGATCATAGTATTGACTTGCCAAAGAAAATCCGTTCTTTGGGCTTGAAAATGGCTTTGTCTTCAAAGGTCAAAGATGGTTCTTTGATTGTTATCGACACAGAAAAGATGTCTGCTGCAAAGACAGGCACTTTGGCAAAACAATTGAAAAAGATGAATATTGCGTCTGCTTTGTTTGTCGGTGCTGATAAATTGGATGAAAACTTCAAGAAATCTGCTGCTAATATTATCAATGTTGATGTATTGCCAACAATTGGTTTGAACGTTTTGGATATCTTGAAACACGAAAAATTGGTTTTGACAGCCGATGCTGTTAAAGCAGTAGAAGCAAGATTGGCTTAAATTAAAGGTTTGAAGATATGGCAGAAAAAAAAGTTGAAAAGAAATTAGTTGCGACTGCGAACACTTATGATGTGTTGCGCCGTCCAATCATTTCGGAAAAAGCTGCAAAGTTATCCGAAAGCAATGGTGTTGTATTCGAAGTTGCGATGTCTGCAACCAAAGAAGATGTCGCGAAAGCTGTTGAAATTTTGTTCGGTATTAAACCAACCAAGGTTAATATCGTTATCACAAAAGGCAAAGTGAAAACTTTCCGTGGTCGCAGCACTGGAACACAACGCAAAGTTAAAAAAGCATATGTATCTTTACCAAAAGACGCAAAATTGGATTTGGCAACAGATATGTAAAAACAAACGTTTTGGCAGAGAACCCGTATAATATATGGATGTTAGTGTCAAAACATAAACAAAGGTAAAATAAAATGGCATTAAAACATTACAAGCCAACTACACCAGGAACTCGTGGTTTAACATTGATTGACCACAGCGAATTGCACAAAGGGGCACCTGAAAAATCTTTGACTGTTGGCTTAAAGTCCAAAGGTGGACGTAATAATTTTGGTCATGTCACTGTTCCACACCAGGGTGGGGGACACAAACGTAAATATCGTTTGATTGACTTTGACCGTAAGAAAAAAGATATTCCAGCAACAGTGGTCCGTTTGGAATACGATCCAAACCGTACTGCTTTCATTGCTTTGATTGAATACAAAGATGGTGTTCGTTCTTATATCTTGGCACCGCGTGATTTGAAACCAGGTGATACAGTTATTTCTGGAACACGTGAAGATATTAAACCAGGTAACACAATGCCATTGAAAAATATGCCAATCGGTACGATTGTTCATAATGTAGAATTGAAACCAGGTGCTGGTGGCCAATTGGCCCGCAGTGCTGGTTGTTATGCCCAATTGATGGGTAAAGATGGTGTGTATGCCCAGATTAAAATGAACAGCGGTGAATTGCGCAAAGTTCATTCTGAATGTTTGGCAACGGTTGGTAGTGTTTCTAATCCTGATCAACGCAATGTCAACTTGGGTAAAGCGGGTCGTGCACGTTGGTTGGGAATTCGCCCATCTACACGTGGTATGGCAATGAACCCGAACGATCACCCAATGGGTGGTGGTAATGGTCATTCCAAAGGACATGAACCTGTATCCCGCACAGGTATTCCAGCCAAGGGATATCGTACGCGTAGCAATAAACGTACTGCAAAGATGATTATCCGTAGCAGACATTTGGCAAAGAAGAAATAATAGGAGTGTAAAATGTCTCGTTCAGTATGGAAAGGTCCTTATGTTCACCCATCTATCTTGAAAAAGGTAGCGGTGGCTATTGAAAAAGATGACCATAAGCCTATTAAGACTTGGTCCCGTGGCAGTACTATTGTGCCACCAATGGTTGGTTTGACATTTGAAGTTCACAACGGTAATAAATTTATCCCTGTGTCCGTCGTAGAAGATATGATTGGCCACAAATTGGGTGAATTTGCGCCAACTCGTACTTTCAAAGGTCATGCCGCAAACAAGAAAGCAGCAGCAAAATAAGGTAGGTTGACATGACAAGATATGGAATAAAAGACAATCAGGTTCGTGCGTTCAATAAAATGATTCGCATCAGCCACCAGAAATTAAATCTGGTTTGTGATATGGTTCGCGGCTTGCCAGTTGATCGTGCCGTTGACGTTTTGAAATTTTCAAAGAAACGCGTTTCTGACGAAGTTTTGAAAACATTGTTGTCTGCTGTGGCAAACGCAGAACACAACAAACACTTGCCAGTTGATACTTTGTTCATCAAAGAAATCTGGTGTGGTAAAGCGTTGACAATGAAACGTATTATGGCAGGACCTCGTGGAAGTGCTCGTCCAATTTTGAAACCATTTTCTAATTTGACAATTGTTTTGGAATCTGGTGTGGCTCCTGAAAAGAAAAAAACAAAAAAAGTAACAAAATAAAAGTGGAGTGAAAAAAATGGGACAGAAAGTATCACCAATTTCATTACGCGAATTTATAAACAAGATTACTGATTCTCGCTGGATTGCTGGTAAAAGAGATTATGCAGCTTTGTTGGCAGAAGATATCAAAATCCGTAAATTCGTTGAAAAGAAATTAAAGAAAGCTGGATTGGCCAAGGTTGTTATTGAACGCTTTGCTAAAAAAGTAGTAGTCACTATCCACACATCAAGACCAGGTATGATCATTGGTAAAAATGGTGCTGATATTGAAGCGTTGCGTAATGACATCAAAAAATTGGTCAAAAACGATCAAGTTGTTGTGAACATCTATGAAGTTCGTCGTCCAGATTTGAACGCACAATTGGTTGCACAAAATATCGCGCAACAAATCGAAGGCCGTGTTTCCTTTAAACGCGCTATGAAAAAGGCTGTTCAAAATGCTCAAAAAGCAGGTGCCCAGGGTATCAAAGTTATGTGTTCTGGTCGTTTGAATGGTGCTGAAATTGCGCGCAGCGAACAAATTCGCGAAGGACGTATTCCACTTCACACATTGCGTGCTGATATTGATTATGCGTCAATTCAGGCCAAGACAACATACGGTGTTATCGGTGTGAAGGTTTGGATTTACACTGGTGATGTTGTGAACAAAGAAAAGCTGGCGTCCGAAATGGCGCGTCCGACTGAATATGCCGGCAGCAGCGAAAAGAAAAGCAAATAATAATAATTAAAATCAAAGGTTTTAATCATGTTAATGCCAAATAAAACAAAATTTCGCAAACAGCACAAAGGTCGTATTCACGGGGTCGCCAAAGGTGGCAGTGAATTGGCTTTCGGCTCGTTTGGATTGAAAGCGATGTCTCCTGAACGTGTGACTGCACGTCAGATTGAGGCTGCGCGTCGTGCTATTACTCGTCATATGAAACGTATGGGTAAATTGTGGATTCGTATTTTCCCAGATGTTCCTGTGACTGCGAAGCCAGGTGGCGTTCGTATGGGTAAGGGTAAAGGTGCTGTGGAATACTGGATTTGCCGCGTGAAACCAGGCCGCATCATGTTCGAATTAGACGGTGTTAAACCAGAAATCGCATATGAAGCGTTTGCTTTGGCTGCTGCTAAATTGCCAGTTAAAACAAAAATCGTAGAACGCAAAGTAAACTAACAAAACACAAGTGCAAAAGGTTATAAAAGATGGCAGAAAAGAAAGTAAGCAAAACAACCGAAAAAGAAGCTTTGACCAAGGAAGCCTTGCAAAGCAAATTGGTTGATTTGAAAAAAGAACAAATGAATCAACGCTTTCAATTGGCTGCGGGTCAATTACCAAAAACACATGTGTTGCGTCAGACTCGCCGTGAAATCGCACGTGTGAAAACCAAGTTGAATGCGGATAAATAACTAAATCTTTGACTTTTGATTTTTTTAGTGTAAAATCAAAAGCCGAAAAACAACAAAGGACAAAAGTTATGCCAAAACGTATACTGCAAGGGATTGTGAAAAGTACAGCAAATGACAAAACTGTCGTTGTCGAAGTAGAACGCCGTTTCCGTCATCCGTTGTATGGAAAATTCGTAAAGCAGAATAAAAAATACAAGGCACATGATGAAAACAACGAATACAAGGTTGGTGAAATCGTGGCTATCGAAGAACATCGCCCATTGTCCAAGACAAAATCTTGGATTGTAAAGGGTCGTGTTGGGGTCAGCAAAGACACTTCTGTTAATGTTGACTAATTAAACCGGTGGGTTTTTTGAGGTTTTGGGTGAAAATTATCCAAGACAGTCGAAACCCGATAACAAAGCGGCAGGGGATTGCCTTGTTCGCAGGATTAAGGGAATAAAGTTATGATACAAAATGAAACAGTTATGACAGTTGCGGATAACTCTGGTGCACGCAAAGCAATGTGCATCAAGGTTTTGGGCGGTTCTCATCGTCGTTATGCAACAGTTGGCGATAAAATCGTTGTCGCTATTAAAGATGCCATTCCACGTGGTAAGGTTCAAAAAGGAACTGTGCAACGCGCTATTATTGTTCGCACAAAGTTCCCAGTGAAACGTCCTGATGGTTCTATTATTCGTTTCGATGATAATGCGGTTGTTTTGATTAACAAAAACAATTTCGAACCAATTGGAACACGTATTTTTGGCCCAATCGCACGTGAAGTTCGTCGTAAATACGATGTTCAAAAAATTGTGTCTTTGGCACCAGAGGTAATATAATACTTTTGACAACAAAAAGGTGTAAAAATGAAAATTAAGAAAGGCGACGAAGTCGTAGTAATTTCGGGAAAATACAAAGGTGTCAAAGGTAAAGTATTACAGGCACTTCCAAGTGAATCCCGTGTGGTGGTCGAAGGTGTGAATCGTCATAAATGGCACATCAAACCAACACAAGAACAACCAGGTCATATCGTTGATCGCGAAGCACCAATCCACGTTTCTAATGTTGCTTTGGTTGATCCAAAAACAAAGAAAGCAACACGCGTTGGTTTCAAAGTAGAAGGTGACAAGAAAGTTCGCGTTTCAAAAAAATCTGGAACAACAATTTAAGAACCAATGATTCCGCTGTTACGGAATCGATAACGAAAAGGTAAAAAAATGCAAAGCAGATTGCGTGATATTTATGAAAAAAATATCGTTCCTGAATTGGTTAAAGAATTCGGGTATAAAAATAAATTCGCAGTTCCAAAACTTTCCAAAATCGTTTTGAATATGGGCGTTGGGGAAGCGGTTTCTGATAAAAAGAAATTGGACAGTGCTGCGGCTGATTTGACAGCGATTGCGGCACAGAAAGCAATCATCACACATGCAAAGAAATCTATTGCTACTTATCGTTTACGTGAAGGTCAAGCAATTGGTACCAAGGTCACTTTGCGTGGTAAAAGAATGTATGATTTCTTGGACAAGTTGATTACAGTGGCGTTGCCACGTGTTAAAGACTTTCGTGGTTTATCAAAATCTAAATTTGATGGCCGTGGAAATTATGCGTTCGGTATCAAAGAACATTTGATATTCCCAGAAATTTCTGTTGATAAAATTGATGCTATTCGTGGTATGGATATCGTCATTGTGACAACAGCAAAAACAGATGATGAAGCCCGTGCGTTGCTGACTAAAATCGGCTTGCCATTGGTTTTGAAATAATAAGTAAGGAAATAAAGATGGCTAAATTAGCATTGATAAACAAACAAAAAAGACGTGAAAAATTGGTCGCGCAATATGCAAAAAAACGCGAAACAATCAAAGCGAAGATGTCCGTTAATGCAACACCAGAAGAACGCATGGATGCCATGAAAAAATTGGCAAAGTTGCCACGCAACGCAAATCCAACGCGTTTGCATAATCGTTGTTCTGTGACGGGCCGTGCGCGTGGTTATTCCCGCTTGTTCGGTTTGTGCCGTCAACAGGTTCGGACCTTAGCGTCAGAAGGTAAATTACCAGGTGTACGTAAATCCAGCTGGTAAAAATTAACAAAAGCAAGCTGTGGACAATGCAGCCCAAGAGTAGAAACGAAAGTTTCTGCAAACCAAGGAGTAAAATATGTCATTATCACATCCAATCGGAGATATGATTACCCGCATTCGTAATGGTCAAAATGCTGGTAAAGAATTCGTCACTGTTCCAAACAGCAAATTGCGTATGGCGGTTTTGTCTGTTTTGAAAGACGAAGGTTTTATAACTGATTTTCGTCAAGAAAAGATTGATGAAAAACGTACTAATTTAGTTATCGAATTGAAATATGTGAACGGTAACGGTGCAATCCAAGAAATTAAAACAGTTTCTAAACCAGGTCGTCGTGTATATTCTGGCTGTGCCAAAATGCCACGCGTGTTGAATGGTTTGGGTATTGCGATTGTATCTACACCAAACGGTGTTATGACTGATCACAAGGCGCGCTTGATGAATGTCGGCGGTGAAGTTTTATGCAAAGTTATCTAATCAAAAGGAAATCGTTATGTCTCGTGCAGGAAAATATCCAGTAGAAATTAAAAATGGCGTATCGGTTGAAGTGACAGATAACGCTGTGGTTGTAAAAGGTCCAAAGGGCGAATTGAACGTTTCTTTGAATACTAAAAATGCCAATTTGGTTGATATCAAGGTTGAAAATGGTCAAGTTGTTGTGACACCAAAAGATGCCGAAGATAAGGCTTCGCGTGCTATGTGGGGAACAATGACACGCAATATCAAGGCTGCTGTTCAAGGTGTGTCCGAAGGTTTTGCCAAGGCAATGTATATGAAAGGTGTTGGTTATAAAGCATCTGTCAAAGGTAATATGTTCACATTGATTGTTGGTTTTTCTCATGATGTTAACATGGAAATTCCGGCTGGCTTGACTGTCACAATGGGTGATACACCAACAGAATTCACAATTTCTGGTATTGATAAAAACCTGTTGGGTCAATTTGCTGACAAGATTCATAAAATCCGCAAAGCTGACCCTTATAAAGGTAAAGGTATCTTCTATAAAGACGAATACATCCGTCGCAAAGAAGGCAAGAAAAAATAATAAATAATTCCCGCTGTTACGGGATGTGAAAAAAGGAAAAATAAAATGTTAAGACATTTATCTTCACAAGAAAGACGTGCATTAGCAAATCGCGGTGCATTGAAAAGAAAGAATCCAGACAAGATTCGTTTGTCTGTGTTCCGTTCCGCTCGTCATATCGAAATCCAGGCTATTGATGATGTAAAGGGCCACACTTTGTGCGCTGCATCTTCCAAAGAAAAAGATTTCAAAGGCAAGGGCTGGAATATCGCCGGGGCTGAAATGCTTGGAAAAATATTTGCTGATCGTATGGCCAAGGCTGGCATCAAAGATAATTATTATTTCGATCGTGGTCGTTATTTATATCATGGTCGTGTAAAGGCTTTGGGCGATTCTATGCGCGCAAACGGAATGAAAATTTAAGATTTAGGAGCAAAAAACAATGGCACGTTTTGATGATAAAAAATTGCAGTCAGATAATTTGGTAGACAAATTGGTTTCTATCAACCGCGTTTCTAAAACTGTGAAGGGCGGACGTAATATGTCATTTTCTGCGCTGGTCGTCGTTGGTGACAAATCTGGTATGGTTGGTTTCGGCAAAGGTAAGGCTTTGGAAGTTCAAGCCGCTGTTCAAAAAGCAACCAAAGCAGCAAAGGCAAAAATGATTCGCGTTCCTTTGAAAGAAGGTCGTACGTTGCACCACGATAGTGCTGCAAAATACGGCGCAAGCAAATTGGTTGTTCGCAGTGCTGTTCCAGGTACTGGTATCATTGCTGGTGGTGCTTTGCGTGCGGTGTTTGAATGTTTGGGCGTACAAGACGTTGTTGTGAAATCCCAAGGTTCAAACAATCCAAACAATATGATTCGCGCTGCGTTTTTGGCTTTTGAAAAAATGAATTCTCCAAAAACAGTGGCTGCACGTCGTGGTAAAACTGTTGCGGAAATCATTGCTGGTCGTGATGGTAAAAAATTAGAAACAGCAGAAGAAGCTAAATAAAAATGGTATATTGAGAAATGGCTAAAAAAAAGAAGACTTTTTCGGTTGAAGATATTGATTTTTCCAAGGAAAAACCTTTTGGGGCTTGGATAAGAATTTTATTGGCTGTTGCCAAGGAATGTCCGACACATGCAGAAGAGGTTTTTGACAAGTTCATCGATTTTCAATGTCGTAAGAACCCGAATAAGAAAAA
>Ga0310690_10005830_pt1 | contig 16502 bp, 16 predicted proteins | sample AusTroGonzalo_MG_2_FD_207661 | JGI IMG/M metagenome (GOLD analysis project Ga0310690, IMG submission 207661) | Bovine rumen microbial communities from tropical cattle in Woodstock, Queensland, Australia - Gonzalo_04 (v2) (version 2) | ecosystem: Host-associated > Mammals > Digestive system >... | reverse complement strand
TAATGGATCTTTACAACGAGTTCTTTATGTATGCTCATGAGCATTTTACATTCGGCACATACATAACTGTCATGCTCTGCGCCTGCATCTTTGTATTCTGGGCTTCCATCCTCATTGACCAGATTAGAATCTTTATTTATGACAGATGGGTCAAACCGATAATCATGAAAGTTACCGAAGCAATAGGGTCTTTACAACTGAACCGGAGTAAGTATTGATAGTCAACCGAACGGAATCAGCATCAAACTGAGAAGTAGGGATGCTGACATAGGCTTTGGTGGAATAATACTCCGGCACATTATTTTGATTGTGGTGAAGCAGCAGATGACAAGTACGAGTACCATTGACATTCGTCAAAATAGTATCAGTAAGGAAAGCCAGTTGATGTACAGCGGATGTATCATCAGTAACACCGGTTTTTAGTTGAAGATATACATTTAGATATTTTGCCGATTTACTCAGCCATATGCTCTCGAATTTAACAGGATCAGTACGGAACTTTTGGTCAAATTCGGAAAGACTTATTATCTTTGGACACGCCACCTGACCTATAGAAATAACCTCTGCAGCATATTCTCCCTTCGTTTTCTCCACCTTTTTATAATAAAGCATACAACGATAAGTAGTATCCCCCTTCTCAATCCACTTGGCAGTATATGGGGAGGTCAAGGCAAACTGATCACCATCATCAGTAGTAAAGGAGACTATCTGTTTATTGGCATTGACCTGTGCCTCAATGAAATCGCCACGCATCAGCGAATACTCACCATCACCTTTCTCGTATGAATCCTGAGTACATGACACAACAGCCAATAATATGATTCCTATCACCTTTCTCATACTGCTGCAGATTTGTTCTTTAAGGGGTTGGCATACATGGTGAGCATTCTTTCACGAAGGAATGCCTCATCTTTATTCGGCAGATCAATTTTTGCCATCTGGCCTGAAAGATATGCTTCAAAACGCTGTCTGTCAACATCTGTATAATAGGAAGAATGTTCAGAATTGCCATTCAATTCATCTAAGGCAATATAGTTACATGGATAGAGTTGATACCCAGAATGTATTTCTTTGTCCATCCGTTCTGCAAGAACTTTATAATACTCCGTTTTGGGAAGATCAGACAACTCGTCGATCCAGGAATTAACAGGAGCTGCCGGACGGTACACCACTCGACCCTTATAACCGAACAGACCTATCTTCATATTATCCAGGTCATCCTGACGTGACTTCTTAAATGCAGGATTATCGCGTTTCTGCTGAAACTCCTGAGCCTTAAGATAGTCACATGGATCGTACTCATAACTGATAGTCAAAGGTACAATATTGAGTTCTTTCAAATCACCTCCCATTGCAAGCATCTTCAGCACCGCATCCTGTGTACGATCATTAGAATCCTTCGCCCTACCTTCGCGTTGGGCTATCCAGATGTTTTCATGTTTCTCGGTAACAGCAAAATGAATATAGCGGCTCATCAACTGAGAGGCAGAAAGTGTTTCGCGCAGAGACAAGCCACGTCGCACAGTGAAAGCCTTGTTCATGCGAACCAATCGCTTAATCCATGGATAAATGAGGAGGTTATCACCAATGCCAATTTCTACTGTCGTAGGATAACCCGCATTGACCAACATAACATCCAGAAAGGCAGAATCGAGTACAATATCACGATGATTCGACACAAAAGTATATCGAAGTTCATGATAACCTTCGCTTACGAGTTTCTTATCATCGAATATACATTCATCAGTATATTTCCGGATGATATAGTTCACTATGGGTTTCATGAAACGTTTCTGAAAGTCTAACGGAGTCTTTACACCTGTGAAAGCCAGACGTAACAAGGCATTGCGAACAGGCTTGGGCAACCATGGCGCATACCCTTTCAGGATGATATTCAGTTGGCGATCGTTAAGCAAATCCTCGAACGCCTGCTTCATCTCTTCCGGCTCGTATGGTCGGATCTCGCTAAACTCCTCAGGAACTTTCATGTATTTATATCATTTAAGCAAACTGATTCTCAACAATCTCTGACAGGACATCCGTCATAGAGAGCCCTGCAGCACGTACTTGCTGAGGGATAAAACTTGTAGCAGTCATTCCTGGTGTGGTATTGACCTCGAGCATGGATATCTTACCTTCCTTCGAAATGATATAATCGATACGGATAATACCATTACAATGCAGAATGTCATAAATATGACTGGTAATCTGGCGCACACGCTCCGTAATATCCTCCGGCAGACGTGCTGGTGTTATTTCCTGTACCTGACCATTGTATTTGGCATCGTAGTCGAAGAACTCATTGGCAGTCACAACCTCTGTAGCCGGTAACACCACAGATTTCTGTTTGGTCTTATATACACCTATTGAAATCTCGGTACCTTCGAGGAAACTCTCAACCATAATCTCCGGGCTCTCCAGCATAGCCTTGCGGATAGCGGGAGCCAACTGATCCTTATTCTTTACCTTTGAAACGCCAAATGATGATCCATCGGCAGCAGGCTTCACGAAACAAGGCATACCAATACGCTCTTCAATCTCATCATCGCTTACCAACTCCTCATAACCCTTACGGATCAATAGCGAATCAGCGACACTTACACCATAACCACGAAGATACTGATTAAGCACGAACTTATCGAAAGTCATAGCCTCCACTAACACGCTACTGGTACTATAAGGAAGTCCAATAAGATCAAAATAGCCCTGAAGGATTCCGTTCTCTCCTGGAGTTCCATGAATAGTAATGTAAGCATAATCGAACAGCTTAGCCTTACCATCTTCCATAAACGAGAAGTCATTACGATCGATGGGGGCCGTTGTTCCATCAGGCAATTCCACGTGCCAGTCCTGCCCTTTGATATCAACAATGTATACATTGTAGCGCTCCTTGTCGAAGAAGGAATAAATACCCTGTGCTGAGCGCAGTGATACATCATGTTCTGATGAGTCGCCACCACATACGATGGCTATAGTTCTCTTCAAGTTTTTCATTTCGTCTTTATTTCGTTTTAATATACTTTCTCCATTTATCAATAAGCGCCTTCATATCATCTGACCATTCCGATGTAAAGTCCATCTGCTTACCCGTTGTTGGATGCAAGAAGCCCAATGTTCTGGCATGAAGCACCTGACGGGGGCAAAGTTTGAAACAGTTTTGGATATAGGCTTTATAACTAGCTGTACGTTCCCCTCTTAAGATTTCCGTGCCGCCATAGCGTTCATCGGCAAACAAGGGATGACCGATATGCTTCATATGAGCACGAATCTGATGGGTACGTCCAGTTTCCAAAACACATTCCACCAGCGTTGTATAGCCATATCTTTCCAATACCTTATAATGGGTAACGGCAGGCTTACCGATTTCTGATTCAGGAGGGAACACCTCCATCCGTAAACGGTCTTTCGGATCACGTCCGATATTGCCTTCTATCCTTCCCTCTTCCTCTACAAAGTTCCCCCAAACAAGAGCATTATAGCTGCGATGGGTTGTTTTATTGAAGAACTGCTTTCCAAGAGAGGTCTTGGCTTCAGGCGTTTTAGCCACGACAAGCAGCCCGCTGGTATCCTTGTCTATGCGATGTACGAGTCCTACTTCAGGATCATTCGGATCATATGAGTCCAAATCCTTTAGATGCCAGGCAATAGCATTTACCAACGTTCCACTGAAATTGCCACAACCTGGATGCACAACCATCCCTGCAGGCTTGTTAATAACCATCAGGTCATCGTCTTCATAAACCACTTCCAAAGGGATATCCTCTGGTTCGATGGTGGTATCATAATGTGGGCGGTTTAGCATCAGGGTTATTACATCTCCCGCGCGTACCTTATAATTACTCTTTACTGGAGTACCATTTACCTGGATAAAGCCTGCTTCGGCAGCCTTTTGCACTCTGTTACGACTGGAATGAGGTTGATGCTCGGTAATATACTTATCTATTCGAACAGGCACTTGACCTTTGTCCACTTCCATACGAAAGTGTTCATACAATTGTCCACCATCTTCCGTTTCCCCGGAAGTATCATCAATCAGCAAGTCAATATCGTCCAGTTCTTCCTCTACCATCATTATTCCACCAATTCTTCAAACTCATCCACATCGCCATTCTGCATCATCTGGTATTCTGGCTCCACATAATCAATATCCTCTCCTGCATCATACTGCCCACTTCCTATCATCAAAGTCAGCGGACTATCTATCGACACATGATCGCCTGTAGACACACGTCGACCACGACAGAGAATACCATATACCCAATCCTTCTCTCCTTCTACATATTTGGGAGGCAACAGTTTGAAACCTAAAGCCATCAACTTTGCCTCGGCTTCACGATAACTGCTATTATCAACTACATCGGGAATTGCGAAAGATGGAGATGAAGGTGAGTTCACCGTTACATATATGGTATGGCCCTCTTTCACCATTGTGCCTGGTCCTGGATTCTGCGAAAGAATGCAATCGGCAGGAAGGCGTTTGTTATAGCCGGAATCACTGACAACGATATTCAGCCCTTCGTCTAAAACCAAGGTATGGGCATTCGCATAAATCATCCCTTCAACCTTAGGCACCTCTATACCCTCTCCATGATGGGTATACCAGTCGAGACCATACTTCACACCAAACATCAGGGCTATTACAACAAGTAACATGGCCAGCAGATTACCGATTAGGAACTTACTGCAGAACTTTCCTATGAATTCCTTTGCTTTCATCTTTTTTCTGACTTTGGTGCAAAGGTACGAATAAATGAGAGAAAAACCAAATTTTATTTGAGTTTTTCCGTAAGACTGTAATTTCAATCAAGTCAAAGGTATAAAAAAACAGGAAGAAGCAAAGAATATTCCCTACTTCTTCCTATTTTTCCTAATTTTCTGGTATGAGCCGGATTATTACTTTCCGTGATTCTCATCTGAAACTGTCAACTTCTTGCGACCCTTTGCACGACGTGCAGCCAGTACGCGACGGCCATTCTTGGTGGCCATTCTCTCACGGAAGCCGTGCTTGTTTACGCGACGGCGATTGTGGGGCTGAAATGTTCTCTTCATTGCTTTTTACTTATTTAATTCTGTTATTATTTACCGATTTGGGGTGCAAAAGTACTCATTTCTTTTGAATTACGCAAGTTTTATGCGATTATTTTTGGTTTTTTGCGCGATTTACACTAATTTTGCACCCGAAAACGATAAAAAGTAACATTTATAGGTATATGATTAATTCACAAGACATTAAAAAAGGCACCGCTATCCGCATGGATGGTGGCATTTGGGTGTGCATCGATTTCCAGCACAGAAAACCAGGTAAAGGTAACACCATTATGATTATCAAGGTGAAGAACGTTTCTGACGGTCGCGTATTGGAGCGTCGCTTCAACATTGGTGAGAAACTGGAGGATGTAGTCATTGAGCGTCGTCCTTACCAGTATCTCTATGAGGACCAGTCTGGTCGCATCTTCATGAATCAGGAGACTTTTGAGCAGATTCCCATCGACAACGAACTCGTAATCGGTCATGAGTATATGAAGGAGAGTGATATCGTGGAGGTTGTTTCTGACACTACCGATGGTACTATCCTGTATGCCGAGATGCCTGTTAAGACCGTTCTTCGTGTAACACACTCAGAGCCCGGCATCAAGGGCGACACTGCCACTAACACACTGAAGCCCGCTACTCTGGAGACTGGTGTAGAAGTTCGTGTACCCCTGTTTATCAACGAGGGCGATCTGATTCAGGTTGACACTCGCGACGGCAGCTATCTGCAGCGCGTTAAGGAATAATGAAATACTCCATTATCGTTCCTGTCTATAATCGACCCGACGAGGTTGATGAACTCCTGCAGAGTCTCTGTCAGCAGACAGTTAAGGACTTTGAGGTACTTATTATAGAAGACGGATCGGTAAAAACCTGCAAGGATGTTTGTGACAAGTACGCAAACATCCTTATTTTGCATTATTATGCCAAGGAGAACAGTGGTCCTGGACAAAGCCGGAACTACGGAGCCGAACGTGCAAACGGCGACTACCTTATTATATTAGACAGCGATGTTGTTCTTCCAACGAATTACCTTGAAGAAGTTGATAACTCTTTAAACAGCACGCCAGCCGAGGCTTTTGGTGGTCCTGATGCCGCTCACCCTTCTTTCACTCCTGTGCAGAAGGCTATCAGCTACTCCATGACATCGTTCTTTACCACTGGTGGCATACGAGGCGGAAAAGCCAAACTCGACAAATTCTACCCCCGTTCATTCAACATGGGAATACATAGGGATGTGTATCTGCAATTGGGCGGATTCACTAAAATGCGCTTTGGCGAGGACATCGACTTTTCCTATCGCATCGTCGAAGCTGGCTATAAACCCCGTCTCTTCCCAGAAGCATGGGTATGGCACAAGCGCAGAACGGACTTCCGCAAGTTCTTCCGCCAGGTATATAATAGCGGCATCGCTCGCATCAACTTGGAGAAACGCCATCCTGGGACGATGAAACTCGTACATCTGTTGCCAACGGTATTCACGGTTGGCGTTATCAGCCTTATCCTAATCTCCGCTGTAGGACGTGCATTGATGCATTATATCGACCACGACCAGTTCTATTGGATGTGCTTCGCCCCATGGATACCTATTATATTATATAGTCTCCTCATCTGCATCGACTCCAGTTTCAGAAACAGGAGTCTGAAGGTAGGACTGCTTTCCGTCCCAGCAGCCTTTGTCCAATTGATGGGCTATGGCTTAGGATTCATTGAATCATGGTGGAAACGATGCATACTCAAGCAGGACGAATTCCAGGCATTCGAAAAGACATTCTACAAGTAAGAGTATTCTTAGAACTTAAATCAATATGGAAAAACTCAATATCAAGCAATGGGCGGAAGAAGATCGCCCAAGGGAGAAGATGGCAAAACTTGGCACAGAGGCCTTAAGCGATGCCGAATTGCTGGCGATACTGATTGGCAAAGGATCAGCCAAAGAGGATGCTGTATCGCTGATGAAGCGCATCCTGGCGGATTGCAACAACAACCTGAACACCCTTGGAAAGAAGACCATCCATGAGCTCTGCACCTATAATGGTGTTGGCGAGGCAAAGGCCATCTCCATTCTGGCAGCTTGCGAACTGGGAAAACGCAGACAGATGGAGAGTCCTGAAGAACGGCCAGACCTTGGCACAGCCACACGCATCTACAACTACATGCATCCAAAGATGCAGGACCTCGATGTGGAGGAGTTCTGGATTCTGCTGATGAATCAGAACTATCGCCTCATCAAGAAGGTGCGCATCTCGCATGGCGGCATTACCGAGACAGCTGTCGACATCCGCATCATCATGCGTGAGGCTGTACTTGCCAATGCCACCATCCTCGCCGCATGTCATAACCACCCCTCGGGCAACCTGAGTCCCAGTTCTGCTGATAACGAAGTGACGAGATCAGTAAAAAAGGCCTGCGAGGTGATGCGCATCCACTTTCTCGACCACGTTATCATTACCGATGGCGCCTATTACTCCTACCACGAGTTGGGGAAGTTATAAACCATTCCAAAGGAAAAACCACCCGTATTGTAAAGAAACATTGCCTAAAAAAGCGTGCTCCAAACTTCGCATTCTAGAGAAACCAGAGGGCAGAAACAGGGCCATTTGGAGTTTCATACCGACTAAGTGGGACTTTCCTCGGAGCAAAGTATAGGTTTACTCCGAGTAAAGTACACCTTTAGTCCGACTAAAGATGCCGTTTTAAAGGGCGAAAAAGCATCAAAAATCAGGCATTTCGGGGCTTTTTTAGGTACGAAATCTTGACATAATCTCACAACTCTCATTGAATCAACGACTTACAAAATGGCACGAGAATCGCTCAGATGCAAGCCTTGCTCCGCGAGAACGAATCATCACGTTAAATTCGTGTTAATTTGTCAAGATAAAAGACTTCCTCCGGCTTCCCTTTCAAAAGCCGTAACCACAGGGCGAGCGACGGAATTTTACGTTTTTCCTTTGTCATTCCGAGAATTATGAGTATCTTTGCAAAGAATTGAAGCATACAGACAATGACACAGGAAGAGAAAACCAAGATAGAAGAGCGGATTGTGGATGTGCTGAAGACCGTCTACGACCCAGAAATCCCCGTGAACATCTACGACTTGGGGATGATCTATAAGATTGACGTCAAGGATGACTATACGGCAGATTTGGATATGACCTTTACTGCCCCCAATTGTCCCGCAGCCGACTATATATTAGAAGATGTACGCACGAAGGTTGAGAGCGTAGAAGGCGTGAAGGGCGCCATCGTGAACCTCGTCTTTGAGCCCGCATGGGATCAGAGCATGATGAGCGAAGAAGCCCGTGTAGAACTAGGGTTCGATTAGTGAATAACGAATAGTGAATAGTGATGAAACCCATCTATTTCCTCAGTGATGCCCATCTCGGGTCGCTCGCCATTCCTCATGGCAGAATGCAGGAGCGTAGACTCGTACGTTTCCTCGACAGCATCAAGGAAAAGGCTGCAGCCGTCTATCTGTTGGGCGATATGTTCGACTTCTGGTATGAATACAAATACGTCGTACCAAAAGGCTATACCCGCTTCTTGGGAAAGATCTCCGAATTGACGGACATGGGCGTGGAAGTGCACTATTTCACAGGCAATCACGACATCTGGGCCTACGACTATCTGGAGAAGGAATGTGGCGTCATCCTGCACAAACAACCAGAAACGACGGAAATCTACGGAAAGATGTTCTTTCTGGCACATGGTGACGGACTTGGCGATCCTGACAAGAAATTCAAGGTGATACGAGCCCTCTTCCACTCCAAGTTCTGCCAATGGGCCTTCTCAAACCTTCATCCACGCTGGGCCATGTGGTTCGGGCTGAACTGGGCCAAGCATTCTCGCATGAAGCGTCCTAACGGCGAGGAGCCCGCATATATGGGTGAAAACCGGGAGCACCTGGTACTCTTTACCAAGAAATATATCCAATACCACCCCAATGTGGATTATTTCATCTATGGACATCGTCATATCGAGGTTGACCTACAGCTAACAAAGAAAGCTCGCATGATTATTCTTGGAGACTGGATCAGTCAATTCTCCTATGTAGTCTATGACGGTAGTCACCTACTGATGTCGCAATATATTGAGGGCGAAAGCCAACCATAATTAATAATATCACAAAAACAAAAATGAACAGACAGAAGATTGTAACCTTCGGAGAATTACTGCTCAGGTTTTCTAAGCCAGACCATCTCAGGTTGACACAAGGAGACATGTTTACAAGTAAATATGGCGGAAGTGAAGCCAACGTGGCTGTTTCACTTGCCACTCAGGGAGATGATGTTACCTATATCACCCGTTTGCCAGACACCCCGGTAGGACATGCGGGAGCCATGAACTTATCCCAGCTTGGTGTTGACACGAGTTGCGTACTTTATGGTGGGCAACGCATAGGAACCTACTATTTCGAACCACCTGCAGGAATGCGAGCCGCAAAAGTATTCTACGATCGTTCCAACTCTGCTTATTCAGACTTAAAACCAGGTATGATCCCCTGGCGTGAGATCCTAAAGGATTGTACCTATTTCCATGTCTCAGGCATTACAGCAGCCATTTCCCAACAAGCTGCCGATGCCACATTTGAGGCACTTGATATTGCAGATGAACTCGGAGTCACAATATGTTTTGACATCAACTATCGCAAGAACCTATGGCGCTACGAGGGAGCTTCACCACGCGAAACTATCAGTCGTATGCTGGCACATTGTGATATGATGTTCGGCGATGCCATCGAGTTTGAATGGTTAAGTCAACATCCTCAGCCGCCATTCACTGCAACAGACTCACACTTCCAGATGCAGATGGACGAATACAGAAAGTGGTTTAACGAACTACACAGCCAATACCCTCGACTCAAGAACTGGATGATGGGTATGCGCAACATTGTTAGTTCCAAACATCATACACTCACCGGGTTGCTTTGGACCGAAGGCGAATTGCTTCAAGCACCTATTATCGATATCCCAGACGTAATAGACCCCGTTGGTGTTGGTGATGCTTTTATGGGTGGATGGCTGCATGCCGTGAAACTATTCCCTGACAGCAAACAAATGCAGCTGAACTACTCATTGGCAGCAGCTGCATTAAAGAATACCATCCCTGGAGATTTCAACCTGTCGAGTGAAGAAGAAATCATGGATGCTATGATTCAATAAGTCGGTATTTACATTCTGTCATACTGTTTCTTTAGCCAGTCCATACGCTTCTTAAGCCACTCTTTAACAGACTGGACCTCATTCTGATAGCTACCCCATATCTCAACATTGGGTACACTATAAGCATAGAGTGAATGCCATCTATTCTCATTGGCAACCATCGAGTATTTCAGATACTGGCCTTCAGCATCTATCTCATTCAAGATGTCGGGCAGATGATTATAGAAATAGTCGAAGCGCTCCTTAACTCTATTAACGAAGGCAGGATCCTCAAACAACCGCTCAAACCAATCAGCATCTTTTACCCAGAATCCCTCGGGACCACGATCCCAATAATCTGTATTACCAAAAGCCAAATCAAAGTCCCACAATGGTCCCATCTTCAGCTTTCCTCCACGTTTCAGACTCATGAAACAGCTCTTAAACATTCGAGAATCCGTATTGTGCGAAATCTCATTAATCAGATACCAGTCCACAAAAGAGTCCATATCCATATAAGCCTGCCAACCCGTGCTAGTATTTCTAAAATTCAAACCATATAAGGCATTATCAACCTTCTCTAAGAAATTCTCAATATAATTATAGTTTGCATCGTTATATTGCACATCAGGTTCCTTTATGTTAACAGGATTACTCAGACTATAAACATAGAAATACCTTGAATCACTATCGTCTTCAGCTTCAGCATCTATTTCTAACAGAAAACCATCATCACCAACGGCAACTCTATGGTTAGAAACTTTTATTTTCTCACATAGCTCATAAGTTCCATCATATTTGCCATTCAGGAACAGTTCTACAAAATGAGAACTTGAGGTGTATTCAAGGTTACTAATTTTACCCATATAGAACGCAGCATGAGTGCGAAGTACAGACTTATCTGCATAATTCGCCAACAAAACCCACGACCTATCCTTATGCTCGCCTAAAAGCGAAACCTTTTCATTAAATTTCAGACGATAGGGTTTCTTCTTGAACAACCATGTGGAGTTTCCACGTCCTTTAATCAGCAAATCTGCTTCCAGCACATCACCACCGCCACGAGTCTTAACATCCTCTGTCAGTTTCATGTGGGCATTCAGATACGTTTCTTTCGAGGTAATAGAACGTCCACCTTCCGTATCGATCCTCATCACAGGAAGTCCTGTATAAGAATACACATTTACAACATAATCTTTTGTTCCCTTGGAAGTTGTAACTGTCATGGTAACAGGCTCTGTGAAATCTATGGCAGTAGAACCACTCGTTACCTCTGTCGAACCCATCATCATCAATGTTCCATCAAAAGTAAATCGAGGAACAAGCTTCTTGGGATCATCCAGATCGGGCAGCCAACAATTCACGATACCATTAGAGGAATATACTTCGCACGTTACATCTCCACTTAATCCTGCGTTATCAGCCTTTTTGAACTCCATGGTCAGCAACTGAGGCTCAGGAACAATACCACTCTTGATACGTTCCAATTCCTCAAGCCTTTGCTTAAGTTTTTCTGCCTCCTCCTTCTTCTTTCGGAGTTCTTCCTGTTGGCGAGCTATCTCGCTCTGTTTAGCTGCATTAGCATTCTCCAATTCTTCTTTCCGCTGCTTGTATTCCGTTGTATCCTCAGAACATGCTGACAACACAAACAAAGCAAATAATATGTATGTTAACTTCTTCATCATAGCGCTCCCCTTTCTTACATTTTACTAAACTCCTCATTCAACCAGTCAAGGCGTTTCTCAAACCACGACTTCATCGCAGAGACTTTATTCTGGTACAGTCTCCTAACCTCTGCAGGAGAAGATGCATCATAGACTTCCCACTTGAAATTATTCTCTGGGATGGCGTTTCTCAGATAATGCGCATCAGCATCAATTTCTTTAAGAATATCATTCTTATGATTATAGAAATGCGTAAATCTTTCCTTTACCTTAGCCACGAATGCAGGATCCTCGAACAAACGATCGTACCATATTGTGTTCTTAATCACAAAGCCACTGGAACTCGAATTATCATAATCAAAGGATCTTTCCATTTTCCAAAGTGGTCCCATCCTGAGCTTTCCATCACGTCTCATATTCATATAGCAATCAGCCTGGAACGCTCCCGTCTGATTCTTTGCTATTTCATTAATCAGATACCAATCAACGAAAGAGTCCATATCGAGATATTTCTGCCAACCTTCATTTGCATCAGTAAAGTTAGAACCAAACAAGGCTTTATCAGCTGTTTCTATATAATCATTTATGAAACTATAATTCCCGTCACCAGCCCTAACCGAAGGATATTCTACACTCACGGGTTGTTCAACATGGGTGACTCTGAAACTAGCATTCGAAGGCGAAGCATCTATCTTTACGATGAAGCCATCATCTCCGACATCGGTTCGCTTATCAGAATTGTCGATAGCATCACCTAACAGATAGGTTCCAAAATAACGCTCATTAAGCATCAGGTCCGCAAAATGGAACTGAGGTGTAAAATGTAGCTTACTAATCCTACCCATATGAAAACCTGCCTGGGTATGGAGCAAGGTAGGATCAATAGCATTAGAGAACAATTCCCATTCATAACATGCGGGGCCATCAAGCACAGATGTAGCAGAACTAAAGGTGATCCGGTAAGCATTCTTACCCATCTGGATAGAACCATCATTCTTTGATGTAACCCATGAGATAGGACCAACTGCCCTCAACTTAACGTCAGCCTCAATCTCGTCACCAGGCCGACGGGTTCTGGCATTCTCTACGATCTTTAGCCTCGACAAATAAGCCTTACCGCTTTCTGAGATATTCTCTCTTTTATACATCGTCAGCCAAACCATGGCATCGCCAGTGTATGAATAAACATAAACGTAATAGTCCTTTGAGAGAAGATCCGATTTAATATTCAACTTCAATGGCTTACCAAAATCAAAAGCAGTAACACCACTTTCTGCAGATTTTCCGTCAATTGTAAGTGTTTTGCCTTCAAAGCTAAAACGGGGTTTCAACACCTTATTTGGCATAATGTTCGGAACCCAGCATACAACACTGTCGCCAGCAATCTCACATCTAACATCTTCCACCAACTGATAAGGATTGTCTTCATGCAGGAAATCAAAGTACGACAGAGACACCTTATTAATCTCCTGAAGTGCCTGATCTATCTGATTCTGGGTATTATTAATATCCTGCTGCGCATCACTATTAGCCTCATCGACTTCATCCTTCTGCTTCTGCAAATCCTGAGCTTGTTTCTCCAAGTCAGCAATATCATCCTTAAGTTTGTCAATCTCCGAAGTACAAGCCAAGAGACCACATAGTGCGATTACAAAAAACAAATACTTTTTCATCCTTATCAAAATGTTGTCTTAACAATTATACATAATGCGCTGCAAATTTAATTATTTTTTTGTAAACGGGTGCACCTTTTATTGTTTTTTTGTTACGAAGAAAGGTTTTTATTATCCCAGCAGACAATCTCAAACAAAAAAGGCGACCTTTTTAACGGGTCGCCTTTACTATGAGTTAGTAAATAAAAACTATTTCAGCAAATTCATCGTATCAGTAGCAATCATCAGTTCCTCATCGGTTGGGATGACTACTACCTTAACCTTAGAGTCATCAGCAGAGATGATGGCCTCTTCACCACGAATCTTGTTCTTCTCTTCATCAAACTTGATGCCAAGGAATTCCATGTCCTTACATACTGCCGAACGCATGCTAGTCTGGTTCTCACCAACGCCTGCAGTGAAAACAACGACATCCAAGCCGCCCATAGCAGCGGCGTAAGCACCAATGTACTTCTTAATACGATAGAAATACATATCCTGGGCCAACTTTGCCTTAGGATCACCGCTCTGTGCAGCATTCTCCACATCGCGCATATCACTTGAGCCACCCGTAAGGCCAGCAACACCGCTCTTCTTGTTGAGCAGATTGCTCATACCATCGGCATCCAAACCAAGTTTCTTCTCAAGGAATGTAACAGCACCGCCATCGATATCACCAGCACGAGTACCCATTACAAGTCCCTCCAGAGGAGTAAGTCCCATTGAAGTATCGATACACTTTCCATCTACGACAGCTGCGATTGAGCCACCATTACCAACGTGGCAGGTAACCATTTTGGTTCCCTCAGCTGGAATGCCGAGGAACTCACAAGCACGCTGAGAAACATAACGATGCGATGTTCCGTGGAAGCCATAGCGGCGTACACCATATTTCTCATAGAGCTCGTAAGGTATAGCGTACATATAAGCCTTGGGGGGCATCGTCTGATGGAAGGCTGTATCAAATACACCCACCTGAGGCAGACCAGGCATCAGCTCCTTCACAGCGTTCACACCTTTCAAATTAGCAGGATTGTGCAGAGGAGCCAGATCTGAACACTCCTCGAAGGTCTTCAACACCTCATCAGTAAGAATAACAGACTTATTGAATTTCTCGCCACCATGCACCATACGATGACCTACAGCGTCAATCTCGTCAAGACTCTTAATCACACCAATCTCAGGATCAGTGAGCAGAGAGAAGATGAACTTCACGCCCTCAGTATGCTCAGGGATGTCGTGCATAATCTGCTTCTTCTCACCATTGGCCAATTTCACCTTTACAAAGGCACCATCCAAACCTACACGCTCAGCGCCACCGCTGGTCATCACACTCTTATCGTCCATATTGTACAGTGCGTACTTAATAGACGAAGAACCGCAATTCAATACAAGGATTTTCATTTCTCTTAAATCTTAATTCTCAATTATTTCTTTGCATCCATGGCCTGGCAGGCAGTAATGGCAATCATATAGTAAATATCGTCGATAGAGCAACCACGAGAAAGGTCGTTTACAGGACGAGCGATACCCTGCAGCACAGGACCGATAGCGATAGCATCGCCCAGGCGCTGAACCATCTTATATCCAATGTTACCTACCTCAAGGTTGGGGAATACGAGTACGTTTGCTTTACCAGCGATATCAGAACCAGGAGCCTTCTTGGCACCAACACTTGGAACCAGAGCAGCATCAGCCTGCAATTCACCATCGATCTTCAGCTCAGGAGCCATCTCCTTAGCCAGACGAGTGGCCTCAATAACCTTGTCGCAAACCTCATGCTTAGCACTACCCTTTGTAGAGAAACTGAGCATTGCCACACGAGGATCCTCGAAACCTGCCACAGCCTTTGCCATCTGAGCTGTGCAGACTGCAATCTGAGCCAGCTGATTAGCATCGGGCATTGGGGTAACAGCAACATCAGCAACAACAAGTACACCATCCTCGCCATACTGCTTCTGCTTAGAGATAAGCAGCAAACCACCACTTACACAAGTGATACCAGGCTGGCACTTAATAATCTGAAGAGCAGGACGCAGAGTGTCGCCAGTAGTAGAAAGTGCACCACTGATCTGACCATCAGCACCCTCGGTCTTGATGATCATGCAACCCAGATACAAAGGATTCTTGATAAGCTTGCGAGCTTCTTCGATAGTCATTCCCTTGCTCTTGCGAATCTCAGCCAGCTTCTCAGCCAACTCTTCGCTCTTGTCATAATTCTCAGGGTCGATGAGTGTAGCCTTACCAATGTTAGTCAGGCCCTTCTCCTTAGCCAGAGCCTCTACCTTAGCGGGATTACCAATCAGAATGATGTCTGCGAGGTCGTCGGCCAGAGCCTTATCGGCTGCACAGAGTGTACGCTCCTCTTCTGCCTCAGGGAGCACGATGCGCTGCTTGTTACTCTTAGCACGCGCTACAATTTGACTTAATAGATCCATAATTTGCTTATATTAAAATTGTTCTTTAGATGACCTGTTTGTTATAATGAGATTGCAAAAGTAATAAAAAAAATCCGTAATAATGCAGAATACGCTGCATTTTTCAGAAAATTAAATGTAAACCTTTACGGTCAAGCCAATTCCTTAGTCAGGATACTCTCCAATTCCTCCGCAGAGAGACGCAATCGGAAGTCGCCACTCATGGCGACAGAAATACCACCCGTTTCCTCCGAGACAATGATTGCAATAGCGTCACTCTCCTGTGAAACACCCAAAGCGGCTCTATGGCGAAGACCCAGTTCCTTTGGGATGTTCAGGTCGTGACTAACAGGCAGGATACAACCCGCAGCTCTGATGCGGCGCTTGGAAATGATCATTGCCCCATCGTGGAGTGGTGCGTTCTTGAAGAATATGTTTTCTATCAACTGCTGGTTGACATTTGCGTCAATCAGCGAGCCTGTCTGCACGATATCATCAAGACGTATATGTCGCTCTATCACAATCAGAGCCCCGACCTTTCCTCTACTCATATTCTGGGCAGCCATCACTATCGGAATGATACTTGTCATCATCTCC
>Ga0310690_10005829_pt1 | contig 16504 bp, 23 predicted proteins | sample AusTroGonzalo_MG_2_FD_207661 | JGI IMG/M metagenome (GOLD analysis project Ga0310690, IMG submission 207661) | Bovine rumen microbial communities from tropical cattle in Woodstock, Queensland, Australia - Gonzalo_04 (v2) (version 2) | ecosystem: Host-associated > Mammals > Digestive system >... | reverse complement strand
TAGACTTGATAGGTCTGGAACAGATCAAACAAGTATAAAAGGGCCTGTAAAGATTGCTTATAACAAATTTGTAAGCAAACTTGATAAGCAGGAAGATACAACGTCTTTAGCGTTGTGTTAGTTCACACAACAGCAAAAGCAATGCATACCATGACTAAAGAAGAGAGAAATGACTTGTTGAGAGACTTGACGTCGCGTGTGATCTACAATGTTGTTGTAGAATGCACTGAAGAAGAGAATGAGAATGTGAGATTCAACTCAATCTTGACATTTGATCACCTGGACAGCTTGAGGCTTGGCATACAGTTGTTTGTCATTCGGCCATTGTTGCGACCTATGAGCTCAATGACAAGTGAAGAGAGAGAAGAGCTATCTAGCATGTACAATGCAATTAGCAAGCCTAGTGATGGCATTAGTAGAAATGCAATTGATGTGGTGAAGATATTTGATTGGCTAAACAAGCACATGTTTGACTACAACCACTTGATTGAGCGAGGGCTAGCAATAGAAGCACCAACTTGGGCATACAACACAAATAAAATGAAATGAAAAACATAGAGATATATGAGAGTATTCTTTGACACAGAGTTCACCGGCCTTAGGAGAGACACTACACTAGTTAGCATTGGCATGGTCGCTGAAGATGGAAAGACACTATATGCTGAGCTAGCAGACTATGAGAGAGCACAGTGTGATGATTGGATAGAGAAGAATGTCATAGCACACCTGGAGTACAATGGGGACAGCTTCTGCATGAATGATGGCAATGGCAACACTAGAGTGTATGGCTCAATGGATGAAGTTAGAGAGGCTATTTCCACCTGGGTGTCACAATATGATGATGTGCAGCTTGTGTCTGATGTCTGCCACTATGACATGGTATTGTTCATCGACTTGTTTGGTGATGCTTTCTCATTGCCACGAAATGTGTGTGCATCATGCCATGATATCAACCAAGACATTGCGAAGCATTTCAATGTAAGTGAGAGAGAAGCATTTGACATGTCACGTGAAGGGATCTTAGAGGCTAGTGGAGTGGTGATTGGTGGCCATAAGCACAATGCATTGCATGATGCAAAGGCTATAAGAGAGATATTCAACATAGTTTGCCAATGATGTCTTGGCTAGCAAGCAAGATTGCCATATGGCTCAACTTAGTTGCAACTGATGTGCCAAACAGCTGCAAGGTGACTAAGCTAGCTTTCAAGATAGCATCAAGAAAGATACAACTAATAGACAAGATCTTTTGATTGTCACCACATTAGTTTGCATTGATATCCTTATTTTTAAATGGAATGCTAAAAAATAGGATATCAATGCAAAGGGGCATACATGTCAAAGTACACAGAAGATCTAAACTACACATTTGATCCGGTCAAAGAGCTCAAAGGTGGTGAGCAAGCAAAGCAAGTCATATGGTCAACAAAGTCACTAGAAATTGCTGTTGATGCATTGAAGAAAGGCTTGCCATTGAAAGTGAACCCATTCATAGGCAACAACACTAAGCTATTGAAGCCTGAGCTCGTGTTCAACCGTACAGAAGAAGAGCTAGAGGACTACATAAAGTGCATGCAAGATGTGACATACTTTGCATCTAAGTGCTATGTCATGACACCTGAAGGGTTGCAGCCAATAGTGCTTCGTGACTACCAGCATGAATACTTGCACCACTTGCAAGAAAACCGGTTCAGTATCTGGGTAGCCTGTAGGCAAGTTGGCAAATCAGTTGTGACAGCTATATACTGCTTGTGGAAGATACTGTTCAACATTGACAAGTCTGGCTTGATATTGTCTAAGTCAGCTGCTGCTGGTGTTGACTTGCTGAGGAAGATAAAGGACATGTTCATGTATCTGCCATACTACTTGAAGCCAGGCATATACAAGTGGAACCAGCATGAGGTGGCATTTGACAACAACTCTAACATATCCACTGAGGCATTCTCACCAACTGCTGGGCTTGGAAAGACAATAAACTTCTTGATACTTGATGAGTTTGCATGGTGCCCTAATGCTGAAGTGCAGACATTCTACATGAACATCCTCCCAACTATCACCACAATACCAGACTCTAATGTATGCATCATGTCAACACAGAATGGATTCAACTTCTTCTACACATTGTGGAAAGGAGCTAATGCCACAGGAAAAGACTGGAATGGGTATTCACCATTCAAAGTTGACTGGTGGCAAGTGCCTGAGTACAACCAGGAGAAGCATTGCTGGGAGAAGCGCACAGAAGAGTGGAAGCAGAAGATGATTGGAATCCTTGGTGGTGAGGCTAACTTCTATTACCAATATGGCACACAGTTCTCAGCAAGTGACAAGTGCATCATCAACAGGAACATGCTTGCAGAGATGCATGACAATGAGCTGAAGTTCTTGTCAATACCACAACTAGTGAAGTGGTACAAAGAAGAGATGGGTGAAGAGCTCGAGTTCAACATGTCAATATTGCATCCAGAGTTCTTGTTCTTCAACCCAAGGTATGACTTCTCAAGATTGAGGGCAAAGTTCTACATGGTGCTTTGTGATCTTGCTGAAGGTGGTGCCAATGACTACACAACATTCTCAATAGTTGAGATTGTTGACAAAGACAGATTTGAGCTTGTTGGGTATTGGCACTCTAACACTGTGAACCTTGAGCTGGCTAGCCTTGAGTTCTGGCTAATAGCCAGCCAGCTGTTCCCACTAGAGCTTGGCAGGTGCATCTTCTCTATAGAGTGGAACACATATGGGGCATTGTTCTTCAACTACTTGATGAACTTGAATGAGCAAGACTACATGAGAGAGTACTCATGGAGGTTCAACATAGCACAAGAGCTTGACTTGTCTTGCATAGTTAGATACAAAGTTAGGTTTGAAGTTGATGAAGGTGGCATCAAAGTGAAGAAGACTAAGCAAGTGCCTGGGATAAAGTTCAATGCACAGAACAAGGTGACAGCATGCTCATTGTTCAAGTTGTTAGTAGAGAACAGATATCTTGTTGTGAGAGATTTCTTGGCAATATCTGAGATAGAGAACTTTGAAGACAAGAATGGCAATGGATCATATGCTGCGTCATATGACCATGATGACATAGTGATGACCCTTGTCCAGATACCAATGGTCCAGCAGACAGCTAAGTACAAGCAGCTATGTGAAGACCTTCTTGAGATTGCCAGCATGGCTAATGCGCCAACAACATGGAATGCATTTGCTGAGCTTGACAAAGCATACAATTGATTGTTTTAGTGCTCACAACTTTGAACTATTTGCAAGAAGTTTCTATTTCTGAAATGCAGGAATACCAGACTAGAGATGTGAATTCTTTCTTTGTTTGTGTTTTGTTGAAAAAAACAATAGGAAAATGAGAAGCTCAATATCATTTCACAAGGTGACATCCAACAGAGTTGTTTGTGATAACCCAATCATTGAGTCAACAGTGATTGGGAACATCAACTTGAAGTCTATCAAAGAGCAAGCTATCAAAGCTTATGAAGACACTAAGGCAAAGTCTGTGATTGGCACATTGATCAGAGTGAACAAGTATGACCACTACCAGAATGACATGAATGAGTACTACATCTTCTATGATGGCAAGAGCTTCAAGCGAAAGTTCAACTTGTTCTGGGACCTTGGTGACATTGCAGAGTTCTTAGGCACTAACAGGTTTGAGCCAGTCAAGTCATTGCGTGAGATGTGATGTCAACTAACATATACATTGGCAAACCAAGATGTATCACCAACATCCCATTCATCCCAATAATCATCATATTCGTATACGGCAAAGTTCCATGGCTTGACATTGCTAAGGTCAATGTTCAACCTGTTCTTCACAAACACATTGTTGAATGTCATTGGTGTATAGCGTGTGAAATTGCCAATGAATCCATTTGTGCCAATAGAACTAGAATTAGGATCACACACATATGGGAAAGCTAATGGGAGAAATTTGTTGCCTGTAGAATACCATGTAGACCAGCCATCAACTCCACGCCACCAAGTCAAATTTGCAATGGTTTCACATATGCCCGTGAAGTTCACGCCAAATGGGCTATTCATGAATGTGCTCCAATTGCTTGGGTTGTCTGGATACACACTAGTGTCTAGTATGTTGTGCAAGTCATCACCAATGAAAACTATTTTCCTTGTCAAAAAGCTATCACGATATGAGTTGTCATAGCCCATGTAGTCAATGACACACCATAGTGAGTACATTAGCCTATTGTTTGATGATGCACTTGGAAATCCATCCCTTAACCTAGGATTATAATGGTCATCCCAAGATATGAATCTCCATGCTTTGAAGTTGAATGTGAACTGTCCAGTCAAGGATGTTGTAGAAGTGTAGTTTGATGGGAAGTCTATCCAATTTGTATAGTAGATTGCTCCAAAGAATCTTGAACTTTCATACCAATAGCGATCCCATCCAGGCGGTTCGACTAAGCTTTCTTCTGTTTCATCACGATTGTCTATAACACCTGCACTATAATAACTCCCATGACTATAATAGTCATCTCCTGGATTAGTGAATGTCAAACCACGATGACTTCTATCTACAAAATTCTGGCCATCCATTATTATAAGATCATTCAAACCAGTAGAATACAATTCAATTGGGTTAACAATCTGTATCCTAAACTTCAATATTTTCCCATTTTGGAATTGTATGTTGCTTGGCCAAGTCATGCGCCATGAGAATGGCTTTGATGCATCAGTGATCAAGAGGTTGTTGTTTGTCAGGGGGGGGGGTGATTGTGTTTAGGCCAAGATCTGTAGCATTCTTCCTTGTTGCTAGTCTAAGCCTGTTTGTTGAGCTTAGATGTCTTGTATTGTCACCATTTGCATTGTTAGTGGCACAATCATAGTTTCCACCAAAATAATCATTATGCTCTTCATGATTAATCACACTAATACTGGTAAGATTATACTCATAGGTAGTCTCATATGTTGTCAAGTAGAGATCATCTAAGTCTAGTATCCTTCCATTGCTATATGACATACTAAATAATGTGTATCTATTTATTTGAACACATGCTTAAGCCATGCAAATCTTTTCCTGTTTTCAAGATACACAAAGTCATCTTCATTAGCATATGCTTCTCTCTCAAATGATATAGCATGATATGCTCTTGTTGCATTTTTGTAGAGTGGCAAGCTAATAGCCCATTCTAAGAAATACAATCCATAGAAAAGCAAGATGAAGAGCAATGACCACCAACTGATAGAATACCACAATGCCACAGCAAGGACTATGCCTACTATGGTGACTTCTTTCTGTTGTTCAGTATGTATCTTCTCATGGTTTATAGCCTTTGCATCAATATGGCTTTGCATTCCTCTCCTGACAAATAGAAAGCCAAATATGTTTATTGCCAAGTATCCACTAAATGGTATGAAGTTGTTGACTATTGTTTTCATAATATCTTAAGTGAACCATATATTTTTGGATATTTAGAAATAGGTTGGCATTAATTCACATATGTATGTGCATGCCATATCAGGTCACTTGTGCTTGCGAAGTTGAATGTCCCAAACAACTCTATGTTTATCTTGTTCTTCACAAACACATTGTTGAATGTCATTGGTGTATAGTGCGTCAAAGGCCTCTTCACCCCATGAGGTGTACTGTCCCAATTCCACACTACCCATTGTCCTACACTACCACTCTGTCCTCTCTCTAATTGGTCAACATAATAAGATGGATCATTGTATATGTCATTCCAATCATCACCAACAAACATGCCTGCTTGGTATTCATGGTTGTCACTCTTCCTCTTGTAGTCAACTACACAATATATTGAATATATGTTTTGGTCATATGACCAATCAGGATCTTCATCTCTAGCAGTGTCAGACTCAACATACCAGTCTATATTTTCCCAAGAGCTAATGTTGAATGTGAAGTTGCCAGTCATCTCTTTGGTAGATGTGCTTGTTGGGAATGTCTGCCACCCGGAGTCATATATTGGCTCTGTGAATTGTGAATGAGTAGATACTATTGTACAGTTGTTTGGTGGATCACTATATACTTGGTATCTCTTTGGGTTCACTATTTGTATCCTGAATTGCCCAATAGTGCCACTGGAGAATGTTGCATTAGTCCAGTTGAAGCGCCAAGAGAATGGCTTTGATGCACCATCAACTAATATGTTGTTGTTGTTGACATTAGGGCTTATTGTGGTGAACCCAACATCTGTAGCATTCTTCCTTGTTGCTAGGCGATGCCTCTCTGTAGTAGACAAACTACTACCAAACACACTATTTTGATCATCAAAATGGTGATATAGCCAATCTAATTCTAGTACCCTTCCCATTGTTTAAAGAAAGCTTTTTGATAAGAATAAACATATCAACTAACATACACATTAGCATACCAAGGTTGATTCCATGAACTTGTATTACTATCTGGGTATGCACGTAATTTCCATGGAAATATATTGCTAAGCCCAATGTTCAACCTATTCTTCACAAAGTTCTTTATAAAAGTCATTGGGGTATGTTTAGTGAAACTGCCGATTATGTAATTTTGCCAGAATGGTCGTTTATCGCAATTAATGACTCTTGGAAAATCATCCAAAGGCAATGAATCCCAAAGGCCAAGTTGGCCAGTGAAGTTATAGCCAAATGGACTATATCGGAAGTGAGACCAATCATTTGGGTCATCAGTCTCATAGTTAGTGTCAACTATGTTATGCAAGTCATCACCAATGAATATTATCTTTTGTACAAATATAGTTTGAGTTGTTCTGGTTGGTGACCCAGGAATATATGTGTCTGGGACATATATTAGGTAGTCAACTACACAATACAAGCTATATATAGATTCAACTCCATCATGCCCACTATCATTACTCCAATAATATCTTACATCATCACTATATATAGAATAGTCTATATTTCTCCAATTATTGAAGTTGAATGTGAACTGTCCAGTCAAAGATGTTGTAGAAGTGTAGTTTATTGGGAAATTCACCCACCCACTGGTATATATTGGCTCAGAGAATATATAACAATGAGTGTCAGAAACCTCATCCCAACTAAAAAATGCATCTTCACTACATCCAAAATATTCTAGCCGGTCAATATCACCTACTAGTCCAGGAACTTGATATGAGATATCACTCCATTTCCCATAGCCAGTGGCACCATATCTAAAATACCAATAATAAGAGTTTAGATCCATATAGTTGGCAGCAACAGCTTTGCTATCAGTACGACTATCATAGTGTATTTTGGGATTCACTATTTGTATCCTGAATTTCAATATTCTTGGAGTATGTGGATCATCTTTAAATTGTATGTTGCTTGGCCAAGTCATGCGCCATGAGAATGGCTTTGATGCATCAGTGATCAAGAGGTTGTTGTTAGCCAGGGGGGTGGTTGTGGTGAAGCCAAAGTCTAATGCATTCTTCCTTGTTGCTAGTCTTTGATATTCTGTATATGGGAGATATCCACCACCATATAATGAATCATAATCTTTATTTGCACTATAATTATCATTATAATAATATTGATTAGTATTGCATCCATAATAGATATATCTATTATTGAACAAATCTCCCAACATCAATATCCTATTTGCTATATGTCAAGCTCCTATCAATGCAAACAGCTTTAGCTTTGCATTTGTTATTGCTGTCTTAGCCTTTGATATAGCTTCAGATTTCTTCTTTGCGATATCATCAAGCTGGTCTTTTGTGCTTTCTTTTGATTTCTCGTTTATCTCATCAGATTTCTTTTGTGCTAATGTCCTAGATAAGCTATTGATGAACTTTTCCTTTTGCAAGTTTATCTTAGCAGTTGCATCATCAATGAAGCTTGTTGTGTTAGACAGTATTTTGGCTACAGCTTTGTCAACACTCTTCTGTACCCATGCAGGGCCCATCTGTGAGTACTTAGCTATGCTTTGCATAGTTGGGACTACTTTCTCTAGCTCACTGTTTATGTTTGATGCAACATTAGATGTTGCATTAGATATGTAGTCATTGATGTCTTCAACAAGCTTCTTCTGTGTGTCTTCAACCAATGAGTCATTCATCTCTTCTCTTGACTTCAAGAGCTCTCCCATCAAGTCACCTGCAGACATCAAGTATTCAGGCATGTACTTTGACACATTGTTCACTATAGATGATGCATCAAAGTACAGCATCTCTTTCATTGCACTATTCATCTTCTCTGCTACAACATTTGTTATGTAAGCAGACACATATGTTGTGAGCTTTGGTGTTATGATGGCATCAACTAGCTGCATTGCACTTGAAGTGTTGCTCTCAATCTCTTTCAAGTTGTCTAAGACATTAGTCTTCTCACCACTCTTGAAGTCACCATTCCAGTCTTTCTGTGCTTCTTTCAAGGCATTCAATGTAGTTATGTCTAGCCCATCAAGTATGCCTTGCTGCTTTGATCCATCATTGTAGTCTTCCATCTTGCAGTCATTTAGATGTCTTTATAGTGTCTGACAACAGCTTTGTGCATTCTTCTTTCAAGTTTTTCCCCATTTTTATGAAGTCAGCACTAAATGGTGATGTGAACTGGTTGCCTGCCATCTTAGAGCCAATGGATATCAAGCTAGCACCTAGAGAGTCTAGTGAGTCTTTCAATGTCTGGCCCATCACAGCTTGTTGCATCTCCTTAGACTTGTCGCCTATAGATATGTTCCCTCCGACAATGTCAAATGATGACTTCCCATCATCTATGTGTATCTCTCTGCTTGGTGTTATGTTGATTCTTGTCTCACCAACAGACAAGACTATCCCTTCGTGGCTGTTGTAAGATATTATAGTGTCACCATTGTCACCAAATGTCCTAGAGACAAGTATCTCAGTGTCATCATACCCGCTGGCTATTTGCTTTGTCAGTGAATTCTGCTCAAACATTGGGAAATACCACCACTCTTCTTCATTCTTTGAGTTGTGCATCACCCATATCTTTCGCCCATTCTCAAGCTTGGTGAATGACTGGTAGCCTGACATTGTGAAAGGTGATATCCATGGCAATGCATCTTGCTCTATCACATCGGTGTCAAACCAAGTTGGGACACTAGCTCTAACTCTGCCAATCTTCTTTGGATCTTCAGCATCTAGAACAACACCAGGCAATATCTCATAGTCACTCAGCTTCATCTTGCATCATCATGATATCTTGTTTTGCTTTAGTATACAATGCTATCATGTCAACATCACATGTGACAACAAAGTCATACAAGTCGTCAACACTGTCTATTGACACATCTAGAACTTGGGCATTAGCCACTCCACAGGTGCTGTCAAGTGAATTCAGCAAGTTGTACACTTCTAATAGTGATGACTTGATGCTTCCTTCTTGTCCATTAGTGCCAGTAGCCTTTATGAAGAACAACTGTATTGACTTGTCTTTTCTCTCTAGCACCACTGGTGCTTGCAAGCCTAGATTGCTAGCAAGGCTTGTCACCATGTCATGCAGCATCTTGTTGTGTTGTATGTCTTCATTTGCTTGGCATAGGCCATCACATGACAAGTCTTTGTCTTTGAAGTACAATGGCTCTTGTGTTGCAAGCGGTGCATCTGAGTCTGAAAACATCACTCTGCTGTTGTTGAACTGCAATGCTAAGTTGCTCAACTCACAAACCTTTGGCTTGCACTTCAGCATATTGCATATATCACTCTCATTGTAATACCATGCAAATTGGCGTGATTGGCCGCACTCTATGCTATCGCATTTGCAGTTGCAACAGTTGCAGCACTCATTTATCCGCATGCCATCCATGTGAGCCAGCTTGCTGCTAGCTTCTTCATCAAGCATCATCTTCTGCAAGCTGATGGCATTCATCTTGTTGAATCTAGTGAATTCTCTCATATCTCCTTATATGTCTTGTTGTCTTTCATGTATTCTATTGTCTTAGCCAGTTGTGGCATTAGCTTTCCTCTCAACCCATCTGTTGTGTCCACCCACTTGAATAATGAGTGCTCACGTGACAGCTTCACTGTGCATTCTCTCTCAAGATACAAGATGAACAATGTTGTAGATGACTTGTCATCATGCTCAACTCTCCAAAGCTCATGCACTGATGCTTTCTCACTATCTGACAATGATATGCCTGTCTCTTCTTCAAGCTCATTGATCGCCGTGTCTAGCAATGTCTTGTCTCTCTTCATGTCAAATGTGCCACCAGGCAATCCCCAATATCCACCAAACTTCTTGATGTAGTTTGCTCTTCGCAACACTAAGATCTTCCTACTTGGCGACATGCAAGCTATGTCTGCATATTGCTTCTGTTGTGACATGTATTCTGAAAGCTTCTTCATCTATTGTGCTATATGTTATTCATTTGATGTACCAAGCAGGATTGTTCTCAAGTGAATTGCACAAGCCAAACATGCCTACCTTGTTCTTGTATCCCCTAGCTCTTGGCATGTCCCATCCAGACAAGTCACAATTCAGTGACTCACAACCATAGAACATGTATGATGAGCACCTGACATTAGACACATCCCACTGAGACAAGTCACAGTTGAAATTCTTGCAATTGTAGAACATGTAGTTTGTGTATTCAACACTAGACATATCCCACTGAGACAAGTCACAGTTGAAATTATGGCAACGATAAAACATGTTTGTCATCTTAGTAACTCTAGACACATCCCATTGTGAGATGTCTATGTTGTGTGGATCTAAATAGCAAAACAAGTAAGACATGTCTTCTATCAATGACACATCAATGTCATTCAAGTCACAGCTTTTGTCTTTCTTTAGCCTCTCTTCTAAGATCTTCTTAAGCTCGACTTTAGTATTAGGCTGGCAAGAATAGCTTGTTTGTTTGCTAGCTTTAGATACAACCAGCTTTTCTAATATGTATTTTACAATCTCTTTCATATGCTCTTATACCAAATTGGCTTCTTCTTCATTGATGTAGTGTCTAATAGCATTTTCCGCATGTCCTTGTTGTTTGGCATGTGCCACTGAGATAAGTCACAGTTGAATTTCTTGCAACCAGAGAACATGCACAGAGTTGTCTCAACACTTGACAAGTCCCATTGTGACAGATCTGAGTTGAAGCTTGTGCACCCCATGAGCATCCCACTCATGTCCTCTACATTTGACACATCCCATTGAGACAAGTCACTGTTGAAGCTCTTGCATTTGAAGAACATGCCATTCATAGACAGGCAACTAGATGTGTCCCAGCTAGACAAGTCGCAGTTGAAGTTCTTGCAATAGTAGAACATGCACTTCATGTTCTTGACATTAGACACATCCCACTGTGATATGTCTATGTTGTGTGGGTCTAGCTCATAGAACAAGTAAGACATGTTCTCTATTTGTGAGACATCTATGTCATTCAAGTCACAGTTGTGGTCTTTGCGTATCCTCTCTTCAACAATGCTGATCAAGTCTGCAAGTGTCTTTGGCTTCTCGGAGTGCATAAAGGCTGACACTCTCAGCTTCTCTGATATGTAATGTGAAATCTTGTCCATAGCTAATCATGCTTGAGTTGTCTCTGGTGACTCTGGTTGGACATCACCAAGCATCTCATCATCTATTGTTGCATTGTCTTCTTCTGGCTCTTCATTAGGCTCTTCACCAGCCTCTTCACTAGCCTCTTCGCTTTCACCTGGCATTGCCTCTTCCTCCTCTTGTGGCTCTTCTTCATCTTCACCAGTGTCTTCATCATTCATAGCAGCAATCTTCTCTTCAAGCTTGTACTTCTCATTGAGCTCAAGATCTGCGGCAGACATCTTCAGATACTTCAATATCAAGAACTTTGGTGAGAAGTATGGCTCTTCTTCACCATCTTTGTTAGTGATGACAAGGCTGTCTTTCATAGTACCAATGAACTCAATGCGCTTGTTCATTATCTCAATGTTTGCCATCTCCTCAAACTGGTTGTAGCTGTTCCATCGCAATGACACTGCATCTAGTATCCTCTTGTCATTCTTTATGTCTGGTATGGAGAGTGTCAATTGCATCCTCAATGGCTTTAGCATTATCTCAGAGAATGTGTTCCTGAGGCGCTTCACAAACCTTGAGAAGTTGATCTCCTCTCTAAGCTGCTGTGTTGGATCACTGCCAAACCAAGTAGACTGTGAATCTTTGTCAAACCTAGAGCTTGGTATCTTTGACACTTTCAACAAATTGTCTTTGAACCACTTCAATTGCTCAGAGTCATTCAGTTGTGGTCCGCTGTCAACTATTGTCTCAATAGATGGTGTGCCTTGCTCATTCTCTGGCATCCAATACTCTTTGTTGAATGGGAGGTTCATCTTGCCATTCACCATCAGCTCACCGGTGTCAACATTGAATGACACATCTTCTTTGTATCTGTTCATTGCTTGTGAGAGTGTCTGCATTCCCTTTGCCTTGTTCATGCCATTGACAGGGATGGTGAACATTGTCTTGAAGCTTGACTGCGTGACGGTCCATATCACTTGAGCTTGCTCAACTATGCGATACAAGTTGAATGGGCGAATGAGCCTCTCAAGATAAGACTGCCTCTCTGACACTCCACTGTCTTCATACTTTATGTATATGACTTGTGAGTCTAGGAGCTTCCTTTCACGACCATTCATGCCTTTGAACTGGTACCAGTATGTTATGCCATCTTCAACTACTCTTGTGAGTGTGCATGGGTCTAAGTCAACTATCCCACGTATTGACTTTGGACTAGCCAAGTCATCATACACAATCTCATATGACAATACACCATCAATGAGGTATCTCTTGAAGACTGCCCAAGCATTCCTCTTCCAGTTCAAGAGCAAGTATATCTTGTAGAATGATGACTCTATTGATGCATTTATCTCTTGTGCATTCTTCTCATTCAGCTCTTGGATGAGGGCAGTGTCTAAGAATGGCTTGCATATGTATGCTTCTTCATCATCATACACTATGCACTCATTGGTCATCACATCAAGTATGTCTTCAAGCTCAGAATTCATAGCCATCTTCCTGAGTATTTGCCTCTTTTGGTCTAGAGTCTTCTCTCTGAATGCCTTGTCTTCTTCACTCTTTATTTTCCAGTTGTTCATGAATGATGTTGACCCATATAGTGACTGCATAGTCATTGGATCTTTTGGCTGGAGCTCTTTGTCTGCTGGAATAGCAACCATGTTCTTGTACACATCATCATCATAGCTCATGCCATAGTGAGACAATGCCTTGAGTATCTTAGATATGGCGCCACGTCGCTTTGTCGTATTCTGTGCGCCAAACCCATTGTCTTGGAGCTGCATTGCCTCAACAATTGTCTGGTTGCCTTCTAGCACTTGTTCTAAATTACCAAATATCATCTTTGCTCTATATATGCTTGCAAACATACATTTGTTAAAAATAAAATTGTTGAATTTGACTATGTTAATTTATGGTTGGTTTTTTGAGTTAGCTATACATATGATACTGAGCATAGACTTTAGGACAGACATTGCAGCATTCTACCATGAGTGGATACTAGAGAGATTCAAGCAAGGGTACTTGATGTACCGTAATCCAACATGCCCAAGCACATTGCACAAGATAGTCTTAGATGATAGCCATGTAGAAGCTATCATGTGGTGCAGCAAAGACTACTCTAAGATATTGCCGAGTCTTGATGAGATCACATCAAAGTTCAAGTCTTTCTTCCACTACACTATAACAGGATATCCTAAGACTATAGAGGTGAATGTGCCAAGCATTGAGCACTCAATAGAGACTTACAAGCAGCTAGTTGAGAAGTATGGCAAAGAGCGTTGCATATGGAGATATGACCCAATACTTGTGTGCAATGAGGTTGACTATAGCTGGCACATCAAGAACTTCACCAAGCTGTGCGGCATGCTTGATGGACATGCCATGAGGTGTGTCATCAACTTTGTGTCAATGTATCCAAAAGTGAAGCGTCGCATGCCTAGCTTAGTTGAGATGGCACACCAAGAGAAGAAGAGCCTCATCAAGGAGATTGTTGCTATAGCTTCACAGCATGGCATAGAGCTGCAAGCTTGTGGATCTGCATTGCAATTTGCCAATGAGGTGGATGGGCTGTCTCCAAGGAGCTGCATAGACAAGAGCATGCTGAACTCTCTTGGATTGTGGCCTAGGGACAACAATGAGAAGACACAGTTTGGCTGCCATTGCTACCCAAACCACTCTATTGGAGAGTATGACACATGCATGCACAATTGCCAATACTGCTATGCATCATCAGACTTTGAGAAGTGCAGAGACAGGCATGATAACCAGCACTTCAAAGACAGCCCATTGCTGATAGGCAAGCCTCATGTGGATGAGAAGATCATCACTATGAAGCCAAAGCTAATAGACACTAAGCAACTAGACATCTTCTATGATGATCACAATACTAGAAACAAATAAGTCATGATGTTCAAGAAATCACCAGGAGCCATCAAGATAGGGATGGCTAGATACTACAAAGAAGTTGTGCCTTGGAAGTACAAGACAAGAGAAGGGTTGTATGGATACCATGGATCTTACATCACATATGACTTTGGCAACACCAAGAAAGTGCTGTTTGAAGCTATTGAGCTGTCAGAGTGGCAGCTTGAGCAAGCTATGTCAGAGATGGTTGCCAGATTTATTGAGAATGATCACAAAACTATGATGGATGTGAGATGAAGAGAGTATTTTTACTTGTAGTTGCAATGCTCTTGGCAGCATTGCTGATGACACCAATGAAGACTAACTATGAAGTCCTCAATGATGATGGCAACATGATGCTAGTGAGATACAAGTCATTAGTGCTGGATTTCTATAATGACACTATAGTGAAGTCACCAAAGGTTGTGATGGCAAGAGTGACTAGCATCACTAGCAATAGCACTGGCAAGCCATCTGCAACTATAGAGCTCAATGGCAAGACACAGAGGATGGTTAGTGCTGAGCTATGCAAGCTTGTCAGAATGAAGATGACAGAAGACTCATTAGTGGAGATTGAAGAGCATTGGTGGCCAAGCCACTACATAGTCCTGAAGCGATAGAGTTCTTGCCAAATACACCAGATGATTTCTTGGAAACTACAAACAACACTACAAGCAAGCTGTTCACATCACTAGAGCAATCACTAGAGCTATGCAAGATGGTAGGCAGCAAGATGTCAGATGCTTGGTATGATAGTGATGGCAACCTGTCACAATAACTGGCTTGCAAGCCAGCAGATGCTGTGCCAGCATGGTCAATGCTAGCTCTAGAGAAGCTATTAGAGACAGACTATGAGAGAGACCGGCTAATAGTGCACAAGTCTTCAAGTGGCTGGCATTGCAATTATAGGAAGCTTGGGCATACATCATATGCTAGCTCAACAAGAGATGAGCTTGTTGATGCATTGCTTGACATTGCCATCAAAGTGCAAAAGACCAAAGCATCTTAGCACTAGTTATTTTTAAGAAACATTTGCTTGGAGTATGGGTTTCAAGAAGACAATCTATGAGATTCATGTCAAGCCAAATGGTCTGTTCTATTGCATTGAGCTGGTCAAGAAGACTAGAGTGTTGATGCTCACCATATCAAGTGAAGTCATCCATATGTCAGTTGAGAGGGACTGGGTGAAAGCAACAGATGAGATGGACAAGTTCATTGCTGACAACCATTTGCAAGACAAAGTAGAATTTCCAGAATGCTATGCATCTGCCAACATCAATTAGGTAGGTGCATTTTATTTTTAATTAACTACTAAATGATTGTGATGCATAGACTATCAGACTACATATTGGAGAAGCTTAGTGTGTCTGGCAAAGCTACTTTGCACTCTTGCTGCCCGAAGACTAGAGAAGAGCTCATCAAGATACTGAAGAAGAGGCTCAAGAAAGACAAAGATGCTGACTTGAATGACATTGATGTGTCACAGGTAGAAGACATGTCATACTTGTTTAGAGGACTAGATCCACACAACATAGACATATCACAATGGAATGTGTCTAAAGTCAAGAGCATGAATCACATGTTCTCTATTTGCACTAAGTTCAACAGTGACTTGTCTAGTTGGGATGTGTCTAAAGTAGAAGACATGCAGAGCATGTTCTTCCAATGCTCAAGCTTCAACTCTGATCTCTCACAATGGGATGTGTCAAATGTCAAGAACATGCTAGGGATGTTCTATGATTGCAATATCTTCAACTCAGACCTCTCACAATGGGATGTGTCAAGTGTTGAGACAATGAATGGGATGTTCGCTTTTTGTGAGACTTTCAACAGTGACATCTCACATTGGGATGTGTCAAGAGTGAAGAACATGAACTACATGCTTGTTGGCTGCTATGCAATGAAAGAAAAACCAAGATGGTATGAAAAAGATACATGACTATATAATAGAGAAGCTGGTTGTCACAAAGCAATCACATTACAGGCATAGTAAGGAATTCAAGCCAAAAACAAAGAAAGAGCTTGAGATTGTCTTAGCTAAAAGGCTTAGTAAAGACAAAGACTGTGACTTGAATGACATAGATGTCTCACAAATAGAGAACATGTCTTACTTGTTCTATGAGCTAGACCCACACAACATAGACATATCACAGTGGGATGTGTCTAATGTGAAGAATATGAATAGCATGTTCTA
>Ga0310690_10005826_pt1 | contig 16513 bp, 13 predicted proteins | sample AusTroGonzalo_MG_2_FD_207661 | JGI IMG/M metagenome (GOLD analysis project Ga0310690, IMG submission 207661) | Bovine rumen microbial communities from tropical cattle in Woodstock, Queensland, Australia - Gonzalo_04 (v2) (version 2) | ecosystem: Host-associated > Mammals > Digestive system >... | reverse complement strand
ACTAAAGTGGGTGGACTGGTAGACACCGTGGTAGGTTATCAAGAAGATTCTGACAATGCAGGGGCTACCGGATTTTTCATTGAAGGATTTAGTGAGCGAAGTATTGCCGATACGCTGGCTAAAGCTCTTGAATTGTACGAAGATAAAAAGATTTGGAATAAACTGGTTAAGAATGCCATGTTAAAAGATAACTCATGGGACCATTCTGCCCAGACTTATTTTGAATTGTACAAGAAAACGGGCGCTTAATAAGAAAGCAAGGTGTTTAAACGGCTAGGTTGGACTGTATATCTGTGCTTGTGCGCAGTAGCTCACCTGTGCCGTGTCAGAAAATTTGAAAAGATTTTGAGTTTAAGAAGGAGAGAACATGGACGACTTTTTACAAGATACACCAAATAAGCAACCAACCATTCGGAAAGGACTACGTTATGTATTTGTCCTGGTATTTGCTATTGCATTGTTATGGCAAGTGGTTAGCTTTCTCCAAATGCAATTAAACCAATACCACCAAGCATTGGTGAAAGATTTTAGAGTTATCTTAACTGTGGTGGAACCCTTGGATAATGAGGTATTAAATGCGCTGGGAGAAAGTTTGAATATGAAAGAAGATATTTCTTCTGTTAAGCTTTTTTCTCCGGCGGACGGGTTGGCAGTTTTGCAGGCGCGTAATCCCCGGTTGGCACAGGCTATGGTTGCATTAGGACGGGAACAGATGCCGGCGTATTTTGAACTACGTTTACAACACCGAGCGCTAAGCAATATACGTTTGTTTACCAAAAATTTGTCTGCGGAGTATTCGCAATTATCCGTGAAGTATTCTGCGGAACAAGCCGATATGATTTTTTATAGCGGGCTCTGTTTGCGGGTGGTTAATATAACGGCTGTGTCGGTGTTAGTCTTGTTCTTAATTTTTATGTTTTTGGTGGAAGCGTATCCAGCCAAACAAGGGGACCATTGCTCATCTGCTGTTTGGGTGGCCTTGCTGGCGGGCGGAATCTCGGTGGGGATATTTGTAGCTGTTGTATATCCTACCGGTGTTTTGATGGAAACATTGTCACAGTTTACTACGGTGAGTCGCCAACTGATTTTATTGGTATTTTGCGGTTTATTAGGATGGACTTTAGGAAAATGGCAAAAGTTCTGATGTGTTTGTTTATGTGTTTGTTCGGACTGTCCGCCGCGTATGCAGAAGTGGATAGTGAAACTGCGCACAAACAAGAATTAGAACGTCTTAAAAAACAAGCGGCCGAAAAGCAAGCCGAGCTGAATAAATACCGTGCCCAAGAAAAAGCCATTTCAAAAGAAATTTCCGCGTTAGAAAATCGGAAAGCAGAGGCCATACGCCAACGTAATAAATTACAGTCCGATATTGATTATGTGGAACAAGCCTTACTTTCCACAGAAGATCAACGTGCCGCTTTGGAGCGAAGTATGCCTATGTGGCAATATGTTTTAACCGATGAAATTCAATCTTATTATCTGACTCCTTCTTGTAAAGTGTGTGTAGGGGGAGTTCGGTTAGAGGAAGAGGTATTTTTGGATCGTTTATTAACGCATCAAGCCGAATTTGCGGTATCTTTGCAGACCGAGAATAAAGCCGCTAAACAAAAAATTTATGATTTTGAGGCGCGCAACAAAAAACTATTAGCCGAAAGCTCCAAAATTCAGCAAAAACAAGAAATTATCACGACCAATTTTTTAAAGAAACAACAAGATTTATCCCAAACACAAAAGAAAGTACAAGCGGTGCGCAAAGAAATCAATGAATTAAACAGATCGGCCCGAGCTCTAGATGATTTGTTGGCCAAGTTTGAACGCCAGCGTAAAGAGGCTGCTAAGAAGAAAGCTCAATCCGGCGCGGCTCCTTCCTCTACGGTGAAACAAACCTCTATTGCAAAAATAGATGTTCCAAAGCATTCTCTGCCGTGGCCGGTAAAAGGACAGGTAATCAGTCGATTCGGTAAAGAATATCAAAAAGATTTAAACACCTGGATTTTCCGCGACGGTATTAAAATAGCGGGCCAATCCGGCCAAACTGTAAGATGTGTGTACGACGGAGAAGTCATTTATGCGGGGCCCTTCCGCTCTTACGGTAATGTGGTTATTGTAGACCACGGAAAAGGATTTTTCAGTATTTACGGATTTTTAAACCGAATCCAAGCTGCCGTGGGGGATAAGCTAAAACAAGGCGCTGGACTGGGGACGGTTGGATTAGATGCCCAACAAAGTTCAGGCACAGGCCGTTATGCTGTTTATTTTGAAACCCGTCAAGGGACCACGGCAGTTGATCCTATGGATTGGTTAGAGTGAAGATTTTAAAAGGCGCATGAGCGCGGAGGATATATGAAGTCAAATAAAATGATTAAGTTGTTTTCTTGGGCAGCCGTTTTGTTTTTTGTGGGGACCATGTTCCCTTATGCATATGCTGCGGCTGACAAAGGGCTGAAACAACTGCGTACCTTAGTAAACGTAGTTGAATATGTAAAGGAAAATTACGTTGAGGAAATGGATACCGACCAGTTAATCACGGGAGCTATTAAAGGCGTCGTGGAGGAATTGGATGACTTTTCGCAGTATTTAGATCCGAAAGATTATACTACCCTAAAAGATGATACGCGTGGCGATTTTGGCGGGGTAGGTATCAAGTTGAGTAAAATAGACGGATTTGTGACGATATTAACTCCTATGCCGGGTACCCCCGCTTTTAAGGCCAAAATGATGCCGGGGGATCGCATCTTGTTGGTTGACGGACAAGAGGTCGGCCCTATGGATTTGGATGAAGCCGTTAAATTGATGCGCGGACCGGTGGGAAGCAAAGTCAAGTTCATTACGAGCCGTAAAAATGAAAAAACGGGCCAGTATGAAGATTTGCCGGAAATAACATTAAAACGCGAAAAAATTGTACCGGAGGTGGTATATTACCGTATGTTGCCGGACCATATCGGTTATATTTACTTGGTGGATTTTTCCGGACATAGTTCTGAAGAAATGAAAAAAGCTTTAAAAGCACTCACGGAAAAAGGAATGAAAAAATTAGTATTTGACTTGCGTTTTAATCCGGGTGGCTTGTTGAACGGTGCGGCAGATATTGCCAAGTTGTTTATGGGCGATAATCAAATGATTGTCTATACACAAGGCCGCAAACAAGAGTATTACCAAGAATATAGGGCAGGCTTAAAGGCACCTTATCCGGACATTCCGATGGTGGTTTTAATTAATCAAGGTACAGCCAGCGCCAGTGAAATTGTATCGGGTGCTTTGCAAGATAATGACCGTGCGGTCATTGTAGGACAGCGCAGTTTTGGTAAGGCCAGTGTGCAACAAGTTTTGCCGCTGGGAGGCGGGGCCGGACTTAAATTGACCATTGCGCGCTATTATACCCCCAAAGGACGCTTAATTCATCGCAATTATCGAGATAAATCAAAGAAAAACGAGGGCGGAATTTTCCCGGATGTAGAAGTAGTGGTGCCTTCTAAGGAAGAATCAAAAGTTTTTGCACAGTTTAATGATTTGGTGTATAAACCGGGAGAAAAATTGCCCGAAGTAAAATTTAAAGTGAAAGATCCCGTTTTGGATAAAGCTGTGGAAATTTTAAAGGACGGGCCGGAAAAAATAATTGCCCAAAAAGCCGAGAAAGAACAGGCAGTCAAAGAACAAGCCGAAACAGATTCCGCCCAAGATGAATCTTCCGCAGAGGATGAAAATAAGTAAAAAGATATGTTGAAAAAAGATTTTTCCATTTTGGGAATAGAAAGCACCTGTGATGAAACTTCCGCCGCGGTGTTGGTAGGGGGGAAGAAACTGGTGTCGAACGTAATCTATTCTCAAATTGAGGAACATAAAAAATATCACGGGGTGGTGCCGGAACTTGCCAGCCGCGCACATGCAGCCAAAATCGCTTCCGTGATAGAAAAAGCGCTGGGTAGAAATCATATTGATTGTATAGCTTTTGCCCATGGCCCGGGGCTACCCGGCGGGCTGATGGTTGGGCGAGTGGCTGCAGAAACATTGGCTAAATTTAAACAAGTGCCCCTTTTGGGTGTGAATCATTTGGAAGGGCATTTGTTTGCGTGCGAATTTGAAAACGGCGAAGTGAAAAACCCGTTGCAGTTTCCGCTTATAGCGCTGATTGTATCCGGCGGACATACGGAACTATGGTATGTAAAGGGATATGGCGATTATAAAGTATTGGGCCGCACGCGGGATGATGCCGCCGGCGAAGCGTTTGATAAAGTAGCTAAATTGTTGGGGTTGCCGTACCCGGGTGGACCGCAAGTTTCTGCGCAAGCATTGAAAGGCAAAAGGGACGCAATCAATTTCCCGCGGCCGCTTTTGCCCGGTACTTGGGAATTTTCTTTTAGCGGGATAAAGACTTCGGTTAGCTATTACTTGCGCGATCATAAAAAGATTTCTATTGCAGATGTATGTGCCAGTTTTGAGCAGGCCGTTTGCGAAACATTAGTTAAAAAAACTATGCAAGCCGCGGCAAAATATAAGGTACAATACATTGCAGTAGGGGGCGGCGTGGCTGCCAATACACTACTGCGTGAACTAATGACGCAGGAAGGGAAGGAAAGAGGAATATCGGTGCGCTTCGTGCCGCGTAATATGTCGTCTGATAATGCAGGCATGATTGCCCTAGCGGCCTGGCACAAACTGAAGCATGCCGGTAAACAGGCCTTAAGTAAAAAGTGGCCGATTGAAATTAATCCGAATTTGAAAGTAAAGAATTGGGGAAAGTAAATGATTTTATGGGTCATGCCGGATTCCGGCGCACAAACCAAAACAGATTACCAAAAGCTAGTAGCGCGGTTTAAAAAAGAATATCCCGACGCAGAACTAACCGTGCAAGTGTTTACCCGCAACGTTTTGTGGAAAAAAATTTTCATGCTCAAATACCCCACCGCACAGGAAACTATCCCGGATGTGGTGCAAATTCCGCATTACTGGACGGCGCTTTTAACGCGGGCAGGAGTAGCGGAAAATTTATCCCAACTGGATCCCGGTTTGTCTTTAGTTCCTTTTTTGCCTTCCTTAAAAACACATTGCTATAAACCTGGGACAAAGGATATTTATTCGTTGCCATGGTGGTTTGATATCAGCGCTTTGCATTACCGTGCCGACCATTTACGCATGGTAAGTGAGGATCCGGAAAAAGATTTGTCCACATGGGATGGGTTGCTGGATATTTGCGAGCGGCTCAAAAAACAATTTGAAAAAGTAGAAGGGTATTATCCCATGCAAAATAGCGATTGGCGCGGCTCACTTTCCACACGCAGCAGCTTTATGGAAATTTGGGGACGCGGAGCCGATTTATTAACGCCGGATTTGCGCCAAACACAGATTGCCAGTGCGGCTTTTAAACAAGGGGTGCAAGATTATATTACCTTAGCGCTGAAAGAATATATGCCCATCTTGCGCGAGCGCGGCAGCTTAGGTACTATGATGACGGGCAAAGCCAGTATGCTCATGTCTCGCAAGCAAGGTATTTCCAGTTTTGCCGGGCGCAAGGCGGCGCCGGTGCGTACCGTGCCTGTACCGCGCACGGGGAAAAGTTCTATCGCGTATTTATCCGGCATGAATTTAATGATGAATGTGTCGGGCAAAGACAAAGAAACCGCCCTTAAATTTATTAAATGGTGCGCGCGGAGCGATAATCAATTTATACATGCATCTACTATAGAGGCTTTCCCTGCGTTGGAAGAAAGTTTTAATAAATTTATTTCTTCCTCTAAACGCTTGGAAATTTACAGCGGCATTTTGGCTTCTGCCCGTACTTTGCCTAATATCACGATTACCGGCACGGTGGTGGAGATTTTAAATAAAGTATTGGCTATGTCCGCTACGGAAATTGTAGAGGGACGTTTTACACAGGCCGGTTTGGACCGCGAACTGGATAAGGCCGCCAAAGAAGTGGAATACTTATTGTCTTTGTACGAAGGATAAAATATGTTTGATAAGCAATCCTATACTATATTTAAATTTGGCAAAAAAATAGAACAATCCGTCAGAAGCAAACGCGAGTTGCTAGATAGCGCCTTGCCGGCTTTGCGCGAACTCTTTAAGTTGGATCGGGTATACTTTTTTGATTGGCAACAGGAGCGCGCTTTGCTATCGCTCAAGATGATGTGCAAAAGAGAATACTGTATGGATATGCAGGAAGACATTTCCGTACTGGGCGAGCCGGAATTTTTAAAAGAATTATTGCGCGACGGTATTGCCGATTCTACCGATTTGAATTATCCCGCCGTATATGTGCTGCTCAAATGGACGCGCCCCACCATGATTATGGAGGGGGAAGAAGTGAAGAACATCCTTAAAACACGGTTGGGCGTGTTGCGGTTGGAACGTTTCAGAAAATACCGCGTGTTTACTGAAAAAGAAAAAAAATTAATCAAAGGTGTCGCTGCGGAAATTTCGCACAATTTAACCCACACCGAACGGGAACAAAATAATCAGCAGCGTTTAAATATCGCCACGGCATTAAATGATTTAGCTACGGTGTTTGCTTCTTCTTTGCGTTTGTCTGACGGACTTGAATTTATTTTGCAAGGGGTGCAAAAATCGTTCCGTTTTGACCGTGTGCGTTTGTATCAAACCAGCCACGACGGAAATAAGATCAAATCCGTTTTGGGAGTGGACATTTCCGGCCAGGTGACGACTCAAACAGAAGACGACTTGCCGGAAGATGAACGTACGCTGCTGCGGGATGTGTTTGATTCCGGTGCGGCATACCGCGTAATTCATAATGTGGTTTATATCCCGCTTAAAGTGCAGCGCAATAAAGTAGGTTTCCTAACTTTTGACAATTTGCTTTCCCGCCGGCGCATTGATTACTTAGATTTTGTTTCTTTAAAACAATTCTCCAACCAAATTGCGCTGGCCATTGACAATGCCGAATTGTTTGAACGTGTGCAGGAATTGTCTAATTATGATGAACTGACCAAATTGCCGGTGCGCCGTTTCTTTGCGGAAAAATTTGCCGAAGAAATGGACCGCTCTAAACGGTTTGATTTAATTATGTCGCTGATTATTTTGGATATTGATTTGTTTAAACAAATTAATGATAACTACGGGCACCAAATCGGAGATTGGGCATTGCGTCAAGTCAGCCAAGTACTGCTTACTAGTTTGCGCCAAACGGATTTCCCCTGCCGCTACGGTGGGGATGAAATGGTCATTATGTTGCCGCGCACCAATGATGAAGAATGCAAAATTGTGGCGCAACGTTTAAAAGACCGCATTAATAAAATCGCCATTCCCAGCCGCTACACAGAAGGCAAAACAGTCACGTTAAGCATCAGTCAAGGCATTGCCTCTTTTCCGCAAGACGGACAAACTCCGCAGGAACTTTTCCACAAAGCTGACCAAGCGCTCTACTGGGTCAAAGACGGCCGCCGCGGCACTTTTGCGGTGTATCGCGAAGTAGCGGAAGACTTACCGAAAGAGAAATAAAATCGCTCCGGGGAAAAATACAGCCCCCTTTTGGCAAGCAATAGACCGGGGCCACCCTCTTCGTTTTTCTTGCCTTTTTTCACATTTCTTCTAAAAACACTTGACAAGTCCGTCAAAAGATGTAAAAATTTATTGTGTAGGTTTTTCGTACGCTTTAGTATAGTCATATTAAGGCGTATTGCGCGCACATATTCGCGCGTACGAAACTTAGACGGTAAAAAGATTTATAAAAATTAATTTACGTGGTAAGAGGAATAAAATAAAACTATGATTAAAAATTTCAGCAAACTATTTTTTAGCAAGACTGTCTTGGCGGTGGTCTTGCCTTTGTTGTGTATGGCGGCGGCCGTGCCGGCATTTGCACAATCGGCGGAAATTCGTTCTGCCGGTGTATATTACTGGGACACAGGCACAAATCCGAATATCAACGACGTTTACTGCAACTGGGACGCGGATGACTTACAGGGCCAATCCGCAGAAGATGTCTACAAAGGGGGTATTGTCAATGTGGCCGGTCACCAAACCAGTGACCCGTGGGATACCTCTGCTTTGATTGAATATGACCAACCGTTCCCATCTCCGAAAGTAAAAAATAAATACCCTAACCATTGTTTGGCTTTGTGTATGGATGTGTACTGTACCAACAAACCTAACGGGGCGGCCACCTATTCTATTGCCTTCCCGTTGCAGCGGATTCGCTTTGAAATTGTCAAATACTTCGGCTCTAAAGATATTTTAAATCCGGATAGCAACCCGGCCGTGCGCACCATTCAACAGAGTACCATGCAAAATTACATTGTAGACGGGACGGGGACGACTCCTACTACAGATACGAATTTGTCCAAATATATGTGTGCGGCCTATACTTGTTTGGGATCGGCTGCTGACTGGGAAGATACTTCCACCTGCCCCAATCCGGAATATGAATGCAAATGCTCTACCTATTCCTACGGATGTTGTCGTTCCCTGAATAATCCAACGGCCGGCTATACCTTGGGAGCTTCAGTTTGTGGAAACGTCAATGCCGATGGTACATTCATTAAGGGAAAAGAAACGAAATGTTTGCTGCGTTCCGGTGCTGCAAGTAGCGGACGGGGATATAATGATCCAATCCGTTTCTGTACGTCTTGGGATGGTTCGTGGGAAATTTTAGGCGAATTTGGCAAAACCAACGGCCAATATGGCTTCCGTGCCAACGTACATACCGATTATCCGGGTGACGGCATCGTGGTGGAAAACATTTCCATTGATGACAACTTTGTCTATCCGGGCAATAACCAATTCCCCATTCAAGTAGATGTCACCAACGTGCATACCGTGCGCACTACACCGACGGTGGTGGGTGCTTTAAACGCGGTACAGGCCGCGCCGTATACGTTTGTTTACCGCTTGAGTAAAGATGCGAACGTAAAGATTTTAGTCTACGATGCCTCCACCAATGCGTGTACTACATGGGGTACTCAAACCACGGAAGCTGCTTGTGTGGGTGCCAGCGGCACGTGGATGTATAATTATAATACTGACACCACTAAATGTTGTACTAAGCCCAAACCGTTAAAAATCGTGCGTGATTTGGTAGATTGGCAACCGCGCTTAGGAGAGGGCTTTAAAGGATCCGAGAGTGACGGCCTTATTCAAGAGTCTGACTCTTGGGACGGCCGCGACGACGAAGGCCGCCTGCTCCCCGCCGGCAACTATTTAGTTTCTATCCAAGCCAAAACGGATGACGAATGGCCGGGAACGGATTTCTCCCGCGCGGTGACACGACAGGTATCTTTGGATCCCTTGAAATTAACCGATATTGCCACCATGGCACTCAATAAGCAATCTACCGCTTATGCTCAGATTAACTATGTGCCGACGGAAGCTTCCCGAGTATATTTAGAGGTCTATTCTCCGGGTACCACTTTTGATAGCTTATATACAGATAGCAGCGTAGCTACCGGCATCAGCCCCACGGTTTCCGATGATGCCAGCATGGAGCGTGTCTATCATGCAGAACAAGAACGTGCCCGCGGACTCAATTACGCAGAACGTTGGGACGGCTTATGTCATGCAGTAAATAATAGCGGTGAGCCGGTTGATTGTATAATTTCTTATCCGGTTGGTACAAAGATGCCCTTTTCCGGCAAAACATTGGTTGATTCGGGTGCTTTCGTGAATGATACCTGTGATGGTCTCTGGAACAACACGGCCAAACTTTGTAGGGTGCCCTTTGAAAACGGTGCTCCTCTGCCGGATGGCGATTATGTCTATGCCTTATGGGCAGAGATACCTTATGTAGACAGCTATACCAATGCCGCAGGGGATAAATTTACCGGTGTGAAGACACAACGCTATTATACAGGCCTTTTATCTATTGACCGCGGGGTGGCAGATATTGTTGTGCAACCGACCAGCTATTCCACCGTGGGTTCTAGCCCGGCGGCGTATGGCTTAGATCCGTTTATCTTCAAATATACTACCTCCCGTGAAGCGGTTGTCAACGCGTATGTGAAAAATACCGCAGGCCTTACGGTCAAGACCTTGACCACCGGAGACGGTACGCATAACACCAGTGTGGCCCAGCAGATGAACACGCTTACGTGGGACGGCCGTGACGATTTAGGCCGTATGGTGGGACCGGGTACCTATATGTTTGTAGTGGAAGCCAAAGATGCCATGTTCCCCAACTCGGTCAAGACACAAGCGTCTACCATTTTCCCGGTAGATTTGTACCGCATTACTGATTTGACTACCACAGACGTTTATGGCGATACGGCCGCTAAAGCGACCATCAGCTATATGCTCTCTAAACCCATGAACGTACAAATCAACATATATAATAAGGATGTAGTCATTCCGGTTGTTCCGGGTGCCAAAACTGAACCGACTACGACATCACAAAATACATTTACTATTGTCGCAGCGGATACAGAAGCCTTGAAGAGATTGCCGGGCGTGACCGCCGGTACGGCTAAAAATATAAATCAAGATATTACAGGCAACTTAACCGATGAAACGACCAGTGATGAAGTCGGCTCTACCTATTATGTATATACCAAACCTACGGTAGCGGCCGGAGAGTATACCTATTACCGCTTGCTTAAATATGTAAGTGCGGTGACGGCTACCACCGAAACGTATCAAATTAAGGAAGTCATTAAATATGTATATACACCGACCGATTGGCCGCCGCGCGTGTGCGATAAGACCACGGATGCTGCTCATTTCAGCGGTGGTTATGTCGATCCGGCCACTGAGCCGCAATGTATTTATGTAAACGATACTAACTTTACCAATTATCCGGCCAATGCCAATGCGGCCCAATACAATTATGCCGAAGGAGCTAAACAGACCTTAGACGTGCGCTTGCAACCGGTCAAGACCTTTAATAAATCAGCCTTGAATACGGGTGACGGTATCCCCTTGACAGAAGAATGGGATGCCCAGTATTTCTATAACCCCACTCCGATATCTATTGCGGACGGCGGTAAGAATACGTTGGATGCAATCGCAAACTGTAAAGGTCAAAATGATTTGAAGAATTGTCCGTACGAAATGGTACCGGACGGCACCTATCCGTTCTATGTGGCCGCTCAAACCAATGAACCGGTGGATCTGTACTATGATACAACGGATGCTACTCCGTTGCGTGATGCAGCGGTTGCTCAGACAGGTTTGTATGCCACTGACAAATGGGTACATCGCTTGAACATTACCCGCGGACCGGTGTATTTCTTGGACGGCTCGGTAGACGTATATGCCAATGCACCGCAGCTCTTTAATACTTCGTCCGGCCCAATCTTTGTGCCGCCGTATGAAATTAACTTTGCCATCAGCCGTGCCGCTACAGTGGAAATAGCCATTATCGGTTTGAAAGAAGGTATGTGTACTACCAGCAAAGAAGTGGGTGCACCGTATGGTTGGTTGGATTATGATAGCCAACCCGGTCAAGTGTGCAAATACTTAAGCACCATGACCATTGTCAATACGCCCAACTTTGACCCGAACATTGTTCGCCGCGTCTATTGGGATGGTACGGACAATAACGGTAAATATGTCAAGAACGGAAACTATGAAATCCGCTTGACCGCCAAGAACTATCCGGATGAAACTTTGTATCAGCCGACTGTCAAACAAATTACACGCAACATTGACTTAGTCAAAGTGTTTGACTTGCCGGATGCTGAGGCCTACGCTATTAACAAACGCGGTACAGATATGAACGTGTCTTATCAAATCTCTGTGCCGATGAAAGTGGCCTTGCAAATCTTCAGACCGGGTACGACCATTTACGATTATCAAAAAGGTACTTTGCGTGATCCGTCTACAGGGATGGAAGTGACCAATAATATACGTGACGTATTGGTTAAAGCCATTGTGGGTATCCGCCCGTCCACCACGTTAATTGAAGAATTGTGGGACGGTACCGATTATGCTCAACAAGAAGTGGCGGACGGTACTTATCCGTTCCGCTTCGTCACTGCCTTAGATGGTGCGGATATTGACTCTGTGACGGGTGAAATTGTGGGAGAATACGTCAACACAGACGGCTCTACTAATCCGGCGGATTGGAAGATTAACAGAGTAGCCGATACGCAACAATACGTCAATTTACACCACGCTACGGTAGCTATTGGTGATGGAGAGTTTGTCTGCGAAGATTGGGAAAAGACGGTATTCTTCTATCCCAACCCGTTCACCACAGAAGTAGGTACCTTAGAAGTGACCAAGATTCCTGTGCCGGGTACGATGTCTGTTAAGATGTTCAACTTGGCCGGTGACTTAGTGCGTGAAGGCGGTTATACCTGTGTGGATGCGCAGGGTATGGCTGTCAATATGGGTACCTCTTTAGATATTAAGCCGGACAATATATTGCCGGGTTCCGAACCTTATGAGACGATGGCAGAAGGTGTCTTAGGCCAGAATCCTGTGCGTAATGCGGCTTTGCGCTGCTTCTGGGATCGCAAAAATGATCACGGCAAGAAAGTGGCCCGTGGTGTATATTTCGGCTTAGTAGACTTTAGAGCTTCAAACGGCAGACAACACTGCCAAAAAGTAGTACGTATTTTGATTTCGAAGTAAGAAGAGGGGAGTATCCAGCAAGTGAAGCCGGATACTCCACCTTAAACAGATTTGACATATATATTAATAAGGATATACACAAATACATATGAAAAATAAAGTTTTGTTTGCCTGTTTAACTTTAGCTTTGGCGGCCTCTGCCGCTTGGGCTGATACATATTCGGACGCAGGTACCAGTGCTAGCGCGTTCTTGAAAATTGATGCCGGTTCACCGCGTGCCCAGGCACTAGGTAATGCCTACGTGTCTATTGCGGACGGTCCGGAAGCCTTATTCTGGAACCCGGCCGGTGCGGCTTCTGCCACTACGCGTGAGATAGCCTTTGCCTATCAAGACTATTTGCAAGGGTACAAATCTCGTGTGGTGTCTTATTTGCAACCTTTGGGTAAAACGATTTTGGGCGTGTCCTTGAACTATATGGATATGAAAGGATTTGATTATCGCGATGAATACGGCGAGCAGACTCCTGTTATCGGCAAACCGGTGCAAAACTTTGTGGGTAGTGTATCCTTGGCGCGCGGATTTTTTAACCAAGCTTTCCAAATCGGCGGTACGGCCAAATATATTAATGAAAAATTGGATACTTACCGCTATACCAATGTCGGTTTTGATGTGGGTGCCAAACTCCGCCCGTGGAATTGGTTAGGGCTCGGTGCCGCGTTGGTCAACTTGGGTGATAAAGATGAAATGCCGCGCGGACTTCGCCTAGGGGCTGATTTTAACACCAAATACTGGACTATTTCCGGTGAATATATGAAATACCGCGACGATAAAGGCCGTGTGGGTGTCGGTTTGGAAATTCATATTCCGGAAGAAATGTTGCAAGTGGCCCGTTTTGATTTGCGCGTGGGTTATTATACACGAGAAAGCACGGGCTATAGCGATAGTAAGAATTTGAAAAAATTAGGTTTAGATAGTACATCCAAAGTGTCGTTTGGTTTTGGTATGTATAGTGGAGAACTCTTTGGCTACGGTGCCAGCTTAGATTATGCCGTGACGCCGTTTGGTGCTTTGGGTACCTCGCAACAAATTGCGGTATCCGTAGAGTTCTAGTAAAGATAAGTAATATATGGGCATAAAGCATGTTCTAAAAAACCAAATTGCCAACCGTAAAGGACAGACGGCTATGGAATATGTCATTACGGCTACGGCACTTTTTGGGGCATTTTTAGCCTTTTATGCTTTATATTCCAACTTGGTGCCACAGCAGTTTATGCAAGGTGCTAAAATCATTTTGACGGTGTATGATACGAGCAGTAATTAATTTGTAAAATTAGGAGGAATCCAATGAAGTATATTATCGCCATGCAAAACAAATTGAATGCAGCCAAAATGGCCGCTATCAATAGTCTGAAAAAACAAGAAGGCCAAAATACTATCGAATACATCATTATGTTGGGTGTGGTAGTGGGTATTGCCCTCTTGGTAGGTACGTTGGTAAAAAACATGATGCCGGAACTCTTTGATAATATCAAAGCCAAAATCTTGGGCGGTATCAACTCTGGCAACTAAGTTTGCTGAGGAAGGTCTATGACAATTTTTCATGGGAAGCGTGCGGGACAGATTACAGTAGAACTAATACTGATTCTGCCGGTATTGATGTTGATGATATTCTTTATTTTGGAATTCGGCAACATCGCATACCACACGATTCTTGCTAATCACGCTTCCTATGAATTTGCCCGTATTGGTGCGTTGGTAGGGGTTAATAAACCCAGTGGTAAATCTAATAAAGGTACCATGGCCAGTAAAATCAATGCGGCCAAGCAAAGAGTGTTCGGGGCGGATGCACAAAGGATTCAAGTCCGTGTAAATGTAAAATCTACCGGAAAAGATCCTATGTATAAAAAACATCAGCACGAAGATGTGATTGTGACGGTGATATATCCGATCCGTTTGGCGTTTCCGGGGACCAGTTGGTTGCTGGCCACCGAACCAAAAAGGGACGGGATTCGTAAGATTAGTGCCGTGACGCGTATGCCAGTAGAAAAAGTATACGCCAGTTCAGATATGAAGTAGTTTTTGTGAAGTGGTAGGGAAAAAGAAGTGTTTTTGTTGTAAATAATTATTGAAAGCAAAAAGCTTAATATAAGATTTATTTGAATTAAAAAGGATTTGTCAAAGGAGAAAAAATGAAAAAAGGGATAATGTTGCCGTTGATGCTGGCGGTGTTGGCCGGTTTAGTGTATTGGATGATTGTTCATAATGCAGAACAAAAATTAAATGCCTCTAAAACAATTAAAACAGTCTTGGTACCTCAGCGAGATATTAAAGAACGCGAAGTGATTAAACGTGAATATTTGAAAAAAATTCAGGTACCGGCCGCTTATGTGCAAAAAGATGCTTTTACCTATACAACGGATGCTGATTTAGCCAAAATCGACAATGTGATTGCACGTGTTCAAATTCCGAAAGGAAACCAGATTTCCAAATATGCGGTGACTTCTCTTTCTCCGGAAGCCGGTTTGTCTAGCAAAATTCCGGTATCCATGAGAGGATATGTGTTGGTAGTGGACAGCAACGTAGCCAGCATGATTAAGCCCGATGATAACATCGATATCTTGCTGACCTTTGAAGCTCGTATGAAAAACGGGGCGCAACAACGTGTGACGGTGACATTATTGCAGAACGTAAAGGTATTAGGTGTTGGTTCTAACTTAGGACAAGGCCTAGATGCTAAATCGGCTGCGGCACTCAAAAGTCAAGAAGAAGATGCTACCGCTTATACGGATACCAGCGCTTTAAGCTTGGCTTTATCTCCGCGTGATGCGCAGTATTTGGCCTTAGCACAAGGCGAAGGTACTATATCCGTCATCTTACGTTCTCACGGGGATGTGACGAACTACTTGATGGAAATTGCCACCTTTGAGAAATTATTTCAATAAATAGGAACGGACAACTTATGAAATTTACTTCTAAAACACTCTTATTTGTTTTGCTACTGGCTTTAGCCAGTCCTGCCGCGTGGGCCAAAAAGACTCACCTGGTAGCCGTCAGCGCAGATGTCGTAGAAATCAGTGGTACTATGACCTCTGCCAAAGGATTTGAATGGAACCAAATCTTTGATTTTGAAGAAGCGGATATTCCGGGTATCTTGTCCCTGGGAGAATTTGCTCGTAAGACGGCCGTTATTACCCGTTTGCGTTTATCGGAAACGGAAGGTCATGCGCAAATTTTATCCAATCCTAAAATTGTCACCAGTTCTGGCAATAGCGCTAAAATCACGGTTGGCGGTAAGGTGCCTATACCTGTCGTGAATAACCAAGGGGTTGGTTCTCAACTGGAAGAATACGGTATTTTGCTTAACGTATTGCCCACCATTATTCCGGAACGGGGTAATATTATTGACCTACAGGTGCAATTATCCGTCTCTTCTGTGGACTATTCCCGTACGGTATCTGTCGGTACGGCTACCGCGCCGTCATTTACCAACCGCGACGTGGAAACACACGTAGAGTTGAATAGTGGCGAAACATTGGTAATTGGCGGACTTAAAAGCAGTTTCCGAAACGTCAGCGAAACACGCGTTCCTTTCTTGGGACGTCTGCCGTTAATCGGTCTGCTCTTTAAATACAAAGATACGACGGAAGAACAACGTTCTCTCTTTCTGTTTATCACAGTTGAAGTGGTGGAATAATTATCATGGCTGAAGAACAATTAGAACAAAAAAACGAAGCAAAAATTATCGCGCTCAATTCTCCGAAAGAAGGCGCAGGTAAGACGACTTTGACACTCAATTTGGCACTCGGCTGGGCGGGTATACAAAAGCGTCCTGTTTTGATTGTTCCGTTAGATCCCTTAGCTCGACAAGAGCACAGTTTTTATTTGGATATTCGCAAGCCTGTTAGTGTATCTGACATTTTACGTACACTGGGTAATACCAACATCGCGGTTGTGGGGGGACTATTGCGTGGTAAAATCGCCATGTCTCAATGGGGGGTAGGTGTGTTGCCTTTGGGTAATACGCGTGCGCAAGTGGCTTCTATCAGCCCT
>Ga0310690_10005825_pt1 | contig 16515 bp, 26 predicted proteins | sample AusTroGonzalo_MG_2_FD_207661 | JGI IMG/M metagenome (GOLD analysis project Ga0310690, IMG submission 207661) | Bovine rumen microbial communities from tropical cattle in Woodstock, Queensland, Australia - Gonzalo_04 (v2) (version 2) | ecosystem: Host-associated > Mammals > Digestive system >... | reverse complement strand
ACAATATCTCCAGTAAAACTTTGCTCTTGTTGTATGCTATCAAAATCAAATCTTAAAGTTTTACCACCATTTCTTTTATATATCATTGTTATATCTTGATAGCAATATGCATTATTACCAGATTTTGTCAAAGTTAATGTATCATTTTCAAATTTACTTGATAATTTGTTTGGATAAGGTATTGTTAAAGAATTAAAATCAATTAATTGATATTCATAAAGATAAGTAGTTGTTGGATATTTAACTTCAAGTTGTGAATATCTATTTACCCATATATTTCCTCCAACTATTTCAGATAAATCATCTAAAACATCTCTATAAGTTACATCTACATTTTTATATGGGTCTTCATAAATTAATTCACTATAATTTGTAAATTGGCCTGTTATATTTGCAAACGAAAGTCCCATTCTATTTGCTATTGCATCTATAAAATATTTAACTGTTATTGGATATGTTATATCTAAAAGTTTATAATCTTTCATTGCATAAAGCATTTCATCATAACAAGTATAATTCCAAGACTTTGTATCAAAATTATATTCTTTTGAGTAAATTATAAAAATTCCATAATCAACAAGTTCCCAGATATTATTTTGTTCATCAATTAATAATTCAAATATAATTTCTATTTTTCTTCCTATTTCTAAATCTTGCTTTATATTAATATTGCATTGTTTCATTAAACTTTTTAAAATATCTCCACTATTTATTAAATCAATAGAAAAAATATCTTCACCAGTTATTTCTACATAATCAGCTCTATTAATTTGTTCAGTTATTAATTCTAAATTGTTTTCTGTTATTAAGTTGTTATCATTTTCTGTTGATATTTGATAACCATTAAATACCCAAATTTTTGCTCTTATTTTTCTTCCCAATTTTTTTAATTGGTGCTTATAATCTACAGAAATTGTTTGCATATTATCACCTCTTATAACATGCTATAAATGAACAACTAAATGGTTCATTATAAGTATCATCATCAATTATACTTTTATTAATTATTTCATAATCACCTGTATATGTTGTTATTGTATTTGTTTGCTTTTTATATGGGTCATAATAAATTGTTGTTTGTCTTGTACTATCTAATATTGGTATAACTATTTCTAACTCATCTTTTGTCATACTTCTAAATTGCAATACTAATTTTGGATAAATTCCAATTAATGTGCCTGTTTGGTCTCCTGCTAAATTTCTTCCACTATCGCTACTCCATAATTTGTTGTATTGATATGTTGCTTGTACTAAATATTGTCCCATATTTACACCATTAATATTTATGCTATTTTTATCAATAAACATTTTATCAACTCCTATCTATTATAAACAAAATCACTTTCGTTTTGTATTTTTTGAAGTTCTTTGCTTATTATTCTACCATTCATTGTATTTGTTATATTAGCATTAATTGTTATATATTTTCCTATTGCTTCTCCTAATAATGCCATTTGTTGACTATCTGTTAAAGGAATGACTGCTTCAGCACCTCGTTCACCTATTGTTGCACCATGATATGGTACTCCTCTTCCTGGTTGATTTATTATTCCTCCTACTGCTAATTTTGGATAATATATACCACCTTTTGCTCTGCCACCCATTCCACTTGTTTTTTTACCACCAAGCATAGAATAAATTCCTTGTTTTAAAGCATTAAATGGTTCTAAAAATGATTCCCAAAAACTATTTGCACTTTTTTCTGCTTTTTTTGTATTAAGGTCTAATTCTGCAGTTATTTTACTATTTTTCTTTAATATAGTTAATTTATTGTTTGCTTCTGTAATTTGTCCACCCATATCTTTATAATTTTGTACTAAATCAGCGTTTAATTCTTCTATTTCAGTTGTGTCAATTTTTCTTTTCTTTAATGCTTCAATAACTTCTAAATTATAAAGATATTGTTCATATATTTCATCTCTTATTTTTTGTTGAGTTTCAACATTTTGTTCTCCAGCATTATATAATTCTATTTCTTTTTTAATATTTTCATTTGTTTCTCTTGAAATTTCTTTTATTGTTTCTAATGCTTCTTTTAATGTTTTTCCAGTTAAAATTCCTGCTAAAAAAGATTGTTGTCTTATTAATTCTAATCCTGATTTTCTTTTAGTATTGCTATTTTCAAGTATTTTGTTTATATCAGTTTCTTTTTCAAGAAAATCTTTATGTAAATTTTTCCCTTGTTCTCTTATATCAGATAATGTTTTGCTAAATTCATCAGACTCATTTTTTAATTTAATTGCTATAACTATTGTGCCAATAGCAATTAGTCCAGTTAAAGCACTCATAATTCCTGCTAATCCTGTACCTAATGTTTTACCAGTACCAGCAACACCAATTATTTTATTTAAAAATTCAATTAATTTAATGCCACCTAATATTGCAATTACTGCCCCTGGATGTTCTAATGAAAAATTAACTATTCCTTTTAATATATCCCATACTGGTTTTAACTTTATTGCTAAATCTTCAATTATTTGTTTTGCATTTCCTAATTCTTCAACATCAAATAATTCAACAGCACCTGTACTTCCAATACCATTTGTTGCAGAACTATTATCTTGCAATACTTCCATTTCATCAAAACTAGCATTTAATTTATTTTGTTCTTTTCTTAAATTAGCAGTTGCTTTTGCTTGTTTCTTTAATATCGCTTCGTTTGCTTTTGCAATATAGTTTACATTAGTTAATATAGAAGCAAAATATAATATTGCTGTTACTGCTTTTTTAAGTAGTCCAACTATGTTTTCAATTATATTACCCATTAAAACGCCAAGTCCAGTCCATAAATTTGCCATTCTTTTTGCTGTTTGTTCATTATCTGCTAAATAAGAAGATGCCATTTTTCTTACTAAACCATAACTTGCTCTAATACCAATAATTCCCATTGTTAATTTCTTTGCTGATTTTATTAATTTATTAAATCCACTTTGTAAACTATCAGTAACATTAACTGGTATTCCAGACATTTTATTTTTTACTTCATCAATTTCACTTTGTGTTTCTTTTATTTTTTGATTATTTTCTGTTATAGCATTATTTATCTCTTGATGTTTTTCTTTAATTCTTTCAAGATTATTATAAAGTTTTTCTTCTTGAGCATCCATATCTTCATATTTTTGCTCCATTTTCTTTAATTGCTCAATTTGACCTTCATAATTAAATTTTGCTTGGTCTGCAGGACTTTGCTTCCCTAACCATTCAACATAATTTCTTTTTTCAGTTAATTGTTTTGCAAAATTTTTATATTTTTCTTGAAATTTATACAATTTTTGCTCTGCCATACTTGTATCAATATCAAGTTTTGCTTTTTGGTCTTCAAGTTTTTTTGCTTTTTGCAAATATTTTTCTGCATCTTTTTCTAATTTACTTAATTGTTTTTCAAATTCTTTTGTGTCTATTCCTGTTGTTATAAGTAATTCTCCACCATTAACTGCCATAAAATCACTCCTTTCTTAATCCAACTCTTTCAAAAATACTTTTTGCCATTTTTTGTTGTTCTTTTGTTTTATCATTTTTCTTTAATGCAACTCTTTTTTTCATTTCTATTATTTCTTTTCTTTTTTTAGCATCTTTTTCTTTTGATATATCAAAATTTCTTATATCTCTTACACGATTTAAAACACATTCATTTGTTAATCCTTCAATCAAATCAATATATTGCCAAAAATGAAGATTTACTACATTTAAGTCAACATGATAATCAGACATAAAACTACTCATTATATAACCAGCATCTTGTTTAAAATCAATATCTGGTTCTTTAGTTTTTTCTAATTTTTTCCCACATTGTAAATAATATTTTGTTTTTTCTAAAAAAATATCCAATTCTTTATCATTTTGAGGCACTACTTCAAATAAAAGATAAATTATTGCTAATGCTCTTTCATAGTCGTGTATTGAGTCATCATTTATAACATCAAAGCATTTTAATGCTGTTCTATAATCTGTATCTATTTTATATTGTTTACCATTTATTTCTGCATATTCTGGATACATTAAATCACATTCTTACTATTTTTAGCATATTTATTAACAATTCTATCTCTTAATTTATCAGCACTTAATTGCAACATATCAAAATGAGATTTGCCTTTTAATTCTGGCCTTTTTCTTGATAATTCTCTTATTAAATCATTAAACATTTCATAATAATTTCTATCACCAAATATTTTTTGACATGCACCTTCACCTAAAAACACATCCATAGCATTTCTCATTTTTTGAAACATTTCTTTTTCTATATACGCTAATTCTTTATCATCTTTTATTGTTTTAAATTTTTCAGAAAATTCATCTTGTAATTTTTCTAATTCATCAAGCGCATCATAACATTTTGCTCTTAAACTAATATCTGCTAAATCAAATTCAATATACTCCCCTTTATCATTTACTTTTATTTTATAAATGTCTTTTTTTTGAATTTTAATTCCTTCCATTATTTCACTCTTTCTAAATATTAAAAAGAAGATTAGAGGACTAACCTCTAACCCTCTTAATAGGTTTATTTTATAGACTTGTGTTATCTGCTACAAATGTTACAGTACCATCTTCTTGAATAGTTGCTGTACCAGTTTTAGCGTCTCCTTGGTAGTATAAATCATATTCTATAACTGCGTTTTCGTTCATGTATTGAGTAACTGCTACCATACCATCAGATAATTTTGCTGGTGCTGTAATTACTCCGCCAACCTCAGTTCCATTCCATACATCTACATCAAGAATATGTGTTTTGTAATTTAATTCATCTCTACCATTAGCAATAAATTCAAAACATGGGTCGTCTTTATAACATTCTTGTGATACACTACCTTGTTTTTCATTACTTCTATGAATATTTCTTGCATTTTTCTCGATTATCCATTTTTCACTATCGACTTGAGGGTTGTAAGAGATACCGTAATCAGTGATGCCAACTCCTAATACAGCATAAGTCGCAGTAGAATTTGGTGTTACATCAAGAAATGTTAATAAACCTTCATCTCTGTCTATCTTTTTAATTCCATCAGGTATTAAATTCATAATTTATTCCTCCTTCTTATAAACTTACATTTATTTCTTTGTTATTTGTTCTATATGTTATTTGAATTTGAATATCAAACACTGCTGTATTTGTATCAGCATAGTTCATTGTTCCACAATTCAAACATTCTATACTTTGTATTCCTTCTATTTCAGGCAATTCGCCTTTATCATTATTAGATTTGATTAATTGTTCAAATTGTTCAAAAAACCCTATATTAGCAAGATTATTTATAACATCTTGTGAATATGCAACTCTACTTCTAAATGAAAAGACATCTCTATGTATTTCTATGCCCATTATCCATTTCTCAACTGTACTAGCAGTTGGTATTTTATCTAATGAGTAATTGTCTATATCATTACTTAACATATCAGCATTAATTTGATATTCATTTGTATTTTTAAGGGTGTCGATTATATCAAATAAATATTCTCTTAACTTTGAAATTCTAAATTCCATTATTTACCTCCCCTATTAACATAATCTTGTACTTCTGCAATAACTTGACTTTTTTCAGCACTCCACATTCTTCTATCCCAATATGTTCCAGTTCCTGGTGTTGTATAATGTGTAATTTTATGTGTTCCATCTGCTCTTTCACCATAATATTGATAACTAGCATATAATTGATTATATTTGATATAATTTGTGCCTTTTTCAATATTTTCTCTTAAATGTGTTCTATTTGCATAATCACCACTATATGGAACATATTTATCCATATGGTCTGCACATCTATCAGTAAAATAAGCATGAACAGGTCCATTTGGTTGAATGCCTAAACTTGCTTTTATAACACTTGCAGGTTTTAATTTAAGTTGCATTATTTTCCTCCAATATGTATATGAGGGTTATTTCCAAAATTATTATTTTTAATACTTGTTATGTTATATAATTGATTTCCTTTTAAGTCTTGTTGTGTTGTTATATTAGTTTCTAAAGCACCTTTAACAATAATATCTCCAATAGCAAAATGGGATACATCTAAATTGCTGTCATAAGGTATTCTTATTTCAACATCATTTGCATTGTCATATCCTTTGTTAATACTTGCACCTTTTCCACCAAAATACCATACTTTATCATAGTTATATCTTGTCCATTTTTCAGTATGATTTTCTATACTCTTATGATATATAGTTAATTTGCTGTTAGTTATCATTTAACACCTGCATAAATTATATGTTCATTATTTACTATTACACTAAATAAATCTGTCATAATAATATCATTTAAGTCTTCACTTTTTGCTACTATTACTTCTTTTAATTGATTTGCTGTTACATAAGATATACTATATCCATCGGTGTTTTCACTTGCAATGTTTCCACCAACACTATTCATGCTTTCTGTATATTTTTCTATCTTATTTATTAAATGAAAATCACATAATTTAACTTCTTGTGGTATTACTTCTATTCCAACTAATCTTTTTTGAGTTCTTAAATCAATTTGTTTTCTTGCTTCAAATTCTAATAGATTAAAAGGCGTTTCTGTTAAAGTGCCACCTAAAGAAGTATATTCTGCATAAGTTAGGTATTGTCCACTAAATTCCATAAACGCCTCCTATATTTATTATAAACTTGTTGTTCCTTCTGGTACTAAACTTGCAAAAGGGAATCTTGCAGATGTTTCATTTTCTGCATTAACTGGGTTAGGTATTTCCCAACCAAGTCTCATGACTACTCTTAGAGCAACCATATCGTCTTGTGCTAAGTTGTAAAGAATTGAACCATCACTTGGGTCTTGGATAACTGCTTCAGTTAATACTTTATAAGTAATATCTTGTCTAATAGCATATACTGCTTGAGAGAAATCTCCAACAACTAATGTTGCTTTTGTTTTATCCCAAACACCATTATCCATAAATTCTCTACGAACAGAACCAATTTCAGTAGTATTTAATGGTTGTCCAGTAGTATCAAGCATCATTCTAAATTTACCTTTTAAACCAGTTCCTCCTAATAATGCAGATACATTGTAACCACTTTCTTCTACTTTAACCATTGCATCATTTATATCACTATAAAGATGTCCTGTTTCTTCAACTTCTGCACCAACAGCATGAACACTAGGTATTAAACCTGCTCTCCAGTCAGTTGGTTTATCAATTCCAAAGAACATAGCATTGTCTATTTTCTTTGCAAATGCTTCTTCAATTCTAGGTCTTACTGTAGCCCAAATATCAATAGAAGCATCATTTAATAAGTTTTCTTTAATTGGAACGATTACTGCTAATTCAGCAATATTGATATATTTTTTGTCCCATGCTAATTTTGTAATATTTTTTCTACCATTGTCAGTTGTTTCATCAACAAAGTATGCAACTGGTAGTGAGTCTAAAACTCTTAATTTTGTTTTGTCAGATGTTGCATTAGGAAGTCTTTTAAACATACTTAATGCTTTTGATTGTCTAACTGTACCTTCAAAGATTTCATTAGCAACTTGAGTTTCAATTAGAGCATCAACATCTGTTCTTGCAATTCCTGCCATAATTTAATTTCTCCTTCTTTCTAATCATTTTTATTTGCACCACGAAGAATATTATTCATAATATCGTTAGTGCTAACAGGTTGTTGCCCACCATTATTTAATATAGGTGAACTTTGCACTTTCTTAACTACTGTATCGCCGAAGTATTGTGGGTTGCTTTTTTTATAGTCTTCAAGTGCTGTTGCAAAGTCTGTTTCATCATCAACTAATGAATTGACTTCACTTTGAACAAATTTTTCAAATTCCTTTTTAACATTGCTTCCATTCATTTGAACTTGTGCTTTTAGGTCTTTGTTTTCATTTGTCATTGTTTGTAAATTTTCTAATGATTTAGTGTTTTCTTCTATTGTACTTTTATAACCTTTTATTTCTTCTTCGTACCCTTCAACTTTTTCTTTAAACCCTTGTACTCGCTTTCCATATTCTGCCATAATAGTATCAACAGTTTCTTTGTCTAACTCTAGACCATTTAAAAAATCTCTCATATAAATATTTCCTCCTATCGTTAATTTTACGAGCCACGAACTCGTGAGATTTAATATCTAGATAAATATTACCACAAAAAAAAAGAAAATGCAAATATACACTTTCTTTTATAAGATTATTTATTCATATTTTTAAAATCTTCAAATGTCATTTTACTTCCTGGATGTTCTTTTAAATATTTTTGATATGCTTTTGATAGATAATCATTACCACTTATTTCTCTTACATTACTATTTTTATCATTAACAACTCCTTTTTTCCATTCATTATAAGTTGTATCTTTTTCAATATTGCCTCTTTTTAATTCATTTCTATATTCTTCTTTTAAATCAGTTTCAGATATTATTTCACCATCACTTTTATATTGTCTTTGGCTTTCATTATATTTTTTTAATGCTTTATCATATTTTTCGTTTTCACGTGCTACTAGTTTATCATAACCTTGTTTTGTTATATATGTTTCACTATTATTTTCCCACATTTCATTTTTAATATCTTCTAAACCAGTTTTTGGTCTTTCACCTAACATATCTTTTATTTTTTCATCAGTCATTCCTTGCTCTTTATATTTATTATATAATCTATCATATCTTTGTTGACTTTCAATTGATTTCATACGATTTTCCACTTTACCAGTTTTTTGGTCTTCTTCAATAATTTTTTCTAGTCGTTTTATTTTTTCTTCATCTGCTTTTTTTAGTTCATCATTATTTTTAGCATCTGATACTTTCTTTATATATTCTTTATCAATTTCATTATAAGCATCATATTCTTTCCACTTTTCTTTTCTTTCTTTATCAGAATAAACATTCTTTTCTATATCGTTAGCAATTTTTCTTTTTTGATGTTCTATATCTTTTGCTTTTTTAAACTTTCCACTTTCTTTCATAGCAGTTGCTAAATCTTGTCCATCTTTTATAAATACTCTACGACCACCAATTGTTCTCCAAACGCCTTGGACTCCTTCTACTTTTACCATTATTTATCATTCCTTTCTATATATTGCCAAAAGTAACCTCCAGCACTTTTTTTCTTTCCTTTACATACTTTTGAAATTGTACTATGTTGTATATTCATTATTCTTTCTGCTTGTCTTGTACTATCAAATTCTTTTAATGGTTCTAATGTTTTTTTATCTAACATTAATACTGGTGTTAATTTACCAACTTTTAATATATTAGTTCTATGTAAACTATTTCCTTTACTCGTTGTCATTTCTAAATTATTAATATTATTATCATCTTTTATTCCATTTTTATGATTAACTTGCAAATCATCGCTATAATCTTTTAAAAATGTCATCGCAATTATACGATGCGTTCTATAACTATGTTGGTTTAAATTAACTTTTTTATAGCCATCTTTATCATAATTTTGCTTTAAAATTTTTGTAATTCCCCAATTTCTAAAATTTAAACATTTTACATTTCCCAAATTACTTGCTTGATAATTTTTAAAATTAGGAATATCTTTCCAAATTTCTTCCATAACTCCCTCATTCATTATAACATAATATTATTATTAGTCAAAATTACTATTTACATTTTTCATATTCTTCTAATAATTTATAATAAACCTTTTTTTCATTCTCTTTTGTTGTTTTACCATTCATTAAATTTGCTCTATCAATTTTTAATTCTCTACATACTTTACTTATTGATATTTTACTTATTTTTTTTATCTTATCTAAATATATTGACATTATTTATCTTCCTTCTTTCTCTTTTGCTTTAATCATTAATTTTGCTGTTAATATTCCTAATTCTGTAATATTAGAGTTTTTGCTAAACATTTGTCGATTTGATAATATAGCACTTTCATGTCTTGATATACATTTTAAATTATTAATATCAAAATTAGTTCTATCTTGGTCTAAAAAGATAATATAATCGTCACTCGTAAGTTTTACCCCATAATATTGTTCATATATTACCCTCTGTTTAAAATCCCATTTATTAGGTGACACTTTAACTTGAACCATACCATCTTTTCTTATACGTTCCGCCCCTATTGGTCTTTTAAATACATTATTATTATGTTTTTTAGAATTTTCGGGTTTATATTCGATATTATGCCAATAAAAGTATTGTTGAATATTCTTTAAAGTATAATTTTCGTTATATTTATCATTAAGTATAGTAACCCACTCTTTAAGAATATGCTCTTTCCCGTGCTTTTGTAAATAGTCACACATTTCTTTATTAAACTTTCTTCTCATTTTACTTCACTTCTTTTATTTTGCTTTCAATATTAATTTTTGTTTCTTCAACTCTAATTATTAAATTACAACTTTTAATATATGTATTTGCTAATTGTGATACTGCATTACTTCTTGCAATTTCTTGTTCAACATTTTCTGTTGCATTATCTAATCTATCTAAATTGCTTAATAATTTTTGTTGAATATTTTTAATCTCATTATTCATTATTTCACCTCTTTCTTACAATATGCCATCACATGACCTTTATAATGGTCTGTTCCTTTATACTTTAAATCTGGGAATGAATATATAGGACTATCAAATTCTTTTTCTTCAACTTTTATATCTATAACTTCCATATTCATTAATTCTTTTCTATCATAAGGAAGAAAACTAAATGGTATTGTTTCTTTTTCTAATGGTCTTCCAAATAATAATATATCGTAATCTTTATACTTTTTATATAATTCTTTTACTTTCATATAATCATCTCCTCAATTTGTTAGAAGGACTATTGCTAGTCCTCTAACTCAATTACTATAATGTTAATTCTATGCTGTCAGTTCCTTCTTTTAATTCTTTTTTGCCTTTAGGGCATTCTTCTTCATATAATACTTCATATTCATCATAATGTTTTTCAATGCTATATTTTAAATCATGTTGGTCGTTATAACTAAGCCATACATAACTTCCATCAGCATATGTTCTTTTCATATCTTTTTTTAAATAATTATATTTTGCTTTTTCTATCGCTTGCATTGCTTCTTCATAAGTTTTAAAATTTCTTTTAAAACTACTTGTTGTTAAGAACATTTGTGTACCATCATCAAAATGAACAAACGCATTATAGAATTCTCTTTTTTTCATTTTTCCTATCTCCTTTCTAATTTTCAAAGAACTTTATAAAGGTTATATCTTCCCTTTACATAATATATTCTACCACAAATTATAGTAAATGTCAACAAAAACTTTTTTTGCAAAATAAAAAAGTGATGCAAAAATCACTTAATTTTGGCAGGGAATATAAGAATTGAACTCATACCTTCAGTTTTGGAGACTGACATTCTACCATTAAACTAATTCCCTATTTAAAAGCAAGTTTTATTTCTTGCTTTTTTTAGTTATTTTTTTCTTTGGTTTAGTTTCTGTTACTTCAACTTCACCATATCCAAATGTTCCATTAGTTGTTTCTACAACTTCAACTATTTTAGGCTCTTCTACTTTTTTAATTTCAATAAGTTCTACTGCATTATTTGCTTTTAAGAACTCATATCTTTCAGCAGAACACCACCATTCACTTTTTCCCTTTATTCTATGTACTCCTTCTTGTACATCATCAAAGTTTCTAGTTGCTCTTACAAAATAATTATCCATTTTTCCTTCTCCTTTCAAATATTCATCATGATAATTATACCATATTTCACTTCTTGGACTTGTTTTTATCCAACCTTTTCTTTCTCTTATATAATGTATTATTTTAGCATCATCTCTAAAACCTGTTGTTTCTGTTGAATTATATTTATTGCTTACATATCCTATTCTATCTTTACATACTATATTTATAACATCTTGGTCTGGGAAGGCATAATATTTATGATTTAATAAATTTATCATTTTATCATCTAAATGTTCTTCTCTAATCTTTTTTAAATTCATTAATAGAACACCACTATTGATATATTTATTATCCATTTTTGCTATTCCTAAATGTTTGCTCCATTCTCCAGGTTCTCTTACACCAATTAACACATTATCATTAAATTCTTGATGCCATAAATCTTCTATATTATCAACTACAATAGCATCTGCATCAATATACAATATTTTATCACATTCTAATATTTTTGAAAAATAACATCTTAAATAACTTAATTTTGAATATTGTGTATTATAATTAGGACTATTACTTGTTACATATTCTTTTAACTTATTTACATTAATAAATTTTACTCTTTTATCAGTTATATATGGTATATCATCATCTTCAATAAACATATATACTTTTTTTACATTATTATGTTTAAATAAAGCATATAAATTTATTACTTGATATATATACCAATTTTTTGTGCAACATATTGCTATTTGCATTCTAAACCACTTTCTAAATCTATTTCACCTTTATTAAGTCTCCAATTTAAACTATTTTCTCTTGGATAATTATAATGCTTAACTGTTAATTTTATTTTCTTTATAGTTGGATTCTTTTCTAGCATCTTTTTCCATAAATGGTAGTCTTCTCCAGCAAGTCTAAACTCATCATTTTTAAAATCTTTTATAAATTCTCTACGCATAAATTTAAAACTGCCACACTTATTATGCCCGTTATTTCCGTTTAAATCTACCATACCATAATTGTTTGTTGTATCAAAAAATATAAAGTCTGTGCCATCTAATTTATCTATTGCTTTAATAAAATTATCTGTATAGAAGTAATCATCACTTCCTAATAATACAATATACTCGCCTTTTGCTATATCATATCCTTTATTAATTGTATAAGACACTCCTTTATTTTCTTCATTATATAAAAGCACTAAATTTAACCATTCTGGGTATCTTTCTCTAAACATCATTACATTTAACCATGTATCATCTGTTGAACCATCATCAATAACAATTAATTCTATATCATCTCTTATTGGCACACTTTCTAATGCTTTAATAATTAAACTTTCTTCATTGTAACACGGAACAATTACCGATACTTTAATATTGCTCATATACACCATTCCTTATCTTATTCTTACACACTTCTATTCTATCTTTTATAAAACTTATATATTTTGGATTATCTAATTCATTTAATAAGTCTAACATACCAGCAATATGTCTATATGCACAATTATTCCATTCTATTTTAGCTTGTAAATCATTTCCATATTTTTGTAATTTGCTTGTCGTTACACTTTTTGTATTCATTTTATTCCATGTATGTGTAACTTGCCCTAAATTAGCAAATGTTTTTACTTTATTTATTAATCTATAATGATAATTTCTATCTTCCATTAATGTATTATATTCAAATAACGGAGCAACGCTTACTTTAAAGCATTTACACCATACTGCACACATACAACCTATTGTCATAAATAATTCATCTTTATTTTTATATCTACATTTACCTGCTGGTTCTATTTTATTATTTATGTAATATTGATAATCTAATGTTATTAAATCTTCATCTTCTATAAATTTATTAAGGTTTTCTAACACTTTATCATTTGCTAACCAATCATCTGAATCAATAAACAATAAATATCCATCAGGATTACTTTTTTTTGCTTTTAATATACCTACATTACGAGAACCACCATTATATAGTTTTATTTCATTTTGTATAAGTTTTATTCTCTTATCTTTATATTGTTTAATAACTTCTATTGAATTATCTGTACTCATATCATCTATTATATACATTTCCCAATTTGTATATGTTTGATTTAATACACTTTCAATAGTTTTATCTATCCATTCACCATTATTGTAATTAGGTATTATTATGCTAAATCTATAATCTTTTTTAGGTTCTTTTTTAAATATTTCTTCTAAATTAAACTCATTTAAGTATTTTATCTTTGGCTTATGTTCTTTATAATTACCTATTACCACTTTTTTAAGTGCAGAGACACTTTCTATATTGTTTGTTGTACTAATTAATACATCATAACACTCATTATTATATTTAATTAATTTTTTTGAACAGTTAAATTCTTTTAAGTCTGTTACATAAGTTTCATTATCAATTAATATTGTTAAGTCATAATCTAAAAGTTTTTTAATATGTTCTTTATTACCATTATAGTAATATGCTATTGTCATATTTATCCACCAATTATATTATATCATAAATAAAAAAGAGTGCAATAAATACACTCTTGAATCTAATGGCATATTAATTATAACATATATTAATTAATTTTCCAAGCCATACATTTTCTACTTCTCTATCTTTTATTATTAGCCTGTTCTTGTTGTGTTGCCCATCTACAATTACTTGGCTCATAATTTCCATTTACATCTATTCTATCAATAGTTGTATTAATACTTCCATATTTTTTTAAATGTTCTTCATAGCCACTTTCAATAGTCCAATTATAAAAATTTATAAAATTATCTTTCCATTCATTACACATTATAATTCCTCTGGCACCATAATTTTTATAATCTTTACTATTTACATTATAACATCTCTTTTTAATATCTAACCATTTTTGATAAATTATTGTTCCACATAATCCATGTTTTTTATTCTTGTTTGATAACACTTCTTTATGTAAACAACCGCAACTTTTTGTGTGTCCACTTATTAAATTATGCGTTGAAATAATTGTAGAATTTCCACATTCACATTTACAAATCCATAATTTGTTTCCAAATTTATCTTTTTCTTTTGTTTCTCCAATAACTGTTAATTTATTATACTTTTTGTTTATTAAATCATTTAATTTCATAAATACCTCCCGTAATAAAGTATCAGGGAGTGATTACGGCACTCCCTTTATAATTATATCAAATTTTACATAATTTGCCAACAACATTTTATTATTCTATTAGAACAATCAAATGTATCAACAATTACATTGTCAATAATAGCAGTAATATGTCCATTCATTGTAACAACAAAATGCCCTTTAGGGGCTATCTTTGAAAATTCACCTACTGTCATATTATCATAACAAATTTTTGGATACCTTTTATCTAAATAATCTTCTACAAAATTTGCATTATTTAAAATAGTTCCATATTCTCTAGATAAATTACTTAACTTTTCGTGACATTTTTCCCAACTAATTCCTTCGGCTACACTAATGGCTCTACAAGTACAATCTTCAGTAAATAAACCTTTTGGATTTGCATTATAGAAAAAGTATTTCATATTACATTTGTGCTATTCTTTGGGCTGTTTCTCTAATCATTTGGACTTCTTCTTGAGAACTGGCTTCTTCTTTAAGCATACGAGCAAAATCTTCCATACTTCTTAACATATATTCTAAACTCTTTTTAGTATCTTCATTTGCTCCGTATCTTTCTCTATCTGCTTCATAGCGACCATAATCTTCATACATTCTATCCAAATGACCATATCCACGATATTTGCTATCTACACCTCTACGACCATATCCTTCGTTATATTCACCATATCCACGATTATATTCGCCATAAGAACCATGTCCTGGACTTCTGCCATTGTATCTTCCATAATTATTATATTCGTTATACATTTTTTGCTCTCCTTCCTTTACTATATGATTTATTTTTGCTAATTTATACAAATGGTCTATATTTCCACTTTGTATTCCACCATCTAATATTTTTTGTATAGACTCTTGTGTTTTAGTTTTTAATTCTTCTTCCAAAATTATCACTTCCTTTCTTTTAAAAGTTTTAATATTTCTTGGTTTTGCTCAATTATTTTTTCTAAATATTCTTTATCTTGTCTTTGCAACTCAAACATAATATCACTATTGTTATAATCTTTAAATAATATTTCTAAACTTAACGCTTGTAATATTAAAGATAAATTATCCATTTTATTCATTTTAACTTATTTTTCTAATAATTAAATTTGCATTTTTAATTGTTGGTGCAACTGTTTCATCAGTAGGAGTTACACTACTAACTGCTGGTATTGAACCAATAGTTAAAGTAACATTTTCTCTAGGACATAATCTTATTAATTTTGTAAATGAAACATTTTGGTATTCGTCTACTACTACAACTTCATTTACACTAGCACCAACAACAGGTGTTCCATTTTCTTTCAAACCTATTTCTATTGGTCCAGCAGTTGCTCCTGTAACATTTGCATTAAAAGTTACTTCATATACACTTGGTTGGCAACAATTACCATTTCCTAATATTGTATATTGTGCTGTTCCTTCCGTATGATTTAACCAACCACTGCAAGTTGCACTTCTTGTCCTTAATTCATCATTTGAAAATGTTATATCGCTTGTATTAGTTGCCAATATTAATGGCAATTCTTGTGTACTTTGTATCATTTTTTTCTCCTTTCATAAATAAAAAAGAGTAGGACTTGCCTACTCATAATTAGCAAGTTCTCATATTTGAGTTAGTTGTATTCAACTATATGCTATTAAATAAATTGACTTGTTGTGTTCATTCCACATCCACATCCACCATTACAAGTGAATATAGGGGTGTTTCCATATACTGGTTGAGCAGGGATAGGGCAACTGCGAAGTTCACTAACTAATTGGTTAGCAACTACTGCATTATTTGCTCTAATATCAGCAGTTTGTGCTACTTGACTTGCTTGTAAGTCTTTCATTAATACTTCTCTTT
>Ga0310690_10005824_pt1 | contig 16516 bp, 19 predicted proteins | sample AusTroGonzalo_MG_2_FD_207661 | JGI IMG/M metagenome (GOLD analysis project Ga0310690, IMG submission 207661) | Bovine rumen microbial communities from tropical cattle in Woodstock, Queensland, Australia - Gonzalo_04 (v2) (version 2) | ecosystem: Host-associated > Mammals > Digestive system >... | reverse complement strand
GATTTCTCCCAGATTTTGAACCGGGATTTATCCTGCAGCCAGGCCTTCTGATACGGGAAAAGGTATGTGGCGGTATCCTTGGCCATAGGTTATAGCCTCAAAAACTGGCGCACGGCCTCGAGCGGATCCTGCTGCGGTTTTTCTTCCGCATCCGCTGGTGGCTCGTTCTTGAATTCGGATGGCGGCACGATCATATAGCCGAAGCGGCTCAGCAGGTTGACCTTGGTACGGCTGGGCTCCTCGCCCGTGGCATAGTCTTCCTTAACGTCTCGCAGCAGGCTGCGCGTGAAGTCTATCAGCTCATACTTCAGGGCCTCTTTGGAGCGCAGGTAGTTCTCGCGCTTCTCTTTCCAATGCCCGCGTTTGGCCCAAGTGCGCACGGTGCGCTCGTTTACGCCGACAACCTCGCCGATCTCGGCAAACTCCTTCTGCTCGTAAACGTAGAGGTGTTCAGCCTGCGGGGCTAGGTCAGTGCGCTTCATGGCTCGCCCCATTCCTTTTGCAAAGCTTGCAGCTCTTCGAGCACGCGCTTGCGTTCCTCGGTGCAGGAGAAAAGGCGCCGGGTACTATCCAGGGCTAACCTGGCGTTTATGAGGTCCAAGTCCATAAACGGGGGAATTGCTTCGCGCGCCACGGGGATGAGAGCGGTGATCTCAGTCTCCAGCTCACGGAGGCGGCGCTTCTTTTCAGCGATAAGCCCTTGGGCCATTAGGCGTTCATGTCTGCTCATCGGCTAGACCTCCGATCCGTAAGGTGGTTTTTCATGTCATCGATCTTCATCTCTACCCGGCCGATGCTGGCCACCAAAACCTTCAGGTCTTCCGTCAGGCCCTTGAGCACTTCATAGTTGCGCTCTTCCGCATCGCGCTGACGGGCGATGGTGGCGTTGAAGTTCTCATTCATGGACTTGAGCATTTCCTGAAGCAGGCTGAACGTCGAGCGGTGCAGGGCATAATAAGCCAGGAACATGACGCCAACCGCGCCTATATCTCCCAAGCTTTTCATAAAATCGGCTTCCATAAGCCCCTCCAATTCATAGTCAGAATAAGAGTAACGGGGCACGGCGTCTTTTTGTAACGAACTAGTACATGGCAAAAGTACGGTGTATTAGTACATGGGAGATGTTCGTTAAAAACATACACGGCAACTGAGTATCATCGGAGCAGCATTTATTGTCTGCGAGGATGCGATGAAACTCGTTTGCCCGCCCACCGATTGGGCCAATGCGATAGAGATTACCCAAGAACAACGCCAAATTGTCGAGCATATAGCCAAGCAACTCGGCCTGGTATGCAACTACCATGAGCAGTCTCGCAAACTGTATATAGGCCTGCCCGCTGGTGCGAAAAAGCCCGCGGAAAGCACAGCTAAGGCCGAAAACCCCAAGCATGACGACGTGCTGCGCTTTACCATGCGCCTGCCCAAAGTGGCCACCCATACCATCATCGATGGCGTGATCGTGCTGAACGGCCAAATGTATAAGGCCTGCTCCGGCTGCATAGGTGGCCAAGTTTATGATCGCTATTGGATCACCGGGCAAAGCCCGATCCCGCCCGGCAGGGATTATAAGGTGGACCTGCGTTGGTCCTACTCGGATTTGATCGGCATAGCTGGCCGTTACTATCACATACTGCCCGACCCGATTGAGCGCGGTGACGGCTCAGGCCTGAAGCGAAGCGAGATCGGACTGCACCAGGACAACGGAGTGCCTGGGACTGCCGGTTGCATCGGCGTGGTAAACAACGATTGGAGCAGGCTTTGCAATGCCCTCGACGAGCTGGCTAAGTTCAACCGCTACCTCAGCCTGGAGGTTAACTATCTATGCCGGGATTAACTGATTGGTTCGATGTTTTCAGGTGCGGGAGCCATGTGGACCGCTTCGGCCGCGAGGTGACGATAACCCGCGACGATATAGACGCTGCCATTGCCAGCTATCAGACGAATTCGGCTCCGATCGTAGTCGGCCATCCCTCCCTAAATGCGCCCGCATTCGGCTGGATCGGAGCCTTTCGGCGCATCGGCGACGTTGTGCAGGCCAAGGCCAGCACGGTCGCCGATGAGTTCGCCGATCTCGTTAAGCGCCATCTGTATAAAAATCGCTCCTTGGCGTTCGGGCCTGGTCCGCGCTTCCGACATGTAGGTTTTCTAGGGGCCGTAGCTCCGGCCGTCAAGGGGCTTAACGAAATACAATTCGCAACCAAGGAGGATGTTATGGACATTGAGTTTTCCGAACCCGTGCCCGAACCAACCGCGGCTGCCGCTCCCGAAGCGGTGCCCGAATCCGCGCCTGCCCCGGAGCAGGCATCTCCCCAGGAATCATCAGCTGAAATGCGTCCTGCTGAGCAAAGCCAGGCGGAAGAAGCGCAGGCAGAAGATGAAGAGAAGCTGGCGTCAGACCAGCGAAGCGTTTCTTCAGAGCTGGATTCCCTGCGTGAGGACCTGAAAAAGGCCCGCGAAGAAGTCGCCAGGATGCAGGCAGAAGTGAAGCGTGCCCAAGCCAAGAGCAGACACACCGAATTTGCCGCCTATACCGATGGCCTGGTGAAATGCGGCAAGCTCCCTGCCGCCAGTTGTGCCCGAGTCCACGAGTTTATGGAGTTCTTGGATCAGTCTGGCAGCTACGAATTCTCCGAAGGTTCAGAACCTGTTTTAGAGCGTTTCAAGACCCTTCTCGATACCGTGCTGAAGCCGGTGGAGTTCTCCGAACTCTGCACTGAAGCCGAGGCACCCGCTCCCAGCACTCCCGAGGACATGGCGCGCCAGATTGCGGCTTATCGCCAAGAGCACAAAGGCGCCAACATCTCCGAGGTGATGGCTCATATCAATGGAGGCAAATAATCATGCGCAACCCTGGACTTATCAAAACCTTTGAAGCAAGCGGCATTATCGAAGCTAACCGCATCGTGGGGATTACCTCCACGGGCGAAGTGGCCCAGGCTTACGGTCCTTACGAGCCTGTTATCGGTGTAACCGAGCTGGCTTGTGAACCCGGCGATCATGTTGACGTCGTTATGTCGGGCATCGCTGAAGTCTGCGCTGGTGAAGACGTGGTCGCAGGCGTACATGTGACTGCCGATGCTGATGGCAAAGCCTGCGCCGCTCAGGACGGTAGTGAGATTATCGGCAAAACCTTAGAGCCTGCCCAGCAAAACGAACTTGTCAGCATTCTAATTACCCAGGCTGGGCCTTACGTATCTGCCGGCGATCCTGACGATGGTGGGAACACTGAAGAGAGCCCTGAGATTGAAAACAACAACGGAGCCTCTGAAGGTGGCAGCAACTCCGAAGGCGGCGGTAACAATGAAAGCGGTAACGATAACGCTACGGAGGCCACGCCTGTAGAGGTTACCGATGAATCTGTTTCCGGTACGTCCGAAGAGACCTGGTACAACTATCAGCTGGCCCACGCCAATGTGGTAGCTGATCCTGCTCCTGTGGTTAAGAGCAACGATGGCAACACCACCTATACCGAAGACACCGATTACATCGTTGATTACACCAACGGCATCATCACCACTCACGATTGCGGCAGCACTACGCTGACCGGCGGAGCTACTATCAAAGTCAGCTATTCCTACGATAGCAGCGCTGCCAGCAACGAAAACAGCGGCGAAGGCTAGCCAGTGATATAGGAGGATAAAGCAATGGCAACCCCCAGACCTTTCCCAGTTGACCCTAAGCTTACGGGCATCGCCCTGGCTTACAGAAACAGCGACTATATCGCTGACATCATCATGCCCCGCGTGAAGGTGCCGAGCAGCACCTTCCGCTATCGCACCTACGAGAAAGGGCAGTATCTGACCCCGCCCAACACCTTGGTGGGGCGCAAGTCTGAGCCTAATCAGGTGGAGCTTGGCTACTCCGAGCTTTCCAGCTATGTTTTCGACTACGGCCTTGACGATGTGATCCCCTACGATGACATCATCAACGCTCCCGAAGGATACGATCCGATGGCCGAGGCCACCGAGTATCTGGCGGAGCTGTTGGCGGTAGATCGCGAAAAGCGCGTGCGCGACATCGTTTTCAACGATGCTTCCTATGCGACTGGCTGCAAGGCTACCCTCACTGGCACTGCTCAGTTCAGTCACGCCGATTCCGATCCCCTGGACACTCTGCTTACCGCGCTCGAGGTGCCCTTCGCTCGCCCCAATACTGTAGTTATGGGACGCGATGTTTGGGTTAAGCTCTGCCGTAACACCAGCCTCCTGCAGACGGTTTATCCCAATGCTAATGGCAACGGCGTGATCACCCCTGAGCAGCTGGCGCAGATCCTCGACGTGGAGCGCGTCCTGGTAGGCAGAACCCGCATCAATACCGCCAAGCGCGGCGCGAATGCCAACATCTCCAACCTGTGGGACAAGCACGTGGCACTGCTCTACATTGACCCTGCCGCTACCGTATCCAGCCGTCTGACCTGGGGCATCACCGCCGAGTTCGGCAACCGCGTTTCGGGAGTTTTGCCCGAGCCCGATAAGGGACTTCGCGGCGCGTCCAAAGTGCGCGTAGGCGAGAGCGTGCGCGAGCTGGTGCTGGCTAACGAAGCCGGCTACTTCATCAAGAACGCCGTGGCGTAAGCCGAAGGGGGCGCTGTTATGGACCTGTGCACCGTCAACGACCTGATCGACCGCATCGGAGAACGTGCGGTCATACAGCTGACCGATGACAGCACCCCTCCCACGGCGGTGAACGTAAGCCGGTGCGAGCAGGTGATCTCCGAATCCAGCGAGGTAGTGAAAAGCCGCCTCGCCGGACGCTACAAGAACGTAGAGGCTTTGGAGACCACGCCGCTGCTGAAGATGCTAACCCTGGATATAGCCGCATACCTGCTCTATTCACGGCGCAACCAGGGGGTTATCGAGAACGTTCGCCAGCGCTACGAAGACGCGCTGAAACACCTTGACTGTATCAAGCTCAACGAGGCAACGCCGCCGAACATCGGCAAAGCGCAGCAGGAGTACGTCACCAACAAGACGCGTTCCGATCGCGTCTTCTCTAAGAGCCTATGGGAGCGGTACTGATGAGCGCTACCGTGCAGGAAATTCAAGATGCAATTATCGCCAAGCTAACCTCGGCGCTGCCGGAGCTGAGCGTCGAGGCCTTTCCCGAGAAGCCCGAGGAGTACGAACTGCTGCATCCTTTGGGAGCGGTTCTCGTTCAGTACGATGGCAGCGCTTACTCGGCCAACCGCATCGGCAACGGTGGCGTTTCACAGGTGCGAACCTTGCGGTTTTCTGTGGTCTATCTCGTGCGCAACCTGCGCGATGCGGCCGGCTGCTACGATGTGCTTGCCCGCGGAGCCGAGGCTTTGGTCGGGCTGGCCATCCCCGGCACTGTGGGCGCGGGAACCATCGTCAGCGAGAGCTTCAACGCCGAAACCGATGGCGTATGGATGTATCTGCAAAGCTACGAGTTCAAGGCGCACCAGGTGGCGACCAATCACGCATAGGAGGCGCTGATGTCTAAAGATATTAACAAGATAACCCTAGGCGTAGGCGTTCTTAGCATAAGGAATGGCAACAACGACGAGGATGTAGGATATTTGGCCGGCGACGTAACCTTCTCCACTGAGATCAATTCCTCAGATTTTCAGGTCGGTACACCTAAGCAAACGGTTATGCGCGTTGTAACGAGCTTCGAGGCAGTGTTGAAGGCCTCGCTGGCTCAGATAGATGCTGATTCCATACAGCAGGTGCTGGGTATCGGAGCTGTTACGTCTATCACCAACGGCAAGAAATTAACCTTCGGAAGCAGTTGGGCTCTGCCTACGCTTACCAATGTAAAGTTTGTGCATACGCGGCCCAACGGTAAGACCATTACCATCGTCTTCCCTAAAGCTATGGTAAAGCCGGGCAATTATGAGCTGAAATTCTCTAACGATTCGTACATTGTGCAGGATATCACGATCACAGCGATATCCGATGGCACCTCGGCAAGCTATCCATATATTGAAGAACAGAGCTAACACAAGGAGGCAACAATTATGAAAACGTCTGAAACGATTACTTTGGGTGTTGGAGATTTATCAATCGACGGTGAAGACGTCGGTTATCTCTCCGGTGACGTGACAATCACCACAGAGGTTGAAAAAGTAGATTTTGTCCACGGAACCCACAAAACGCTGGTAAAGCGTTTCGTTACTACGCTGAACCGATCGATCAAGGCCTCGTTGGCTCAGATTGACATGGCTACGCTAAAGGTGGCTCTCGGCATTGGCGAGTTGGCAACCAATGAGCAAATTTCCCGCCTTAACTTCGGCGCTAACTGGTCACTGGCCGTCTTGAAAAATGTAAAGTTCGTCCATGTCCGCGATGATGGCAAAAAGATTACCGTCTATTTTCCCAAGGCACAGGTTGAGCCGGGCAGTAGCGAGCTGACATTCTCGGCTGACAATGTGGTAGTTCAGGGTATTACTATCAGCGCGGTTGAGGACCTGACGCGTCCCGATTGTCCCATGGGCTTTATCCAGGAGGGCGACAGCGAAGAGACCGATCCCTTTACCAGTGATAGCAGCGACGAAGGTGGCGGTTCTACCGAAGTCACGCCCGTAGAGGTTACCGATGAATCTGTTTCCGGTACATCCGAAGAGACCTGGTACATCTACCAACTGGCCCATGCCAACTTGCTGACGGATCCTGCTCCTGTGGTTAAGAGTGCCGATGGCAACACCACCTACACCGAAAACACCGATTATATCGTTGACCATACCCAGGGCATTATCACCACCCAAGGCTGTAGCAGCACTACGCTGACTGGTGGAGCCACTATCAAGGTCAGTTACTCATACGATAGCAGTGCTGACGGTGACGAAGACGACGATGAAGGCAGCGGCGGCGAAGGCTAGCAGATGGGCCCCGCTTCGCCGGGGCCTTTTTTGTATATCACAAGCATTTAATGGGCTTTTAATAGCGGCTAAATGGCAGTTAAAGTAGACATAAGGAGCATAGACATGAGCGAGGATTGTTTCATCTTAGAGAAGCGGCGGAGAACGATACAGCTCGACGGGCGCAAGTTTGTGATGCGCGAGATGAGCGCAGAGGCGCTGCGCGCTTACACTCAGACATTGCTTAAGGCTGGGCAGGAGCTCAAAGATCAGCTTAAGACCGATTCTGGCGTGGATTTAGTCCAGGTGTTGAAGGAAGCTGCGGAAACCGAGCTGCTGATTCTCATGGATCTGCTCAAGGAACCTGCAGACGGAGGCCAGCCTGCAGATGAGGCTTTTCTGCGCGGGCTCAGCGCCAGCCAGCGCCAGGGCATCTTTACCCTTCAGGATGAGCTAAACGATATGCAAAACCTGCTAAAAAAAACGGCAAGCCTTCTGGCTTAAGCCGGGAGGCCGAGGCGGCGGGCTTAGGCTGGGCGGAGTTGGCGGACATGATCGGCGCCCGCTACGGCATGAGCCCGTTTCAGGTGTGGAGAGAGTTTAGCCTGCGTCAGATTGTGATTATTGGCACTCTGACCGCACGGGCACGATGGCGCGAACGAGCCTTTCAGTTGGCCCTGCACGGTGGCGACGCTGGCAAGGAGCCGAAGTGGAACTTTGGTTTTGACGCGGATACGCGGCAACGAGATATGGACGAGTTGCAGGCATATATAGCCCGCAAGAAGGCTGGTGGCAATGGCAAACAGCAGTGAAAATGTTGAAGTAAAAGTAGTATTTAAGGCCAATACCAAGGACCTGGACAATGCCAAAAAGGTGTTGGATGGTCTGGGCCGTCCTAACTCAAATAATGGAGCCAGCAACACTGCCGACAGCCTGAATGATGCCGGTGACGCCGCCGACAAACTCAGCGATAAATTCAAGAACGCCGGAAATGCTGCCGATGCCCTGTCGGGCAGTTTGAAAAACACAGAGTCGGCCGCTACCGAGCTGAGCGGTCAACTGCTGAACGCTGCTGATGCGACTGATACCCTGCAGAAGGCTTTTGTCGACACCGGCGCGGCAGTAGATGGGTTACAGGATGGGATGCAGGCGACCGCAGCTGCCACCGGCGGAATGGTCGACACCATTAACAACGCTCGCGAGAGTGCAGAAGGATTTAATGGCAGCTTTGTTGACCTGACTAGCGCACTGGGAGAAATTCAGGGCTTCGGCAATACTCTGAAGGGCATTTCTGGAGGCCTGCTTGCCATGGGTGGCGATGCCATTACGGTAGCCGGCGAGTTTGAGCAGATGCATGCCAAACTGGTAACCATTCAAAAGTCCGGACAGAAGGCCAGTGAGACCTTTGAAAATGCTAAAAAGCTGGCAGCCTCCACGCCGTTTGATGTAAAAGGCGTGGTGAACGCCGCGGTGCAGTTGGAGGTTTACGGGCAGAACTCTAAGGAGCTGCTGCCTGTCGTGGCTAACCTGGCCTCGGCTATGGGCGGCGATGTGTCGCAGGCAGCTACCGCCATGGGCCGAGCTCTGAGCGGCTCCAGTGAAGGCCTGCAGAGCTTGCGCGATGTCTTCGGCGTAACCACCGACAAGTTGGTTAAATTCGGCGCTGCTCTGAATAAGCAGGGCGGCATAGCCGTAGATAGCAAAGAAAACCTCGACAAGCTGAAAAAGGCGTTGACGGGCCTGATAAACACGGAGTTTGGGGGAGGCATCGAACGCCAGGCCGCGACCGTGGCCGGAGCGATGGCCAACGTGGAAGATTCCGTGACTAACCTTAAGGCGACGATCGGTTCCCAATTTGCGCCTTATATGGTGGTTATCAGCCGTAACTTGGCGGATATTATAGAGAAGACCGAGCAGTTTGCCCCGACCATTGCTATATTTGGAGCTGTGGGCGCGGCGGCGACGGGCATGGCAGGTACGTTTATAAGCGCAGCGGTGGCGGCGGTGGGGTTGCAGGCAGCCACTAGCAAACTAGGACTCTCGCTTGGCGGATTGGTCACTAAGATGCGCGGTGTGCAGGTTGCCGGAGTCAGCATGTTTGCGGCCGGCGGTTGGGCGCTAGGCATTACCGCTTTAATTGCGGGTGCGGAAGCATTAAACGTCCACTTGTTAGCGCAGATTGAGAACGAAAAGAAGCTGCAAGAAGGCATTGCCGAAGAGGCCAAACAGACGGTGCAGTTGCGCCATGAGTGGGACAATCTGCGTAAGGCGGTAGAAGAGGCTACCGGGGCGAAAGTTAAGTTCAACGAGAAGGACCTTACGCCGGGCGCAGTTGGAATTAAAGAAGCTTTGGGCTCTACCGATGTCCCTGGGTTACAGTTATACGATAAGCTAAGCAAAAGCGGTTATACCCCAGAAACCATTGATGCGAAAATAGCGCAAAACAAAGAAGCTATAAAAAACCAAAAAAAGCAAATTGAAGATGCTCTAAAACAATATAACGCATATACAGACGCTGTGGAGGTGTACACACAAAGAGGATATACCCAACCAGGGACAGAGGCGCTAAAATCGCTCGGCATAACGGAAGAGGAACTGGAAGCTTCCAAAAGAGATGTAGAGGTAAGAAAGCGCAGAATTGAGCAATTAAAAGAACAGGCGTCAGACTTGCAGGCGGTCAAAGACCGTATGTCAGAGATAGCGGATCCTATCAATAAAAACATCAAAGAAGCTCAGGCCCTGGGTGAATACCTGAAATTTGCCGATGCCACCAAAGACATAGATGTTCTGAAGAACGCCCTCACTGATGTTGGCGCCACCTTGCAGAATTTGCGCACTACCGCGGCTTCGCAAACAGTTGTCGATGTCTCCGACAATAAAGCCATTGCTAAGCGGATGCAGGAACTTCTCAAACAAAACGGCCAGGACACAGCCGAATTCAAGACTCTGGAAACCATTTTCCAGATGGCTAACCTGTACGAAGAACGCCAGAAGAAAATCGTGGAGCTTCAGCAACAGGACCTGCAGAAGCAGCTCGAGGCTATGGATCAGGCGTATGCTGAGCAGCAGGCCGGGCGTGATCGCGATCTGGAAGCCGAACGCGAGCATGTAGTTGCCAAGCTTAAACTGGCCGAGGAAGAGCGCCAGAAGCGGCTCAACGAGGTGGAGAAGGAGATAAGAAGCGGCAAGCTCACTCAGGATCAACTGAAGACAGAGAAAGAGTACCGGGAGAAGCTCAGTCACGCCACTAAAACCGAAATAGAATGCAAGAACCGGCTGCACGAGATTGATAAGAAGATCGCCGAAGACGCCAACAAGAAAGCTGCTGAAAGCGCCCTTCAGTCTCTCGACAGCCAGATAGGCACTTTGAAGGCCAGCGCTGATGAGCTAGCTTCATCGGCTACGGCCAGCAGTAGCGACATCATAAGGGCCTATGACATCGTTTTGCAGAAGGCCGACGAATGGAAGAAGGCCAACGATGACATTATCAGCCAGAATTCTAAGGTAAAAAGCGCTGCTGAAAGCATTATTAAGGGTGCGACCAGCGGGCGCAAGATGGCAGTCAGTAGGCAGAATAGCGAACTGCTCACCTCGCTGAGCGAAAAGGCTTCTGATCGCATGGTCGGCGTCAGCGGTCCGCTCAGGCAGTTGGATGCGGTGCAGGCCAATCTGAGCATGTACCAGCAGGCATTGGCCAAGCTCAATAGAGACACTAACAATCTGAAAGAAACCGAATCTACTCGGGTACAACTGCAGAAGACCATAAACAACCTTAAGCGACAGGAGCTCTCTACAACTGAGCAGATTCGCCGAGTAGAGGAGCAACTAGCTAGCGAGACTAAAAGTATTGAAATACAGCTGGAGCAGGAAAAGCTGGCGGCTCTAGAGGATCGGGCAGCTGCTGGCGAGCAAGTGCAACAGCAAATCGTAGACCAACAGCAAAAGATTTACGAACTAGAGTTGCAACAGCTTCACGATGCTGAGCAGAAAAAACTCAAAGAGGTTGAAGGTTCCGAGATGGGGCGCTTAGAGGTGCTTAAGCAGTACCAGATGAAGCGCGAGATGCTAGAGCTGCAACACAATCGCAAACTGAATAAGGAACAACACAGCTTAGGCGGCAAGAGCAAACACAAGAGCAAACAGGGTAAGGACAGCACAGAGTCCACTGGCTCATCCGCCAAACCCGCGTCAAGCCAGGAAAGCACCTGGAAGCCTGGATCTCCTCTAAAGTCGTTATCTCAAGCGATTGCCGAACAAAATCAGTGGTTTGCCGATGCTGGTAAAGACTTCGGGAATGCCCCTGCCAAAACGAACAAAATGGGCGATGCGGCAGAGCAAACATCTAACAAGCTGAAGGGACTGGCACGCAGCGCCGATGCGGAACCCATTCGGAGGAATGCCGAGGCGGCATCTATCAGCGCCAATGCATTTAGTCAGGCGAAAGACGCAGTAATTGTGTTTGCTACTGCATGTATATCAGCTGCAAAGCAAATACAAAATATGTCGCAACAGGCCGGCAACGGTGAAGCGGCAGGCGGTTTAACTAGCGGTTCGTCTGACAGTGGTGATGTTGCAAGCGGTTCAGGTGGAGATTCGTTTAACAGCGTTCTGCCTTCTGTTGGTGAGGTGAGCACGTTCCCCAGCGCCAGTGCCGCCGGTGTAACCGATATGCTCGCATCTTCGGGCTCCCAACTGGCGCAGATCAGCAGTTCCAGCAACTTCAGGAACTCAACCGTTAATAACTACTATGTAGATTCGGCGCGTCTAGCCGAAAGCGTCGATGCTAGGGCGATGGCCAAGATGATCTCTAAGATCAGCGGACAGGAAGAGCGGCGCATACGAACCTACACCGGACGATAGGAGGGCAAATATGGCTATTTGGGAGTATAAATCGAGCGGTTCCATTAGCCGCTCGCCAGTCACGGTAAAGGCCTTGCCGACAGACAATTCTCACTATGGGGCGACCTATGTATATGATTTAGCCTCACCAGATCGCTCCGTCACTCTCGACGGAACGGGGCTGACTAGCACTGAGAAGGCCAGTCTTGAGACCGCAGCCATGACCCGCAACGCGGTGATGACCGTCACGGATAGCGCGGGTGTGAGCCACACGGGACGGCTTATGAGTGTAAGCTGGGAAACGATACCGGGAACGGCCCTGTTTAATGCCACGATAGTGCTCTCTGACCGGTCTTTTGAGGCGAATTCCAATCTGGCGGTCGATCCGTTTGCATCATCTTAGGAGGTCTTATGCCATACGCCACGTTGGTAGCCAACAATGTTTCCTATCCCATCGTTGAGCTGTCGGTGACCGAAACGGCGATGCGCGGCTATGAATGGAGCGCTAGGCTGGTCGGAACGCCAGAATCCCTCAATAATTTCTCGCCGAACAATGTTGTCACCATAATGTTATATGTTGACTCAAGCCACTATATGGAATTCCCACCCATGATTACCCTTCAGGGTAGCACCGACCCAAATGGCGTGTTTGATGTGTCGGGCATGGATCAGACAACCTGGAAGCTCTCAAAGGACGTCAACCCTGACAACGAAAACGAGACGACTTCCGTTTACAACAGCAGCACAACGCATTCGATGAGTGCGATAGTCTCTGAGATATGTTCCAAATGTGGTGTGCAGTTGCAATTCAGCGGCTCCTCGGTGACCATGTACGGTTTGGGTACGCTGACGGGAACAGGTGTTAGCTTATTGGATCGCGTCCTGGGGCTGTTCAACCACGAATGGAGGGTGGCCAATGATGGCACTGTCCTAGTCCAGCCGTTAGTGTGGGCTAGTGCCAATAATGCAACATCGTTGCCAATGCTGAGCGCTCAGCGCAACCGCGATTACGAGCAACGCAAAACCTCTATGGGATTCAGCAAGATTCTCTCGCTCCCCGGCGGAAGTGATGTGACCGTCCAGAATGGCAGCTCTACAACGACAATAAACGCGCCGCTCCCGAACCCTCGCGCCACAGGAGGTTACCCAGCCAATAACTGGATAAACCCCTATACGATGGAACGGTGTATGCTCTATTGTCAGACCGCCACAGTCCTTTACGATCAGGCTATGGCGTTGGGCGGGAACTATCTGCAATGCGACCTGCTCAGTCAGAACGATGCCGACAATAACTGGAAGGTTAAACTGTATCACGGCGACCCAGGCCCCGATGACCCAGGCAACGCTTATTTTGTGGGCGAAGTGTCCGGTTCTGGGCTGAGCGCCACCGTAACCACGACCTCAGCGCACCCGATCACCCATGCCAGGCTTTATCGAACTATAACGTATCAAACGCAGTCGGGCACTGGCACGTCGGAGACTACAACGGAATACCCGCACAGCGACGGCATTAAGGCGGTGTTGCGTTGTTGGGACACTATTCCCAATGCGGCGCAGTCCTTCACCTATCAGTATAACACGGGGAATACCCCTGCTAACCCTGACCCCAACGTAGTTAGCGATTTGCTCTGGACGAGCCTGGCACAATGCCAGTCGTTAGCTCCAGGCCAGATGTGGGCGGACAATCGCCAAAGTCACACCATCAATTACAGTGGTCCTTGGGTGTTGGGTTTGCACGTGCGTGACTGCATAAGCCACCATACGTTCCCAACCGCCAGGATTGACCAAATTACTTACTCTATATCCTGCAACGATTGCCACGTGGATTTGCAATGCGCGGTACTGGGGAGCGACCAATGGTAAGTGATGAAGAAAACAGCGGCAGACTGATTGTTGTAGATAGTAATGGCCATGTCTTTGATGAGCACTATCAGTCAATTGCGTCACGTGACGCTGGATTTGATAGGCAGTATGGCGAAAAGTCAGCGATCGGGTTGGTCCCGTATGTTATGCAGGTGGCGCAGCCGTGCAATAACGGGCAGTTATGTATGACTAATTCGGCGTTGCTGTGGCACCAGATCGGCGGTGATTAGATGCACGTTAAATGCATACTGAACGGCGATTTATGGGGCGTTTCAGAACTGTTACTGACCGAGGGCTATAACGAAGGCTGGACTTTCTCTGCATCTATACCTGGGCTTACTGACCGCGTGTTCTCTACTGTGGCGCTGGAGGTCGGCGACACGTCAGGAACGTTGGCATTGACCATGGCGTTAGAATCCAGCACGGAAGACAGCTACGGCATGGAGTTGCGCGGCCGAGACAAGGCGTCCCGCGACCTCTCACATGCGTACTACGATGGCTCCAGCCTGCATTGCGAGAACGCGGCAGCGGCGTTAAGTTCGCTGTGCAGTTTTTCAATGGTGGGGGTTTCAGGAACGCCGCAAAACCTGAACATCCACTACGCATCAACCGACGTGCAAACAACGTTAGACTTGCTTGTGGCGATTTTGGACATCTGCGCCAGTAGGTATAATTCCAACGGAACAGTGTTGACCTTCGCACCAGTCAACCTAGGCAGGAGCGCGGCACACGTTCTTTCTGATGTCATCGACGCGACGTTTTCCGTGGATTATGAGGCGAAGAAGGATAACATCCGCTTGAGCAAGAGCACCCCGTGCGACATCAACCAGTCGGTTACTGTGACCCAGAATTGCACGCAAGTGGACAGTTCCGGGCGGGTAGTCTCGGTGGCAACCCTGGGCTGTTCTGCACCGGATAATACCGAATGGGTGAAGATGTGCCAGAGCGCGGTATTCGACTCTGACACGCCAGGTTATTTGGTGCTGAACGACGGAACGCAAGTAAACCTGTCCGCAAAAACGATGACGGTTGACGGTCAGACGGTGACGCTATCGCGCAGGATAGCTGATTATGCGCTATGTATAGCGAGTTCCAAACAGATCTTTTCTGCTACCTTCCACGATAACCGTAACCATGCTTATCGCGATGCCCAAGGGGTTGACTACCACTTTTATCATATCGTCCCGTATGGCCAAGATGGTTTCTATCGCCTGGCAACCGCTATAGAGTTGCCAGGCCTAATCGCGCAATACACGGATGAAAACGACGTTCCGCCAACAGTCACGGATTACGGTATTGTAACAGAGAAGTCTATTCTATCGGGAATGCTGAAGCTGTACTGCTGCAGTTCGTTGCCTAGTTCCGTGTATCCGATACCGGACACGTTAGGCAGTAATTATGACGCGACCTCGGAACCGATATGGAAAAATCCCTCTTATACGCCAATGCACAACTCTGCGGTAGAGAACCCTTCCGGAGATTATGGGCCAAATGCGACCCTCGAGGCTTCGGATTTGAATGCGTTATGTTGGGACGGTATGCCAGAGTTGAACACGCGATACCTCAATTTCGTGCACTCAGGACGGCCGTTTACAACAGAAAGCTGCCAACCACGTTTTTATAAGGTAACTTCCAGCTATGCTGTACGATATCTATATATTAACAGCACGACCTTGATTGCCCGCGGATCTCGCTACTACAGTAGCAACTCCGACATGGGACCAACCTTGCCGAGTACATCGCTTTATCCTTATTGGCACGTGCGCAGATCCGTAGATATACAGTTTAAGTCAGGGTGTAGTGGCACCTTTTATAAGGGAGAAACAGCCCCTACATTAGATAATTTTGGGAAGTATACCATTACTTTCGGGGAAGTTGAGCTTAATAGCGACTTTGATCCAAATGCCAGCGTACCGCACGACAACTCAGACGCACTGTATGCCAGCCCATGTTACGCATATAACTATTCCTTCGGCGATGGCTCCAGCTCTACGAGTTATTCCCAGTCTAGCAACTTAGCTTTGAACTGCGCAGCTAGAGTGGTGAGCTATGCCATCAATCGCAAACGGACCAACACCAGCAGGTGCGCCATGCAGGCCAATGTATCAGAATTAGATATAAGCGATTTCATGCCCATAGGAGGCGAAGATGATGTTACCCACGTGCGGGTGGTAGGTGTATCGCAGGATGCCTGCCCAACTAATTACACACCATCGTTTAGTGTTGGTTATCCCAACCAAAACGCAACGGACGGCTATGTTAAGGCCTCAACTATGTGGCAGAAGAAAAGCGACGCGACGAATAATGCTGAGTTCTATTTGTGGTGGGAGAATAAGGACTGGCGCACCGCGTCCTTCACATTGCCGCTGAGGTTAGACATCCGCGCTGGCGACCTGGTGAGCTATCAGAGCGACAAGTACCTGGTAATGACTGTTACCCACAAGTTAAGCACTTCTGACGTCAGTACAGCGCTGGAGTGCTCGCGTGTTAGTTAGGAGGTATATTATATGGCAACAACCATCCCAACCAATCAAGCTAAGAGGTCGTCTGTGTCTGTAGGCGTAGCAACAGCAAACGGCGTGTATGTTGGCGGCCGCAAGGTAGCGCATAAGCAAGGGAACTACACTGGCGGCGTTGTTGTGATGCGAACGTCAGGAGGCGTCCATGCCGTTGTACGTGTGCCAACGCTAGTAGCATCGACGGGGAACTAAACGTAAAAGGGACCTTCAACGCGTATTGAAGGCCCCTTCATGACTCGTTTAAGAGTACGTTTTTTTGAAACAAATTTTGTGTCAAACCAAGTTGGGATTTGTCTCAAACCATTTGGCGGGTTATATCCGCATCGTGTCGAGCTTGCTCTTGCGGGATGTAAGCTGGGGGATGTAGATGAGCATCTGGTCGATGGTCATGTTGAATTCGGGGATGATATAGGTAGAGTTGAAGCAGTTGAGGGTGTGCTTCAGGGCGCGGATCTTGCCCTCGATCTCCGCTAGC
>Ga0310690_10005823_pt1 | contig 16516 bp, 23 predicted proteins | sample AusTroGonzalo_MG_2_FD_207661 | JGI IMG/M metagenome (GOLD analysis project Ga0310690, IMG submission 207661) | Bovine rumen microbial communities from tropical cattle in Woodstock, Queensland, Australia - Gonzalo_04 (v2) (version 2) | ecosystem: Host-associated > Mammals > Digestive system >... | reverse complement strand
TTGAGAGAGCGAGCTCTTGTTTTACTATTGTTTTACCTCGTTTTCCGCCGGTTTTGTATCGGCGTAAAATTCAACCAATTAGCAAGGTTGGGGGCAATGATTCATAATCTTGCGCCCGGTCCGCAAAAGAAAGCAAGTTGGCGAGGTAGCTCAGTTGGTTAGAGCGTATGATTCATAATCATAAGGTCCCCGGATCATAGCCGGGCCTCGCTACTGAAAATCAAGGAGTTTCGAGTTTTCGGAGCTCCTTGTTTTTGTATCCGGACGTCCCGGATCCGGAGTCGGGAGATCGGACCTCCGGAGTTTCTCGTCGTTTTATCCGTCGTCAATTACAAACAAAATTAAGTATATTTGCGGAGGATTGTTTTACTATTGTTTTACTAAAACGGCGGAAAATGGCAATTACCTTGAAACCGGTCGTCCTCAAGCACAACCTCCGGGAGGACGATACGTACAACGTCAAGATCCGGGTAACGCTCAACCGGCGGAGCTCGTATATCGGCACCGAGCACTATATCAGCAAGCGCAAGATCGGCGACAAGGGGGAGATCAAAGATCAATTTATCCTCGACGAGGTCAACAACGATATCCGCCGGCTCCGGTCGGAGGTCTCCAAGCTCGGGGCCAAGGTCAACAAGTTTACGGCCTCCTCCTTGGCGGGGTATCTCGCCGAAAAGCGCAATCCCGGTACCGGCCAAGGTATCGACTTTATCGCCTACTCCCGTCGCAAGATCGCCGATATGAAACGCCGGGGCCAAGCGGCGACCGCCTCCGGGTACGAGTATTCGATCAATAAGCTCGTCGGGTACCTCAAGTCCGAGACGCTCGAGATCAAGGATATTACGGTCAAGTTTCTCCGCCGGTACGAGCAATGGCTCCGGGACGAGGGCGTCGGCTCCCGGGGGATCGAGTCCAACCTTGCGGCGATCCGGGCCCTTTTCAACTTTGCCAAGGACGAATACAACGACGAGGATCTCGAGGATATCCGGATCTCGCATTACCCTTTCGCCAAGTACAAGATCCCCAAGGCCGATATCCCGGAGCAACGGGCCCTCAAGATCGAGGAGATCGTCAAGATCGCCGGGTACCGGTACCGGCCCGGGAGCAAGTACGATCCTCTCCGGGAGATCAGCCGGCCGGAGCTCGCCCGGGACGTATTCCTCCTCTCCTTTTTCTTGGTCGGGATCAATTCCAAGGATTTGATCGAGCTTGCGCCGGAAAACGTCAAGGACGGATATCTTACGTACAACCGGTCCAAGACCCGGAGACGTCGCCGGGACAAGGCGGAGACCCGGATCAAGATCTTACCGGAGGCCGAGGAGCTCCTCTCCAAGTACGCCGATCCGGCCGGGATCCGGCTCCTCTCTTTCTATAAGAGGTATGCCAATTACAAGACTTTCAACTCCAACGTCAACAAGGGCCTCAAGGCGGTCGGCGAGTCGGTCGGGATCGATGATCTCGAGTATTACGCCGCCCGGCACTCGTGGGCTACGATCGCCCGTAACGATTGCTCGGTCTCGACCGACGATATCTCCCTCGGCCTCAATCATACCGACTTTCAAAAGAAAGTAACGGAGGGCTATATTACCAAGGACTACTCGTTGATCGACAAGGCCAACGAAAAGGTCGCCGAGCTTTTCCGGAAAACGGCGATAATTAAACAAAACCCGGACGAAATTGAACAAAATCCGTCGAAAATTGCACAAAATAAGCCGGAAATTGAACAAGATCCGGCCTAAATCGTACAATTGGCGTAAGGATCTTACGCCGGTCCAAGATCCAAAATCGGCCCGACGCCGAGGATCAGCCAATAGGGGGAGACGCCGTAATCGTTGACGAGGATCTCGAGCAAGTGCAAGGGAAACTCCCGTTGAGGCTCCCGGAAAAGGCGTACGAGGTTACGCCGGTTGAAACCGTACTTGTCGCAAAAGAGGTAAAACTTGTCGATCCTCCCGACCTCGACGAGGTAATCGATCGCCTCTTTGGTCCGCCGGTTTATTGCTTGTCCGATTTCGTTTTGCATACTCCGGCCTCCATTGCTTTTGATACTCTCTCGTTAACGGCCCGGTTTCGCTCCTCGAGACGGAGCTCCCAAAAAGGGATCCTCGACGGATCCGGGCCCGATCCGCCGGCGAGGAGACGCTCAAGATCCTCGAGCTCCTCCGGCTCCATAACCGGGAGGTATTTCTCGACGGCGAGCAAGTAATCGATACGACCGCCGATCTCCCGGCGGCACGCCTTAACCCGGTCCGGTATGATAAACGGATATCCCTCTCCGAGGAGGAGCCAACGGGCGTCGATATCGGGGTACAACCGCAAGATCGAGAGGACGGGCTCGAGGCCGACGGATCCTCCGGGGCTTGCGATCTTGTTGACGTATTGAGGCGAGACCTTGAGGATCTCGGCAAACCTCGACCGGCTCCCGGCCTTGGTCTTGACGATATAATCAATCCTTTCGTTGATCGTTTCCATATCTCAATAGCTATATTTAACCTCCGGGGCGTATTGCTTGCCGGATTTGTACTTGGCGACGAGCCGGACCGAGATCTCTCCTTTGTCGGGCACAAGAGCGGAGAAAGTATCCTCCACTCCCTCCGGGACAATATCGTCCCGGTCCCACGTACGTCCGAGCTCCGCCGTATCGGTAAGATCCCGGGCTTTGCCGTTGATCTCCCACGTCCGGGAGACGAGGGCGTCGGAGGCGGCCCGTACGATGAAAAACGTAACGACCGGCGAGGATCCGCCCTTGAGTTGGACGATCGCCTCTCCGTTTTCGGCGAGGATCATATATCCGTCGAGCTCGTTGGTCGGGATATCCTCCGGGGAGCAACCGGCCAAGATTGCGGCCGTTGCAAGCGATATGATTTTCGTCGTTTTCATAGATCCTCCGGTTTGGTAGATATCAAACTCTCGAGACGACCGATCTCCCGGTTGAGGCGGCCAATCTCGGCCTCTTTCTCCTCTACTATTTTATAAGGTGCGATCAGCTTGTCCGAAAACATTTTCAAGAGGGCCTCCGATAATTGGTCCGAGGCGGCCTCGAGCAACTCCCGGTAACTTGTCGTCGATCCCGGGGTATCGTCGTATCCGGAGATCCGGAAAGCGTCGATTACCGATACCTCGAGCCAAGCGCAAATACTCTCAATTTTTGATAGGGGGATCCTCTCGTTTCGGATCGTGCGATTGACGTTATTAGGCTCGATCTCAAGAAAACGGGCGAGATCGGACTTGGTTTTCCCTTTGAGGGCCAAGATTTTTTCAAAATCTATCATACTAATAATCAGCGATTTAAGTTTTTAACCAAAAATTTCTCGCAAATTTCTATCGAAAAATGATACAACATATCAAAATTTGATATATCTTTGCACCGTGAGAGTTATAATCGCACGGACAAAGTTAAGAAATTAAATCATTTTCGTCTAATGGAAACAAAGAAATTATCGCTAAAGGATTGCTACGAGAGCCTCGGCAAACCTCAAAAGACCCTCCGGGAGAGGATCGCCGAGGAGTGCGGAGTTACCGCCGCAACGGTCTTTCGTTGGCTTGCCGGCGAGGTTATCCCGGACAAGCTCAAGAGAGAGAGGGTCGTCGAGATCGTCTCGGACTTTATTCCCGGCGTAACGGAGGAGACTCTTTTCCCGGGGTGCAACAAGTAATTAACCACAAAACCGCAACAACAATGGTACAAGCAACAAGTCAAACAACTCCTATGGTAAAGAGACAAGCTAAAAAGGGTTGGTTTAGATCCCTCAAATGGTGGCAAAAGATCATTTATATTGATTGGGCGATCTCTTTCTCCCTCTTGTGTATGATCGAGGAGCCAATGTGGGCGATATTCGCCAACGTCGCCAACTTTTTCGTATCGTCGATCCTCCTCAACAAGTTTGTCCCGGTACCGGAGGACTAATACGCAACAACAATGGAAATCGAGATCTTTGAATTAAGGAATTTGCTCAAGGAGGCCGCCGAGCTCGGAGCTACGAAAGCTCTTATCGCCGTCGGTCAAATCCCCGAAATGATAAGCCAAAGAGAGGCCTACAAGCTATACGGCGAGTCAACGGTCAAACGTTGGGTCAAGGAGGGCCTTATCAAGCGGCACAAGGACGGAGACGCAACCTCCAAGGTACGATACTCCCGGATCGAGCTCGATATCCTTGCAAGATCAAACAACCGGGCGACTTATCTCCCGACCAATGAAAGGTAAACCTTATTTTATAACAATTTAATCGCAACAACAATGGGAAACAATGAAAACGAGGCTTTAGTGCCTACCCAAGTGCTCGAGGCGAGTGCCCTCGAGGTCCTCAATCGATCCGAGATCGATATCCAAATCGCAACCGCCAAGCAGTATCCCCGAGATCTCAAGAAAGTCCTCGGCAACGTCCGGGCTTACGCTACGATCGACGAGGAGACGGCGGAGGATTGCTTTTACGCTCTCAAGCGAGGCAAGGGATCCGACGAAAACCTTATCGAGGGTATTTCGGTCCGTCTCGCCGAGATCTTTGCCTCTTGTTGGGGTAATCTCCGAGTACAAACCCGTATTACCGGCAACGACGGCAAGACTATTACCGCCCAAGGAGTTTGCCACGATCTCGAGAGCAACCTTGCCGTTTGCGTTGAGGTCAAGCGTCGTATTACCGACCGCCAAGGCCGTACTTTCTCCGATGATATGCAGGTCGTAACCGGCAACGCCGCCTCGGCTATCGCTTTCCGTAACGCCGTCCTCAAGGTTATCCCCAAGGCCGTTACCAAGAAAGTCGTCAACGAGATCAAGCTCGTCGCTCTCGGCCAAGCCGGCGACGTGGAGAGCAAGAGAGTCGCTACGATCAAGTGGTTTAACCAAAGGGGCGTAACGACCGAGCAGATCCTCAACTATATCGAGGCCGATTGCGTCGAGTCGATCGACGCCGAGAAACTCTTGACGCTCCGCTCGACCGCAACCGCAATCAAGGAGGGTACCACCACCGTCGCCGAGACTTTCGGATCCAAGGTAGCCGACGCCGCCGGCCAAGCCGCCAAGATCAAGGAGGCCGCCGAAAAGACCGCCGCCGCTCAAGCGGCCGCAACCGAGAAAAAGTAAATATCCATTTTCTAAAATTACGTAACTATGTGTAAATCAAAGGAAAACACCCAAACGGGGGGGGGTAAATTCTCCGAGATCGAGGAAAAAGTAAAGGATCTTGTCGAGGCTATTGACAAGGTAAAAGGCGGATCTTTGATCCTCTTTGCCTCCGCCGATGCAGAGGGGGACAAGGACGGCAAGCAGAGCACGACCGCCGCTTGCGGCAAAAAGGGAGCTCTTATCGATATGATAGCCCACTCGACCGCCCACCCGGAGGGACGAGAGATCGCAAGGGTAATAACCGACGGGCTTATGCTCGGACTTGCTCTCCGTCTCGACAAGTAAACCTCGAGTAAATATCCGGGCCGGATCTCCGGCTACAACGGCCCCGGCCCGGTTTCAAGTAAGTAAATCAGTAAGTAAACCAAGTAAATTTCAACAATTATGGCAAAGAATTATATCGCAACAACAAAGCCGATCAAGATCAAATCCGAAAACCACGCCGCTTGGCTCGAAAACCGTAAAGGCGGTATCGGCTCCTCCGAGGTCGCTACGATCCTCGGTCTCAATCCCTACGAAAGCAAGCACGCCCTTTGGCTCCGTAAGACCGGCCAAGCTCCGGCCAAGGAGGAGACTTTCTTTATGAAAGCCGGCCACTATCTCGAGGACGCCGTCGCCAAGTTTTTTGAGGACGAGTCCGGTTATACCGTAATCAAGAGCTCCGCCGACGAGGATATCTACGTCCACCCGGAGTACGAGTGGGCCCGAGTCTCTCCGGACCGTACGTTTTGGCTCTCCGGTACCAAAAACGACGAGAAAGGTATCCTCGAGTGCAAGACCACCCAAAGGGAGATCGATCCCGACAATATCCCTCCGTATTGGTTTACCCAAATCCAATATCAGCTCGGCGTAATGGGCCGCAAGAAAGGAGCTCTCGCTTGGCTATCCGCCGGTCGAGTATTCGATTACCGGGAGATCGAGTTTGTCCCGGACTACTTTAATTGGATTATGGAGGAGGCCGAGAAATTCTATACCGAGAATATCCTCGGCGGAGTGGAGCCCGAGTTGACGACGGTCGAGGACGTGCTCTACAAGTATCCGGCAAGCAATCCCGGCACCTTTGTAGAGGCCTCCGACGAGATCTCCGCCGCAATCGCAGAGCTCAAGGAGAAAAAGGCCGCCAAGACCTCTCTCGAGGGCGAGATCGCAGAGCTCGAGGAAAAGGTCAAGGTCGCTTTCGGCGAGGCCGAGGCCCTCAATTACCAAGGCTTTACCCTTGCGACGTGGAAAACGTCCAAGAGCTCGACCAAGTTCGACGACAAGGCTTTCAAGCTCGACAATCCGGATCTATACGCAAAGTACGTCAAAGAGGTCCCCGGGACCCGTCGTTTCCTCGTAAAATGATCCTAATATCCAACCGAGATCGGGAGGAGGTATTACGCCTCCTCTCGCTCTCCTCCTTATACGTTGAGGAGGCAAGAGCAATAAAGCGAGGGAAAGGATCCGGAAAGATCCGATCGTCCGTCCGGGAGACCGAGCTCTTGCGGAGGATCCACAACCTCGAGAAAAGGCTTAAAACAAGGCCTACAACCGATAATCGCAACAACAATAAGATATAAGACTATGGCTTTAAGAGATCAACCTTATTTACCGCTATACGTGCAAGATTTCTTGACCGACGAAAAGCTCGCCGAGTGCTCGGCGTCGGCCAACGGAGTCTATATCCGTATTATGTGCCTTATGCACAAATCGGAGGAGTACGGCAAGATCTCTCTCAAGGAGAAAGATATTTGCCGAGGCAAAAACGGCGGCAAAGTATCCGGCAAATACGACGGCAAGCTCGAGATCTTTGCCGGAAAACTTGCAAGGCATTTGCCGTACAACTTTGACGAAATCGAGGCCGGTTTGGAGGAGCTCCTCGACGAGGGAGTCCTTTCGATCGACGGCAATACCCTTTGTCAAAAACGTATGATCCGGGACGCCGAAATCAGCGAGAAACGTGCCGTAAGCGGTCGTCGTGGTGCAACCTCAACCAATGAAAGGTATAATAATCCCAATCAAAAAGGAGAGGATTTTGCCGATAAATTTGCCGAGGCAAAAGATCCGGCAAATACTGAAAATGAATATGAAAATAAAAATGATATTGATAATGATAAAAAGGGTAAAGGGATTGCCAAGGGAAAAGGGTCCAAGAAAGAGACCGTCTTAACCGGCGAGATCGTTGAGGACGTCGAGTTTGACTCTTTCAAGGAGTGGATCAATACCAACGCTCCGAGGGTCGCCAAAATGGACGAGCCGTTTACCCGGGATCAGTATTACGAGATTACCCGTATCTACAAGCTCGAGGACGTCAAGCATACCCTCGAGGCGATGCACAATTACAAGAAACTTGCGACCCGGTCGGCGTACCTTACTTGCCGTAATTGGCTCCGCCGGGATAACGTACCGGAGATCGGATCCCAAGAGGCTCCGGCCGGCAAGGTAGGATCCGCTCTCGGCGCAATCGCCGGGGCTTTGAGGAAATAAGGAGGCCGCCGTATGGATACCAACGCAATCGTCCCGATACTCCCGGCCTCCGAGGCCGTCGCAACGACCAAGATCTCGGCCTTGCCGGAGATATACAATCCGCTCGTCGTCCTCCTTGGTTACGTCCACCTCCTCCGGGGACAAAAGCCCGATACGGAGGAGCTTGTTTTCCAAGCCTCCGAGCTCGAGAGAGAGCTCAAGAGCAATTACTCCTACCTTACCCTCGAGGAGGTCCGTATCGCCCTCGAAAACGGCGTAAAAAAGAGGTTTGGCGATTATTACGGCCTCAACGTCGTATCGTATATCGAGTGGCTCGACGCCTACAAGAAAAGCGATACCCGGCGCAAGGCCCTCGAGGAGCACCGGGTCAAGAGCTTGCCGGCTCCGCCTCCGGAGGATCCGATCCTCAAGGGCAAGAAAAGCCTTTACCTCGAGTACACCTTTTGGGCCGAGAACAAGAGCTTTTTTTGGTGCCCGGATCCAAGCGAGGCGTACAAATACGCCCTCGACTCCGGGATCCTCAAGGCAACCCGGGAGCAAAAGCTCGAGGCCGCCGAAAAGGCGAGGAAAAAGATCGTCGAGGACAAGGAGCTCGAGCTCGAGAAATACCGCAAGGACGGCGAGAAATGGAGCTACGATACTAATTTAGTGTTATTAAATAAATATAAAGAGGGAGAGATAACCGATTTGCTCTTTAACGACGCTCTCTTGAGACGCTACGCAAAGAAGATCGTCCTTATCGGTCTTTTCGAGGAGATCAAAGCGAAAGGTATCGACCTCAAATCAACCCTAAATATCCCGGATTGATACGATTTTGTCGGTTTTCGGCCGGGAATCAAACAAAAAACATTTATCTTTGTGTCTAATAGAAACAAAATTAACGCAAACACTATGGCAACGACCAAGGCGTATATCGTTGGATCAACTCCCGAAACAAGGAAAAACGGCGGACTCCTCAAAGAGCTCGTCTCCTTTGGTCTTGAGCCTACCAACCTCAACAAGGAGGGATTAAATATCGTCGATTTCCTCCGGGCAAAGACGATCGTCGATCTTGACAACGACTTGTCAAAAATGGAGATCCGGATCGGGAAAAGACTCGGAAAGGCCGTCGTAACGCTCGCAGAGATCAAAAAGGCGTACGCCAAAAAAACGGACGAGCTCCGGAGATCGGTCCTCGAGTTTATCGAAAAGGCGGTCGCCAACAAAAAGATCGCTTTTCCCAACGATGATCCGAGGATCGAGATCTTTCTCGAGGTAACGGACGGGATCGGCGTAATATGGAAAGACGAGGTCGTCCTCGAGACGGAGGATAATCCGTTTGGGATCGACCGGGAGGAGGAGCGACGTTTCTATATCTACAAGTCCGAGAGGGACGGATACCTTTTCGGCATAAAGGGAGGCTCCCGGGAGTATTTCGACCACGCCGGGGAGAGCCCGATCACTCCGGAGGAGTTTATCGACGCCGTCGAGAGCTCCGGGATCCGGGACCTAATCAGCAACTTACGTTAAATCAAAATACCCAAGACAATGAGACCTATTGAATTTCCCGAAATGAACTCCGTTTACGGAAAAGACTCCAAGCGTTTTCTCCCGTTACCGGCTCACACCACCAACGGAGGGCACGTTATTACGTGTTGGAGACCCACTATCCGAGAGAGGATCCACCTCCTCTTTACCGGTAAGATCTATTGCTCGCAGTTGACCGACAAGAAAGGCCTACAACCCCAATATATGACGGTCAAGCGTCTCGAGCTCTTTTCCTACACCGGAAAGGACCGCCCGTTTGCGGCCAAGGTGCAAGACTTTTTCGCCAAGATCCTCGCCCCGATCGGGATCAATATCAAAAAGAGCACCGATACCAAGATTTGCCGTACGCCTCGCAAGTCTCTTGGATCCGAGGAGAAAAAGTAACGCCGTATGAGTCTCAACAAGGTACAACTTATCGGCTACGTCGGAGCGGATCCGGAAACCCGGACCCTCCAAGGCGGACAAACGGTCGCCAACGTTACCCTTGCGACCTCCGAGAGAGGTTATACCACCCGGGAGGGCCGGGAGATCCCCGAGCGTACCGAGTGGCACTCGCTCGTATTTTGGGGCAAGAGTGCGGAGACCGTCGGAAACCTCGTACGTAAAGGATCCCAATTGTACGTCGAGGGCAAGATCCGTACGAGATCTTGGGACGACAACGGGATCACAAGATACAAGACCGAGATCTTGATCGACAATTTCGAGATCCTCGGCCGCAAAGCAAACAACAACGGCAACGATCCGGGGCCTACGGCCGACGATCTGCCTTATTAACAACCAAAGTCAAAGGATATGGATAACGAGACCAAGAAAGCCGGCGTTTGCCTCAAATGTGGGAGGCATACCGACGATTTGAAATTGACGATCGATACGACCGTAAGCGACGAGCCGACCGAGGTTTGTCCCGAGTGCTACGAGAAAATCGAGGCCGACAACCGTCTTTTTGCAAAGGCGGTCCTCGTCGCCGGAGCTCTCGTTATGGTGCCGGTTATCCTTATCCTCTTGATCTGCCTAATAATCTCGAGCGTATGTTAGCTTATATCCGATCTTGCAAGTATTGTGGCAACAATCCGGAGTGTAGGCTCAAGCAAGCGATCCGGGACCGTATCAAGGATATCGATATCGACGCAACGGTCGTTGTCAACTGCAAAAAGGCGATCCCTTTCTACTCCAAAGGAGAGAGGATCAATTTCGCCGTTTATAACCCGATCCCGGAGGGGGCCGAGCCCAAGGAGGAGGATTTCCTCGTCTCCGGAGTCGTCGTCGATTATATCCTCGACAAGTACGGGCACGTCCGTAACTACGTCGTAAGGATCCCTCGTCGTTGGTCGCCCTATTTCGAGGTCGATAACGGCCCGGGTTGCCGGGAGAATATCTATTGGATCGACGGAGAGGCGGCCGCAAGCCAATTCCCGAAAGCCAAGCTCGGAAAGGACGAGATTCTCGTTTTCCCGAAATATACGGCAATACAACGAGTCGGCAATGGTTAACAATACGATATCGGTTGAGGAGCTTAACGCCGCCCGTCAAAAGGCCCGGCGCAACCTCGGAGCAAAACGGCCCAAGGTCAAGAGGGCACCGGCCGCCAAGACCGACCTCTTTACGGCTCTTGTCCGGGACGAGCTTGGCCTTGTGGTTGTCAAGGAGCTCGAGTTTTGCGCCGGTAGGCGGTGGCGGTTTGACTATGCGATACCGGAGTACAAGATCGCCCTCGAGGTTGAGGGAGGAGCTTTCAAGAAACGCCGCTATTACGACGACGACGGAGAGCTCGTAACGACGATCGGGGGCCGGCACAACTCCGCCAAGGGTTTCCTCGCCGATATGGAGAAATACAATACCGCAACCGTCCTCGGTTGGAGGCTCCTCCGGACGATCCCGGACGAGCTCTTGTCGGGAGCTACTCTCGATATGATCCGAGAGACTATACGTACCAACTATGGCAAAAAATGAGTACATTTATGAGAGCCGGCGCAAGATGAAAGAGGCACGCCTCGAGATCGTCGCCGAGCTTTACGCCAAAGGCAAGTCCTACTCCAAGATCCGGGAGGAGGTAATGGCCCGTCTCGGCCTCAAGTCGTACGCCAAGGATACCGTCGCAAAAGACGTCAAGACCCTCCTCAAGGAGTGGAGAGAGGCCCGACTCGAGGATACCGAGGAGGCCGTTTCCCTTTTCCTTGAGCGCAACCGCAAGCACTACGAGGAGACGTGGGACGCTTGGGAGAAATCCAAGATCGTCGAGACTACGACCAAACTACCTCCGATCCCGGCCGATGCACCGGAGGAGGCGGAGCAAAACGTCGAGATCTCGGTAACGGAGACCAAGTGCCCGGGCGAGTGGCGTTTTATGGATCTACTTACCAAGATCGAGGATCAGCGAGCAAAGATCCTCGGACTCTATGCACCGGAGAAAAAGGAGATCTCGGGGAGCGACGGAGAGCCGCTTTTCCCGACCTTTGCCGATCTCGATCTCTCCAAGTTGTCGGATCAAGAAAAGGCGGAGCTCTTGGAGCTCGCCCGTAAAGCCGGGGCGTAATGGGAAAGAGTGCCAATTTGTCGGATCTCTTGACGGCCGTCGAGCGAGAGGCTTGTACCAAGTCTCTTTTTGAGTTTGTACGGTCGTTTTGGGGCGTTATTATTCCCGAGGAGCCGGTTTACAATTGGCATATCCCGTACTTGTGCTCGGAGCTCGAGGAGTTGACGAAATATATCGTCGGCCGCAAGCCCAAGCCCTACGATTTGATTATCAATATCCCTCCGGGCACGTCGAAATCGACGATCGTTACGATTATGTGGCCCGTATGGATATGGACGCAAGATCCGACGATCCGGACGATTACCAATACCTACTCGGAGGATCTCTCGATCGAGTTTGCGACCAAGTCCCGGGATATCATACAATCCGAGAAATTTCGCCGGCTCTTTCCGGAGATCCAACTCCGCCGGGACAAGTCCGGCAAGCAATCGTACGAGAATACGGCGACCGGGGCCCGGTACACCACCTCAACCGGCGGTACGATTACCGGTAAGCACGCCCACTTGATTATAAACGACGATCCGCTCAATCCCAAGCAAGCGGAGTCCGAGGTTATGAGAAAGACGGCTTGCAATCATACCCAAACCCTCTCGTCCCGTAAGGTTGACAAGCGCAATACGCCGACCGTTACGATTATGCAACGACTCCACGAGAACGACGTAACGGGATATCTCCTCAAGCGCAAGAGGGACAAGATCAAGCATATTTGCTTACCGGCCGAGCTCTCCGACTACGTCAAGCCGGCCGAGCTCAAGGATCGGTACGTCGGCGGCCTCTTGGATCCGACCCGACTCTCGGCGGAGGTCCTCGAGGAGGCCAAGACCGACCTCGGGTCCCGGGCCTACTCCGGCCAATACGGGCAAAATCCGGTACCGGACGGCGGTAATATAGTCAAGAGAGAGTGGTTTCGGCATATCTCCCGGGAGGAGTTTGAGCGACGCCGGGCGTACGAGCCGTATATTTTCTTTGCCGATACCGCCTATACCGCCGATCTCGGAAACGATCCGACCGGCATTATTGCGACGTGCAAGATCGGCAACGATATCTATATCACAAACGGAAAGAAACTTTGGCTCGAGTTTCCGGATCTTTGCCGGTTTATTACCCGTTGGACGGCCGAAAACGGCTACACCGATGCAAGCTCAATCCGGATCGAGCCCAAGGCCTCCGGCCTCTCGACGGTCCAAACGCTCAAGAGGCAAACGGGCCTCAATATCACTATTACCGAGTCGCCCAAGGACGACAAGAAAGTCCGGCTCTCCGCCGCCTCGCCTACGATCGAGTGCGGCCGGGTTTACCTTATCGACGATTTCTTTACCGAGGAGTTTATCGAGGAGGTTTGCGGATTTCCGGCCAAGGAGCACGACGAGTACGTCGATATCCTTGCCTATGCGATTGATTATTACAACAACGTCGAGGAGGAGGACGAGCCTCAAGATCTCGACGGGTATTTTTGATTAACTAATAATGTTTTAACGTATGCCAACAATTGAGGAATTACTACAAGGCAAGACGCCGGCGCAACAAATCTCGACGTTGAAACTCCGCCGGAATTGCCCCCCGGCTCCAAAAGTCAAGCTCTTGGACGACCAATTTAATCCGCCCGGGCACCGTATCAACGACCGTGCTTACCGCCCGGACAAGCCGATCAAGGGTACCCGTACCGTCCTACGCCAAGGTAAAGAGGTTGAGGAAAAGTATATCGAGCGTTGGGAGGAGGTCAATAGGATCGCCGTCTCGCTCCAAAAGAAGATCGTCAACTCCGCCGTATCTTTCGTTTTTACCACGCCCGTAGCCCAAAAGGCCGAGGTAAAGAAAGGATCCAAGGAGGAGATCGTTTTCGAGGCCCTCAAGTCGATCTATTTCAAGAATAAGATCAACTCGTTTAACCGCCGTGTCGCCCGGGAGCTTTTCCGTTACGGAGAGTGCGCCGAGTATTGGTACCCGGTCGAGTACGGAGACGGCAAAAAGCACGATATTTACGGCCTCAAGAGCTCGTACAAGCTCAAGGTACAACTCTTTTCTCCGGGCCGGGGAGACGAGCTTTACCCGTACTTTGACGAGAGCGGAGACCTCGTCGCTTTCTCCCGTCAATACTATATCAACGACGTCCTCGGCAAGGAGCAAGTCTATTTCGATACCTACCTCAAGGACCGGATCCTCCGTTACCACAAGGACGGCGGCGGCCAATGGGAGCTCGAGACCGACGTAGCCAACCCGATCGGCAAGATCCCGATCGTCTATTATTGCCAACCCGGGCCGGAGTGGGCCGACGTGCAACCTTTGATCGACCGCCTCGAGAAACTCCTCTCGAATTTCGGCGAGACCAACGATTACCACGCCTCGCCCAAGATCTTTGTCAACGGCAAGATCAAGGGTTGGTCCAAGAAAGGCGAGGCCGGCGCAATCCTCGAGGGAGAGAAAGACGCCAAGGCCGAGTACCTCTCTTGGGATCACGCCCCGGAGAGCGTCAAGCTCGAGCTCGATACCCTCTTGAGGCTTATCTACTCGCTTACCCAAACGCCCGACGTCTCCTTTGACTCCGTCAAGGGGATCGGCAACGTTACCGGTATTGCCCTCAAGCTCTTGTTTATGGACGCCCACCTCAAGGTATTCGACAAGGCCGAGCTTTTCGGCGAGGGTTTCCAACGCCGTAACTCCGTCGTCGGATCCTATATCGGTCAAATGGATAAGACCTACGAGGGAGTATCCGAGGATCTCTATATCGAGTCCGTCTTTACTCCGTATATGATCGATACCAAGTCCGAGTGGATCCAAACCCTTATGCAGGCAACCGGCGGCAAGGCGATCCTCTCGCAGGAGAAAGGCACCGAGCTCGCCGCCCTTACTCCGGATCCGGAGGAGGACTACAAGCGTATCAAGAAAGAGGAGGAGGAGTCCTCCACGTTTGACGTATTCGGACAAGGGAGGTAACTATGGGAAAGATTATTTGGGGAAAGTTTGGGATCGATAAGATCTATCACTTTTACGGAGGCCTCTCTTTTGCCCTCCTTACGCTTTTCGTCCTCTTGGCGGTAATGTTATTCGGCGGCCACGTCCCGACGCCAATAGGGGCCGTTTCTATCACTTTGGCGGCCCTTGTAGCCGGGATCCTCAAGGATCTTTACGACGCTCTCGTCCAAAAGGAGGATTTCGACCTTTGCGACGTATTCTTTACTTGGCTCGGATCCGTCCCGATCCTCCTCGTATGGTTTGAGATAGTAACCCTCCTCGCCCGGTAAGCGTATGGCAAGGCCAAAGAGCGACAAAACATATCAGTACGAGCACCTCCTCCGAGCAAACCAATACTCGGGGAGGTTGACTCGTATCTACGACTCGTACGTCGCCGAGTTTACAAAGCTCGCCGAGACGCTCGATATCGACCCGACAAAGCTCTTTTCCTTTGCCGATTACCCGGAGTCGCTCGCCCGATGCAACAAGACCCTCGAGAAAGTCGTCCGGGACGTTGAGATCTTTTTCGACCGGGCGACCCGGGAGGAGTGGGAGGAGTCCAACCTCAAAAACGACGATCTCGTCGATTATCTCTTTGAAAAGACCGGGATCCCCAAGGAGAGGCTCAAGCAATTCTACAACCGCAATACGGCCGCCCTACGGGGTTTCCAAACGAGGGTCGAGAACGGCTTTACGATCTCCGACCGGATTTGGAAAGTAACCGAGCAATACAAGGGAGAGATCGAGCTTGGTATCGACCTCGCTCTCGGAGAGGGCAAGTCCGCCGCCCAACTCTCCCGGGACGTACGCAAGTACCTCCGGGAGCCCAACAACCTTTTCCGCCGGGTACGGGACAAGCACGGAAACCTCGTCCTCTCGCAGAGGGCCGCCGCTTTCCACCCGGGGCAAGGCGTGTACCGGTCGTCGTATAAAAATGCAATGCGACTCGCCCGGACCGAGACCAATATGGCTTACCGGGAGGCCGACGCCGCCCGTTGGGACGAGCTCCCGTTTGTCGTGGGCTACGAGATCCACCTCTCCGGCCGGCACCCGGCCCCGGATATTTGCGACGATCTCAAGGGCAAGTATCCAAAGGATTTCAAGTTTCGGGGTTGGCACCCTCATTGCTTTTGCTATTGTACGACGATCCTCTCGACCGACGAGGAGTTTGACGAAATGCAAAAGAGGATCCTCAACGGCGAGGATATCTCCGGTATGCACTCCGCCAACGAGGTTACGGACGTCCCGGAGGGTATGAAAGATTGGATCCAAGACAACGCCGAGAGGGCAAGCGATTGGAAATCCGTCCCGTACTTTATCAAGGACAATTTCGTCGAGGGAGACCTCTCCAAGGGCCTCGAGCTCGATACCACGCCTCCGGAGCCGGAAAAGCCCAAAGGCAAGACCAAATTTAAGACCGAGGAGGAGAAAGAGGAGATCCGCCGGCAATGGGCCGAGCGTCGAGCCGTCTATCACTACGGCGAGAATATCCTCCGGTATATGGACGGGATCTCCGATATCGATACCTCAACGCTCGCCGATCTCCTCAAGAAAGGCGACGTCAAGGCCGTACTCTCCGAGGCAAAGGCACTTGCGGCCAAGGGTAAGGAGATCCTCAAGCTCTCTTACCTCGACAATCCGATGCAAGTCGCCCGGGATTTCTCCGCCGCCGAGGCAAAGGCCGTCAACGAGGCCGTCGGTAACAAGATCGCCGGTTGGGAGTCCGCCGGCAAGTATTCGACGCTCGCCGACAAGCAAAAGAAACTCAAGTTTGAGGTCGAGTGGCTCGACAATAACCACAAGTACCCGACTTGGAAAGTCGCCCAAGACGCCTACAAGAAACAACTCTCGATCGTCGAGACCGAGATCAAGACCGAGGAGGCCAAGGCGGAGATATCCAAGATCGTTAAGTATGC
>Ga0310690_10005818_pt1 | contig 16523 bp, 13 predicted proteins | sample AusTroGonzalo_MG_2_FD_207661 | JGI IMG/M metagenome (GOLD analysis project Ga0310690, IMG submission 207661) | Bovine rumen microbial communities from tropical cattle in Woodstock, Queensland, Australia - Gonzalo_04 (v2) (version 2) | ecosystem: Host-associated > Mammals > Digestive system >... | reverse complement strand
GATAGATGTAGTTCGACGCGCGGCAGCCGCCGCCTGTCTGGGTGATCATCAGGGCTATCTTATGCTTGTCGTAGCGCCCGGATTCTATAGCGTTTATCAGCTGACCGATGACCAGAAGCGCCGGATAGCAGGTGTCGTTGTGCACCAGTCTGAGTCCGGACTCTTTGATATCGCCGTCGGTGTCCTCTAAAAAGTCGACCTTGTAGCCGTAGCTGACGAGGACGTTGGAGATCAGCTTGAAGTGGATGGGAAGCATGGTGGGCACGAGGATGGTGTATTCGCGCTTCATCTCTTTTGTGAATTTGACGTAATCGGCTTTTGCAACAGCCATCTCAGCACCCCCTTTCCTGCAGAGCGCCGATAAGGCTGCGGAGTCTTATGCGTACGGCGCCGAGGTTGGTTATCTCGTCGATCTTGATCTGTGTATAGAGCTTGCCGCCGCGCTCGAGGATGGAGCGCACCTCGTCGGTGGTGACGGCGTCAACGCCGCAGCCGAAGGATACGAGCTGTACGAGCTGAGTATCGTCGTGATGTGTGGCATACTCAGCGGCAGCGTACAGCCGGGAGTGATACGTCCACTGATTGAGCACGCCGAGTACGGGCGGGTCTATATCCTCGGTGATGCTGTCCTCGCTGACGACGACGAAGTCGAGCGACGAGGCGAGCTTGTCGATGCCGTGGGATATCTCGGGGTCGATGTGATAGGGACGACCGGCGAGGATCATCAGGCGTTTGCCGTGTTCTCTGGCGAACCTGACAGCGCGCTGACCCTCGTCGTATATCTTTCGCATATGGTCGGAGTAGGCTTGCATGCCGGCTTTGACGGCGCGGCTGACCTGAGAGCGGCGTATACCGTCGAAGTATTTGCCGAGTATCAGAGTAAGCTCGCGGCTGAGCTCGCGCTCGCTGTTTATGTTGAGGTACGGGCAGAGAAACTTCGTGCGCGAGAGCGAATCCATGTTGCCGCTCAGCAGCTCGGAGTAGTATGCGACGACGGGGCAGTTGTAGTGGTTGTCGCCCTTGTCCTCGTCTATGTTGTACGTAAGGCAGGGGTAGAAGATCGCGTCCACTCCCTGATCTAATAGCGTTTCGATGTGTCCGTGCATGAGCTTCGCGGGGTAGCAGACCGTGTCGGACGGTATGGAGAACTGACCCTTTGAATAAAGCTTGCGCGACGAAAAACCGGAACTGACGACCTCGAAGCCGAGCTCGGTAAATATAGTGTGCCAGAGAGGATACAGCTCGTACATTCCGAGCGCCAAGGGCAGACCGATCTTGAGCTTTCCTTTGCCGTTATCAGAGGACGACTGCTCCTCTTTGTGGGATTGCCACGGCTCTTGCGAGCCTCGCAATGACATTTCTTCGATAAGCTGGCGCTTGAACTCGTAGAGATTCGGGAGCTTCTCGTCCTCGGATATCTTTATTCCTGCGCCCTTTTCGCACTGGTTGCCGGAGATCAGCTTCTCTTTGCCGTTGAAGGTGTTTACGGTCAGGCGGCAGTTGTTTGTGCAGCCCTTGCAGACAGCCGATCGGCTCTCGTGCTTCAGAATCCTGACCTCCTCGACGTTGAGGATGGAGCTGCGCTCGGTTCTGTTGTCCAGCGCATATAATGCCGCGCCGAAAGCGCCCATGAGTCCTGCTATGTTCGGTCGGGTTACCTCGCGGCCGATCTCTTTCTCAAAGCAGCGGAGAACGGCGTCGTTCATGAAGGTACCGCCCTGCACGACGATGCGCTGACCCAGCTCGTCAGGAGAGGTCGCGCGGATGACCTTGTAGATGGCGTTCCTGACGACGGACATCGACAGACCGGCGGAGATATCCTGTACCGACGCGCCGTCCTTCTGCGCCTGCTTGACGGAGGAATTCATGAACACGGTGCAGCGTGTGCCAAGGTCGACCGGAGCCGTGGAGAACAATCCCTGACGGGCAAACTCCTCGACCGTATAGCCCATGCTCTTGGCGAAGGTCTCGATGAACGAGCCGCAGCCGGAGGAACAAGCCTCGTTGAGCATGATGCTGTCGACGGAACGGTTGCGTATCTTGAAGCACTTGATGTCCTGACCGCCGATATCGAGGATGAAGTCGACGTCGTTGTCAAAATGACGTGCAGCGGCATAGTGAGCCATGGTCTCGACAAGACCGTAGTCGATGTGGAATGCGGTCTTGATGAGCTCTTCGCCGTAGCCTGTGACCGCGCAGCCGCGGATGACGATGTTGTCGCCGAAGGTCTCGTATATCTTCAAAAGCTGATCCCGTACTATGGAAACGGGATTGCCCTTGTTCGAGCTGTAGTAGGTGTATATGATGTCGCGGTCGGGGGTGATGACCACGAGCTTTGTGGTGGTGGAACCGCAGTCGATACCGATGTATGCGTCGCCCTTGTAGTCGCCCGCGTAGGCGGTCTTGACGCTGTTCTCGGCGTGGCGGCGGATGAACGCCTGATACGCGTTCTTATCCTCGAAAAGCGGAGGGAGGGTGGAGACGGATGATTTTTGCTTTAGGCTCTCTTTGAGTCGAGCGCAAAGCTCGTCGAAGTTCATCAAAGCTCCGTCGGAGGCGTATAAGGCTGCTCCTATCGCTACGGCGTACAGACCGTACTCGGGGAATATTGCTTCGTTTTCACTGAGCCTAAGGGTGTCGACAAAGCGCTCGCGCAAACCCTTGCAGTAGTACAGAGGGCCGCCGAGGAACATGACCTTGCCGTCGATCCTCCTGCCCTGGGAAAGACCACCGACAGTCTGGTTGACGACCGCCTGATAGATGGACGCGGCGATATCCGCCTTGGTCGCGCCCTGATTTATCAGGGGCTGGATGTCCGTCTTTGCAAAAACGCCGCAGCGCGAGGCTATCGGATATATGCGGCTGTGGGTGAGGCTCAGCTCATCCATCTCGGTGTTGCTGACGTTCAGGAGGGTCGCCATCTGGTCGATGAAAGCGCCCGTACCGCCTGCGCACGAACCATTCATGCGCTGGTCTGTGCCGCCCTTGAAGAAGATGATCTTCGCATCCTCGCCGCCAAGCTCGATAACAGAGTCGGTGTCCGGCTCCAGACAGCGCACGCACTCGGCGGTCGCGTAGACCTCCTGCACGAAGCTCAGGCGCGCGGCGTTCGCCATGCCCAGTCCTGCCGAACCGGAGATGGCTACGGTGAAGCTTCTGCCGTCGAGCAAGCCGCGGATAGCCTCGATCATCTCGAGCGTCTTCTGACGCACCTGAGAGAAGTGGCGCTCATAGCGGCTGTAGACAAGCTCGCCGTCGTCGATAACGACCACCTTGGCTGTGGTGGAGCCGATATCGACGCCAAGCAGCAGCGCGTCGTTTGTTCTGTTTTTCGGGTCGTTGATCCTCATAGTCTTCCTCTATCTAAAAAAGCGAATAATGTCGAAAATAGTTACACAGCATATATTTTATCACTAATTAAAGCAAATGCAACAGTTGAGAGGAAAATTCAGTGTACTAAAAATACACGAAAATCCGCAAAAATCTGTGTATTTTTTCTATTTTGCTTGCTATTTACAGCTAAAAGGTATATGATGATGTCAGCAAAAATCAAGGAGGAAAACTCATGAAACGTACTTTAGCCGTTATACTGGCTCTTATTTTTGTGACAGCCGCGTTCAGCGCGTGCTCGATCAATATCAACATCAATAAGCCGACCGAGGACAGCGGAACTACCGAAGCGTCGACCGAGGCTGCTACAGAGGCGGCTACCGAAACTGCCGAACCGACGACGGCTCCCGTCGGCACTCTTGACGACTATGTCAAGACCGCGAAAGAAAACACCGTGACCTACGGCGACGGCAACACTAACACCCTGCGTATACCCGAGATCCTGATCGACAGCGCGGACGCTAAGGCAGCGAATCAGGAGATCGAATCGAAGTTCGGCGCCGCCGTGAACAGCGGCGACAGCTACCAGGGCATCTATTCGCTCGACTATGAGGCATATCTCAACGGAACGGCGCTCAGCGTAGTCGTCATAAGCAAGCATGACGGCGGCAACACCTACGGTCTTGCGTACAACTTCGACGTTCTCACCGGCAATAAGCTCGACAACAAGCAGATTTGTGACGCGGCCGGCGAGAATTATGAAGAAGAACTCGCCGACCTCCGTGAGGAACTCGAAGAATACTATGAGGAGAAATACGGCGCCATGCCCGGTAACGACGCGGAGCGCGAGAAGACGTACTCTGACGACAACCTCAGACAGGCTGTTATGTATCTTGATAATGACGGAGATATCATGGCTCTGGTCGATATCTACGCTGCAGTAGGCGGCGGTCACTGGGTGGTTCAGCTCGACCTGTAAAACTCAATAATGCTCACAAGAAAGCGCGCTCTGCGTGCTTTTCGAATAGCCATCGCTCGTTGCCGCACAGCGGCAAACTGAGCGGGCATACAAATCTTTTTGCTTTACGGAAACGAGCAGTTTCCTGTAAAGCAAAAAAGGGCTGTCGCAACATTACGTTGCGGCAGCCCTTTTGCTGTACTATATTGATTATTTCTTGCGGTAGGGTGTATCTTCGAGCGGCAGGCTCTGACGGAACTTGCCGTCGTAGCGATAATACGCGAGAGCGCACGCCGGAGCGGTGGGTATCATGCACAGCTCGCCGCAGCCCTTGGCTCCGAGCGAGAACGGCAGCTTGTCATCCTCCTCGGGACGGCAGAGGATGACTTCCAGCTCGGGAGCTTCGTCGGCTCGCATGAAGCCGATCTTTCCGAACTTTGACGACGGATAGCCGTCTTTGCACTCGAACTTCTCGGTCACGCCGTAGCCGATGCCCATGACCATACCGCCCTCTATCTGTCCCTCTACGGACTGGATGTTGACCGGTGTACCGACGTCGAAAGCGGACACCGCCTTAGTTATCCTGCCCTCATCATTAAGTACGATAAGCTGGACTCCGTAGGAGTAGGAGATGTGGCTGACGGGGTTCTCTTTGATAGCTCCGAGGGGGTCGGTCTTGGCGCTGTATTCGCCGAAGAATTCTTCGCCCTCGAGTTCTTCAAGAGTCTTGTTTTTCAGAGCGTCGCGGAGCTTCTCCCCTACCCTGCGCGCGGCTTCACCGGTCATGACCGTCTGGCGTGAGGCGGTGGATGTGCCGGCGTCGGGGGTGCGGATGGTGTCGGAGGTCTCGAAAAGGAACAATGCGGGGTCTATGCCTGTAACATGACATATCTCGGTGAGAACCATCTGACCGATGCCCTGACCCATGCAGGCGGCGGAGGTGCGGATGTGTATCCTGCCGCCCTCGATGCTGAGCAATACTCTGCCGATATCCTTCTTGCCCATGCCGGTGCCGGAATTTTTGAAGCCGCAGGCGAGACCGACATACTTGTTGGAGTAGAAGATATCCTTAACGGCGTCGAGACAAGCCTCCATGTTGGTGTTGGGGTCGGCGGTCTGACCGTTTGGGAGGATGTCGCCGGGCTTGATAGCGTTGCGGCGGCGGAACTCCCACGGGTCGATGCCGACCATCTCGGCGAGCAGGTTGATGTTGCTCTCGGTGGCAAAGCAGCTCTGGGTCACGCCGAAGCCGCGATATGCGCCCGAGGGAGTGTTGTTGGTATAGACAGACATCCCGAAGATGTCGATGTTCTGATAGTTATAGGGGCCTGCGGCGTGGGTGCAGGCGCGGTGGAGAACAGGGCCGCCGAGTGAGGCGTACGCGCCGGTGTCGGCGATGATGACGCCCTTCATGCCGGTGAGGATGCCGTTCTCATCACAGGCGGTGGTGAACTCCATTTCCATCGGATGGCGCTTGACATGATAATCGAGCGACTCCTGACGGCTGTACTTGACCTTGACGGGCTTCTTGGTGTACCAAGCCATCAAAGCGGCGTAGGGCTGGACGCTCATATCCTCCTTGCCGCCGAAGCCGCCGCCAACCAGCGGAGCGCGAACGTGCACCTTCTCGGGATCGAGCCCGAGAGCCTTACTGCACTCGCGCTGAACATCGTAGATACTCTGGCTTGAGGTGTAGATCAGCAGACCGTCGTCGCCCTCGGGCAGAGCTACGCAGCACTCCGGCTCCATGAAGCCATGCTCCTGCCATGAGGTCTTGTACTTGCGTGTTACGACGTACTTCGAGTTGCGGATCGCCTCATCTGCGTTGCCGCGGACGAGATTGGCGCGGCTCATGATGTTGCCGTCCTCGTGTATCAGCGGAGCATCGCCGCGGAGTGATTCATACGGCGAGCAGAGCGGCTCGAGCTCGGTGTAGTCGACCTCGATGAGGTCGCATATCTCCTGCAGGCTCTCCTGCTTTGTCGAGGCGACGACAGCGAGAACGTTGCCGACGTATTTGGTGATATCGCCCTCGCCGAGCATGACGTCCCAGTCCTGCTTGATGTGGCCGATCTTGTTGCACTTGACATCGTCTTTGAGGAGTATCTCTACACAGTCAGGATGCTCGAGAGCGCGGCTGACGTCGATCTTGTTGATAAGGGCGCGCGGATAATCGGAGTACAGACCCTTTGCGTACAGCATGCCGTCGAAGTAGAGATCGTCGGCGAAGAGTCCGGAGCCGTTGACCTTCTCCTTGGCGTCGATACGCTGGGCGTGCTCGTCCATGTGGAGGGTCTTGGGCGGCTCGGGGATGGCGCGGTTCTCACGGAAGAAATCCGCCGCCATAAGGATGGCGTCCTCGATCTTTTTGTAGCCGGTGCAGCGGCAGAGGTTGCCCTTGATCGCCTTCTTGACGTCGTCTCTGGTCGGGGTCAGATTCTCGTCCAGAAGTGATTTTGCCGAGATTATCATACCGGGGATGCAGAAGCCGCACTGAACGGCGCCTGCCTCTGCAAAGCAGTGCTCGTAGACGCGCATTTCCTCGGGAGCTATGCCCTCGACGGTCAGTACCTTTTTGCCCTGCAATTTGGACAGGGAGGTAACGCACGCCTTGGTCTTCTTGCCGTCGACGAGGACGGTGCAGGTGCCGCAGACGCCCTCGGAGCAGCCGTCTTTAGCGGCGGTCAGATGCAGGTCGTCGCGCAAAAAGCGCAGGAGCTTTTTATCGTGCGCGGATTCGTAGTCTTTTCCGTTTATGTTTACGATATACATAGAATCACCTCAAATTGAAGCTGTCATTCCGAGGGCTTTAGCCCGTGGGAATCCCACAAAATGGAGAAGCGCATTTCTGCCGCTTCAAACGGTATTGATGACAAGGGGATTGCCACAGCCCCTTTGGGGCTTCGCAATGACGTTTATAAGGTCTCCAGATAATCTTTGAACAGGTTGGTCACGACGGTCTTGCGGTATTCGGCGGATACACGACCGCGGGTGAAGGTCATGCTGTCGATAAACGCTTTGACATATCCATCGGCGTTCGCCTTGACCTCTTCGACGGTCTTGCCGACGAGGGTCGCCTCGATGTCGCGGAAGCGTTTGAACGTACCGCCGCCGATAACGGAAGCGGTGAAGCGGGTCAGTACGCCGTCCTTGATATCATAGCTGCCGGCGAAGGCGATGCGCGAGATGGCGAGGGCGTTCCTGCCGCCGACCTTCTTGTAGTAGTACGGCATGGCACATATGTCCTTGGGCAGGAGTATCTCGGCAATGATCTCGTCGTCATGCAGATCGTTGACGCCTCGCTTGATGAAGAATTCATCAACAGGAAGCATACGTTCGCCGTCTTTGGATACCAAACGCACCTGTGCGTCCATAACCAGCTCCACCAATACAGAGTCCGCTTTATCGGACGCGTTGCCGAGGTTGCCGCCGAAGGTGCCGGCGTTGCGGATGGCGGGCGAGGCGATCAGGCTGACGGCATCTTTCATCATCGGGGGGATGAGATCGCTCTCAAGACCCTCGGTGAAAGTTACAGCCGCGCCGATGCGGATATACTCGCCGTCGTCGGTGATATGATGAAGCTCGTCGATGTTATTGAGGAACAGGTAACTGACGCCTTCTTTGTTCTGCACCATGAGATCGGTGCCGCCGCCGTAGGGCACGACCTGCTCGCGGGCGCGGAGCTCCAGCGCCTCTTGTAAAGTTTTGGGGGCATAGCCGTTTACCATAATCCGTCACCCTCCTTTGAAGCGTTGAGTACCGCGTTCACGATAGCGTTGTAGCCGGTGCAGCGGCATATATTGCCGGACAGCCCGATGCGTACCTCTTCCTCGGTGGGATGGGGATTCTTACGAAGCAAAGCCTGAGCCGCCAGAACCATGCCGGGGATGCAGAAGCCGCACTGTACGGCGCTGAGGCTCGCGAAAGCGTCGGACAATACTTTAAACTGAGTTGTCTCGCGGAAGCCCTCTAATGTGGTGACCTCTCTGCCGCTGACGGCTCCGACAGCAACACAGCAGGAATTGACAAGCACGCCGTCGAGCAGAACGGCGCAAGCGCCGCATTCGCCCTCTTTACAGCCGCACTTGACGCTCTTCATATCGTAGGCGTCGCGCAGGACGTCCAGCAGCCTGTCGGCGGCGGAGCCTTCATACGCGACCTCATTTCCATTTAATACAAAATCTATTTGATCCATAATTACCTCCAAACGTCATTGCGAAGTCCATTTATGGGCTGTAGTAATCTCAACCGAATTGAAAAGTTGAGTCCCTCTTTGTGGGATTACCACGGTCGCGCTGCTCCCTCGTAATGACAGCTTATTTATTCCTCCAGTGCGACGATGACGTCCTCGGCGTTGAAGGGCGCATGATACAGGGGATGTACAGCCGCGCCGCCCAAAGCCTGCTCAACAGCCTCTACATAAGCCGGAGCCGCGGCTACCAGCGGAAGCTCGCCTGCTCCTTTGGCTCCGTATGGGCCGTCGGGGTATTCTTCCACGTGAAGGGTCACCTGCATATTCGGCACATCCACAGCGGTGGGCACGAGATAATCGGTAAAGCTGCGATTCCATATCTTGCCGTTTTTATCGTAATCCATCTTCTCGATAGAGGCATAGCCGAGTCCCTGCAGGAAGCCGCCCTCCATCTGACCCATGACGATGTTGTAATCGATTGGCGTGCCTACGTCAAAGCTCGCGTAAGCGCCGAGTATCTTCGCGATACCGGTGTATGTGTCGACCTCGACCTCGACGGCGTTGACGCCCCACGCGTAGGTGGGATAAGCGTCGCCCTCGAAGCGGTCGAGATAGAACGGGATCATAAAATCGGGCTCTTTATAATGCTCCTCGACCTCCTGATCCTCGCCGTCGGCCCAGATATCGCGGAGCTTGATAGCGGCTCTGCGGAGCAGCTCGCCGACAGTCATAAGCGATCTTGATGCGACGGTCGGGCCGGAGTCGGGAACTCTGGCGGTGTCGGGATGGTCGTAGTAGACCTTTTCGAGAGGTATGTTCAGCTCGTGGGCGACGATCTTCGGGAAGGTCGTGCGAACGCCCTGACCGATATCGGAGTTGGACGCGAGCACCTCTACGGTACCGTCGGGATACTTGTGGAGCTTCGCGACAGCCTTGATGAGGTCGCGCTCGCCAGAGCCTGTAAAGCCCGCGCCGTGGAATACCGCCGAGAAGCCCATGCCTCTGCGGTAGCGTCCTGTCTGGGGCTTTGCATACTCTGCGTGCTTGCGGCGAAGCTCGCTGAGCTTATCGACCTCGTCGGTCATAGCCGGAACCGGTACGGGGAAATGATATCTGCCGCCGGTGGATGTGAGGTCGCCCTGTTTGACAAAGTGCCTCTCCTTGAACGCGACGCTGTCCTCGCCCAATGCCTGAGCGACGTGGCTCATCATCATCTCCATGGCGAAGAAGGTCTGCGGAGCGCCGAAGCCGCGGTACGCGCCGCAGGGCACAGTATTGGTCTTTGCTGCCCTACCGACGACATGGACGTTCGGGATATCGTATATTCCGGGAGCGGCGATGATGCCCCTCTGCAATACTACCGCCGACAGCGACGAATACGCTCCGGCGTCGAATATTACTTCACAGTCTATGGCGGTAACTCTGCCGTCTTTCACGGCGAGCTTATAGCGGCAGACAGAGGGATGACGCTTTGAGGTGGTTTCCATATCCTCTCTGCGCTCGAGAACGCAGCGCACAGGAGCCTTTGCCTTATGAGCCGCCACAGCGACCTGACAGCCGAGTATGGAGGGGTAATCCTCCTTACCGCCGAATCCGCCGCCGGTTACATCTTGATAGATGTGGACGCCGGATGGACCTGTGCCCATAGCGCGGGCGACAGCTCCGTGAACGTAGTAGGGACACTGGAGAGAGCCGTGGACATACATCCTGCCGTCGGCTTCGGGCTCTGCCATCATGCCCTGGACTTCGAGATATGCCTGCTCCTGGTAGCCGGTGCGGAACTCCTCTTCAAATACCTTATCAGCCTCGTCGAACGCCTTCTGCATATCGCCGTGACCGAACTCATAGTGGAAGAAATCTTTGTCGGACTTGAGCAGGTCGGTGACAGGCTCAAGCTCCTCATACTCGACCTGTATCTGAGTCAGAAGTCTGCTGACCTCATTTTCATCGGGACCGACGAGCATACCGATCGGCTCGCCGATGAACTCGACGATCTCGCGCGCGTATACCGGCATATCGTCGAGGACGATGTTGACGTTGTTGTCGCCGGGGACGTCGGACGCATCGACGTACAGATAGCCCTCGGGAAGCTCGGGCAGCGTGACGCTCAGGATACGCGCCTTGGCATACTTTGAGCGCAGCAGCTTGCCGCAGAGTATCTCTCTTCCATCGTCGGTGCGGTCATAGTCCGCGATGTAGCGCGACCGCCCCTCGATCTTGGGGTCGTGGTCTTTCTTCTTGGTAGATTGACAAATATCTCTCATAAGACGTCGCCTTCTTTCTATATTCAATGTCGGTTGATCGTTTTTTGAGCTGTATCGTAGTCTTCGGGGGTATCCAGATCGGTCAAAGCGCCGGTGTCATCTACCGGTATCTCCCTGACCTTGCAGCCGTCGAAAAAGCCTCTCAGACCGCCCTCTCCCCCATACGCGAGGATATCGGGTATCAGCTCCGAGGATATCAGCGGAGGGTGTCCGCGCCTGCCGCCGAATACGGGTATCAGGACTTCATCTGTACCGCTGTATGAAGAAGTCAGCGTATCGAATACGGAACCCGAGATCATCGGCATATCCGCAGGGATGATGAAGAATGCGTCGCAATCTGCAAGCGACCTTAATCCGATCTGCAGTGAGCGGAACATATCGGTGGAGGCGTAGTCGGGATTCTCGGTGATTATCAGGCGGTCATCGAATCTTTGGGTGAGTATATCGCGCAGCTCATCCGCGCGCTTGCCTAATACCGTGACTACGGAATCCGCGTGAGCCAGAGCCTTCTGCACGGTCGACTCGATGACTGTACCTGAGTCGAACGGCAGCAGCGGCTTGAACGAACCCATCCGCGAGGATAATCCCGCCGCGGGTATCACCGCGCCGATAGTGATTTTGCCGCGCATAAGACACCTCCGGACTGCTGATTCCGCCGCATAAAACAGCGCAATCTATAGTTAGTTTTATTTTATCACAAAACACTATATTGTCAATCGCAAAATAACATCTTTTGCACATTTTAAACAAAAACCGTGTCATCGTCATGAATAGACCCCTTTCGCCCTTGACAAAAGCGGCTTCTGGTGTTACCATATAGGTGCTGAAAGGCAGATATCGCGGGGTGGAGCAGTTGGTAGCTCGTCGGGCTCATAACCCGGAGGTCGTGAGGTTCAAGTCCCACCCCCGCAACCACGACGGAAAGGTCGACATTTTGTAGAAATGCAAGATGCCGACCTTTTCATTTTTGCCTTATCCATGCGATTTCTTTTTGTTTTCGCCACACCGAAAAAAGTCGACAATGTCGAAATATTACAAGTTTGTCTACCCCCTTGACTTTCGTACATATATTCGATATAATATACATGAGGTGAAAACATGGATTATACAAAGACCGTCAGGACATTCTGCCTGAAGAATCAGAATCAATTATTTGACGTTTCCTATATGGCAACCAACTACTTTGCAGTCATTCCACGCAAGACCCTATTAAAGATCCTTTCACGACTTACCGATGAGGGGCTTTTGCTCCCCGTGTCAAAAGGCGTGTACTATATTCAAGGCGACAGACCCTTCGATTTAGACAGGGCGATCGTGGAATACTACATCAACGGTGAACATGGAATGTTTGTTGGGTACAAGATGTACAATGATCTGGAGGTCAGCGATCACACGGACGGTACCGTTGAGATATACACCAATCGGATCGGAGCCGCCCACAAGAGCATCGGGAAATATCATTTGACCTATGCCGACGTCGTTTTTGACAATTACGCAAAGCAGCTGATCCAAACCCTTGAGCTGACCGAACACTTCACCAAAATCATCGATATTGATTACATCCGCTTATACAACGTTAGACAAAGCGGCATCCGCAACTACCTCGATTATGATATCGATCGCGTCACTAAGGCGATACCATACTCACGTTCCACTCTGATAACCTTTGAGGAGTTGATGACAAAAGCCGGTTTCTCCGTACCCCTTTTGAACAAACGCAAAGGAGCCTGATGGAGATGGGGCGTACATATTACTTTTGCAGGAACGAACGGGACTTCTTCAAATGGTGCAGGCGCTATGTCCGGCGCGCGCAGCAATATATCGAGTCTTATGAGAGCGACAAGGGAGAGCTCTCTCGGATGCTCGGCGAAGAAGAGTACCGCGAATCTGTCAAAATCGTACGCCAATATCAAGTGCTGCTGTCCTCCCTGCCAATGGAGCAACAGAGATTTCTGGATGAATACCTGATAGACAATCGGGACTATCCGATATTCAAGCCGCCGTATAGCCGCTACGCGCATATCATCTATGAAAACTGGGAGCAGATCTGCTTCCCGCAAAGTATCAGCCGTATCAAAACGATCGATCGCGTACAACTCGGCAAAACGATTAGAATGATGCGCGAGAATCGAGGACTGTCCCGGCGTCAGGTCGCCGAGCTGCTACAAATCAACGATAAAACCCTTGCGGCATACGAAAATGGAGAGCGACTTGTAAAGACCGATGTCCTATACGGAATGTCTCAGATATACAAAACGAGCATAGATCTCATCATCGAGAAATCTATGCCCGTTTTTCTTTTTACTGTATAGCTGATGATTACTGTTGAAATGAGCTATTTATTTTGATATAATATCAATAAATTTTCCCAGCTAAAGACGCCTTGGGATAAACGTGATCGTTATCCTAAAGAAATTATCAATTATATAATCGGAGGTGCAAAAACAATGTATTCAAAAGAGATATATGATAACGCTTCTATGCTGAAAGATATTTCGGAAAGACAGGAGATAATTCGAGAGTATCGGACATCCGGTAAGCTCGACAGAGAAAAAGCAATCAGGAAAATATGCGAGTTGCGTTTATCCGATACCGATGTTATGGTAGCTACAAATGCAAAGCTCGCGGAAAGTTCAATTCCGTTTGATCGAGCACAAGATGCCGACCTTGTTGCGGAATTACAGATGCAAGCGGAAATCCTATCTGCAAAAATCGCAAAAAATATTTAGAGGTGAATTGGATGAAAAAATATGTTTTAGTTGTAAGATCAGTTATTTTTGACGCTGACAGAAAAATTATCTCAGACGATGAGAAGCTGAAGGCGCTTAACTGTTACTGGGAGAGTCCGGTATATGAATATGATGATAGCATTCATCAAACTGCTGTGTTAGATGAACTGATCGATAAATATGAGAAAAAGACTGATGCTTTGCCGAATTGCAGGTATGAATTAAAACCTGTATAATAAGCAGTATACAATCAAAAAAAAATAACGAGTATGGAAACCTTTTTAGTGATTCCATACTCGTTTTTATTTACAATACAGATAAAAGATTAGATATAATCAAAACCCATTTTTTACTTCTTGTATACATATTGTGAATAGGCTATTGATAACATCTTTCATTTTATCAGAGTTTAGTACCCTTTTCAAAAGGGCTGATAATTCTTCCTCGTTATTACATATGACATTATAATCCATATTAATTTGTTTTGCTATGGTTTCATCTAAAACCATTTCCAATGGATAACAGGGAATCCCGTAATCCAAGAAGAACACTCGATACTTAAAGTTTGGAGTATATTTTGAAGAAATGAAGAATTCGTATGTAAAACGATTCTCAGAAATATCTCCTAATTCATTTTGCACATTAAATGATTGCGTTAATGATGCAGCAAGTGAAACCGAAAGATGTGAAGGATGGTTTCTAATCGGGCCGTCATAGGGTTCGATTTTTCCTATCACATAATCATGAGTTAGCTTTGCTAGTTCATCACATTGTTCCTTGACTATATCCTTCGGCTGTTTGAGTTCTTCGTTGTTCTCGGGCGTAAAGTCAAATAAACTACTCATTATAATTTTTCCTCCTGTATTTCAAAGATTATCGGAAGATGGTCGCTATAAGCTATATCAGGTGAATAATCATTTTTTAACAAAGACTTATCATTGATTTCTGTAATTATTCTTAAACTGTCTTCTTGAAAAGAGTTAATTAAGCCGGGGCGAACAATTACTTGATCAAAAAGATACCAATAATAATTTTCATAATTACTATTGTTATAATAATATGTTCCATATGGAGGCTTATCTAATGCAAGCAATTTCCAAGTAGGGTTATAAAAAGTTTTGTAATTATGACCATCTACTATTCTGGAGTTTTTGGATGCTTCTTCTTTATGCGGAATTGCATGAATGGCACCGGCTCTAACAATAGATCCATCGAAAGGGCTTGAATTAAAGTCACCAATCAGGATGGTATTATTTATTCCTGATTCGGATTCAGCCTGCTCAATATCGTGAATATATATAGAATAATACTGCCTTCTGTCATCATCGCTTTTTCGAGGCATCGCCGGTCCGTGGATAGCACCGAGAAGAAGCTTTGAATACACAGTGCTGAATGTTGAGATGATATATCGAGAGGTAGCTTTTAACGGCTTTTGTGTGTATTTTGAATTATATATTCCTTTAATCTTATCGCAACCAATACATTGAAGAGGTTTATAGCGAGTTTCCCTTTGATCGAGCAATTTGCATAATTGTTCTGTATCGTTATCATACTCTGCCAAAGCAAGGATATCTATTTTGTTTTCTTGTACTAATTCAAGAATCAGATTATCCAAGCTTTTGTTTTTATTCACATTCCAAAAACAAATTATCATCTGAAATCATACCACCACACATTCTAACCAATAGTATATCCCGCACTTCAAGCAATGGGACGTCTCTTACTGATCCAGAATATCAAGGAAAGATAATTGAATTGATGCGCCCTTCTTTTTTGCCTGTGAGTTCGTATCTCTTTTTGTAATAATCTTCGAATCAAAATATACGATTGATTGCCGGTCATTTACTATAGAAGGATCACTGAATCTTCCACGCTTTTGAACTCGTGACCGTTTTTCAATCTCGTCCTGTGACATCTGAGAAGAAATAGTAAGTAAGACTTTTTCAAGTCGCTCATTGATGTTTACATTTCTTTCTCTTTTTCGACGTATTATCCCGAAGCAGCCTACAGGAGAAATATAAATGTCTTTCGGAGCGTCAGGTGATACAATAGCACTCATATCCGTAAAGTGGCAGATTTCCGGTGTTGCTGTACAATTAAGCGGATAATCAGCACCGATCTCAACGATGTCTTTACCAAAGTCGAAGTAGAAACAATTATCGAAAAGCTCAAAAGTGCGTGATAGCAAAAAGCCTTTTTTTGCAGTCAATTTAAGCGAATCATCATGATAATCAACAATGCGCTTTCCAATCCATTTTACCACAGGGACTGCCCAAGAGTTTCCAATCGCTTGGTAACGATTCGTTTTCTTTGCCGACGGAAGAGCCGTATAGTTATCGGGAAATCCCATTAACCTTTCACATTCAAGAGGTGATAATCGACGAATCCTTTCATCCTGTACAACAAATAACGATCCATTATATGCAGCTGCGTTTCCATTCCACTTTGTACCATAAGCAGAATATAAACAATCTGTATACTCTCTAAACACTTCAAATCTATGTCCCTCTTTTGTAAAGGACAAAGGATATGAAGGATATTCTTTTAGCTCATTTTTGTGATATTCAAACAATACATTCTCAGGATAAAAATCTTTCCCTCCTGCAAGTAAGTATAATCGTCTTCTCTGTTGCGGTAACCCAAAATACTTAGCATCCAACACTCTCCATGCAATATTTCTACACTTTCCGTGAATGGCACCGGAGTTCGGCCAACGTTTTAATTCAATCGCTTCATCAAATCCTGCCAGTGAACTTACTAAACAGCCAAATGCGTTAGTTTTGTCTGTAAGAACTCCTTCAACATTTTCCCAAAAAACGATTGAAGGTTTTTTTCCTGCATTGATTCTTATCTGATCATTTGAATTAACTATGTCAACAAACCTTAGTGTTAGGTTTCCTCTGTCATCATTCAAACCGTTCTTCCATCCGGCAAGTGAAAATGCTTGGCATGGGGTTCCACCACAAATCAAATCAGGAGCCTCTATTTCTCCCGATTCAATTCTTTTCGGAATTGTGTTCATATCACCTAAGTTTTTAATACTTGGATAT
>Ga0310690_10005816_pt1 | contig 16524 bp, 21 predicted proteins | sample AusTroGonzalo_MG_2_FD_207661 | JGI IMG/M metagenome (GOLD analysis project Ga0310690, IMG submission 207661) | Bovine rumen microbial communities from tropical cattle in Woodstock, Queensland, Australia - Gonzalo_04 (v2) (version 2) | ecosystem: Host-associated > Mammals > Digestive system >... | reverse complement strand
CCGCTGATAGCCTGAATACCGCCGATGGTAGAGAATGGCACGCCGTTGTATTCGAGCAGGTAGTAAGGCTCTGGATAGTTCTCCCGTGCGTCCAATAGATACGGCTCGATTTCCTTCATCTGTTCGCGCCTCGCGTCTTCCTCACTCGGCAATTCAGGGAGTGGTGCCAATGGTATGTTGTTGCTTTCTTCGCTCATAACTTCTCAATCTTGCTTTTGCGCATATCTCCTCGCGGTGTGCTAAATAGTATGCGTGGTCGTATTCCTTTTTGTCTCGCTTCGTCTTAGGCTTTTGGAGATAACGTTTCTCAAATTCCCGCTGTTGACGCTTGGCTTTTATTTCTGGCTTATGCGTCTCACGATAGATGCGCTGCTGTTCCAATATCTTCGGCTTATTGCGGACGTATCGTGCGTGTTGCACCTGTCGCCGACGTTCTTTTTGCGCTTCGGTCATCACTCGCGTCATTTGATTACTCCTTTCGCTTTGAGTTTCTTTTCCAGTTCCTCATGCTCTTTGGTCTTCGGTGGTCGTCCGCGTCTTTCAACCTTTGCAGGTTTGTCGATAGGTGGCCCAGGCTTCACCTTGATTATCTTCTTCGGCATTTCCACTACGATTTCATCTTTGTGGATGCGACCTTTCTTCCAGTTCACTTTTGGCTTTTCGTCTTCAGGTGCATCTGGATTCTCCAAACGGAAAATGCGCTTTTTCATCTTGTCATTCTCCTCAATGTAGAAGTCGAGCCGTTTCTTGGTTTTGGTGAGATCGTCTGCCAACTTCGTGTTGCTCGCCTTAATCTGGGCAATGACACGCAGAGCACGTTTGTGCGCCTGGTCGAGTGAGTCGATGGTCTTCTGCTTCTCACCAATCTCGCGTATGGCATCACCCTCTTTCGGCCAAGTGGCGCAAGCGGTCATCAGATCACGCATTGTTTGCTCATCGCAGTAGTCCACGATGCCGAGACCGACGTGAACGTAAAAACCTTCGACCAACTCGGCGAGAGTGAAGTACATATACCCGTTGCCGTCCACATCCAGACTGTAGCCGTTTGGCGTGGTCATGAGCCTCACTTTGTGATCCGTATCCCGCTGTTCATATTTCTTTGCCATAGTAGTTCCTTTTTATGGTTTTACCCTCTCTTCTGGTTTCTCTGAATCTGCCAACGCTTATTCGGCATTTGCATATTTCGCTGATTCCATCCCGTCGGCTTCGTCGGTGGGAAATAGTCTGGTTTGTCAGAATGGTAAGTCATCGCTCTGTCCTCCCTGATTTTCGCCGCCTGTGGGCGCGTTGTTTTGTGGCTGTGATGAATTAGTCGGCTGTTGAACGTTCGCTGGTTGTGCGGGCTGTAATGTGGCCGTATCTTTCGTCACCTTGCTGATCTTCTTCAGTCCGTCATACGGCATATAGACATCCTGATAGAAGCGGTCCTGATATTCACGATACCGAAGGTCGAAACGCACCTCTACCTTGTCGCCCACCTGGAGATTGTATTGCTCGATGCGGTCGTTCATCAGCGATAGCACGATTTTCTGCGATTGCGTGTCGTTGGGATTCACGAACCACTCAACCACGAACTCCTGTTTTCTCCATTGATTGCCAGACTGCTGGCTTGTGCCCGTCTGAATCTTTCCAACGGCACACACATTTGCTTGAATTACCATAATTACTTATTTTTATTTTCAGCTATAATTTTATCAATACATTCTGTGATAGTCTCACGGCAGACATGCTTCAACTTCATTTTTTTAGCAACCTTGCAGAACACCTCAATCATGTCCTGCTTAAACTCGTCGTCGCGTCCGATGGCATCTGTCTCTGCCCATTTCTTGATGAAGTCAGTCGAGCATTCTGTAACGTAGTGCGTGATGAGTGCTTGCTGCTGGTTGTTTGTTTTGATATGATTGATGTCTTCGAGCACTCTGATATACGCAGCCGCAAGGCTCATTGTCAGCAGCATCGGCTTTTCCATGCCGAGTTTCTTCATAGCCTCCAACCGCTTTAGGCTTTCCTTCTTTATTTCTTCCGATTCATAATCCTGAAGTATGGCTGTGCTCAGGGCCACATCGTTCATGTAGAGGCCATCTTTTACCAACTCGTACATAGTATCGACTGGCTCACACGCTTTGCGCTGTTTGGCGTTCAATTCCTCATCACGCAGGAAGGTGCGGATGGCTATGTATTGCGGATTCTTGGTATATCGCTTGCCAAAGCCGTGACCGCCTTTGAACTTCACAATCACCTCGCCCGTTTCATCATCTACGGTCATTGCGTTTTCGAGTCGCTGTGACACAAACTCCTTGATGAGTTCCTTTGAGCGATACTCAATCTTCGTGCGCTCCGACATCTGATAGAAGAAATGATCTGTGTAAAGAATGACTCCAGCAATCTTCGCCTTTTCGCTCACTTTGCCCTTCTTTGTTTTCCTTGGGTCGTAAAGTGGGAAGAATGCACCACACGATGCCATTGTCTCATAATAGATGAAGGCATAATGGAAAGCGTTGGCATACATGGCTCGCGGGAAATACTCAGCCTGGGTGTACGTCATCCATCGGTTTCCGACCTTGCTGATCCAAAAGTCGATGTCAGTAAATTGGTCATTTTTCTCTTCCAGAGCCTTGTCGAGCATCTGGTCTTCGAGCTTCAGATATTTCTGCTTACCTCCGTATTTCTTGCGGAAGTAGTAGAAAGCCTTCGGCATTTCCTCGTGCATCGTGGCGAGGATGTCTTTTGCTTGTGTGGAGAGGTTCACTCTCACCGCTTGTTCTTTTGGCATAATGCTTTAATTTTGGTTATTACTATGTTCCGACAGTTCAATCATCTTGCGCTCTTCATCGGTCATGGTGTCGAGCGTGATCTGCTTGAACTCAGGAAACTGTTTCCACACTACTTCTGCCGCTTCGTAGGCCCGCTTCATTTCATGATGAAACTTGTCGGCCAATTCCTTCATCTTCTGTTTGCCGCCTATCTCGTCTTTGTTGGCCTCGATAGCGAAACCGATATTGTCAATGTTCTGGGATATTGTGATTTTCATCTCATGTTAATTTGTTGCTCAAATGTGATTCGTTTCAAGTATTGCCTGATTCGCTCGGCCTTATCGCGGGCCTCGAAGAACTCATCACGGATGTCGCTAAACTTGTCCTTCAACTCTTCGAGGTATTCGTGGACGTTGTAGCCTTGCAGGTGATACTTCTCATATCGCATATAATGGATGTCGCTCTCCACACGCGCAATCTTACGCTTCAGCTTCATGAACTCGTCAAAGAGTGCATCCGCACGCTTCTGTAGGTCTTTCGCCCGGTTGCTCAGTCGCTCTATCGCTTTTCCGTGACCGTAGACCGCACTCCAGAACTGCTGCATGAACTCGTCGAATTGGTCGGCATCCATCGCCTCCATCATAGCGCGTTCGAGGTTTGGCCGCTGGTTGCGCCAGATGTCCTCACCCTTATGGCCGAAGAAGGTGCCCACCCACTTAGGATTCATCAGTTCCCACTGCTCTTTGAGCGTCAGCCGTCGCTGCCGGGCGAACTCCTTGACAGGTATCGCCATCCTACCGTGACCGACCATTAAGGCCGTCTCAGGATTGTATCGAATATCTCGTGCGTTTACTATTACATAGTTCTTAGGCACGCAGCCAAGCGTCTTGATGGCGTACTCAGAGCAGTTCGTCTCTTGCTGTCTGTTCAATCCTGTGTACGCCAAACGACCTTGACTACTGCCCCATCCTTTCGCGGTCAGCAAGTCGGCTCGCGGTGGCTTATATCTTCCGTCATGACCAAACAGCTCGTCACCAATGTCGTCATACATAGCTCACCCGAACAATCTGCCAATCACTTCGCCCACGCCTAATATCAGCATGAACACTATCGGGGCCACAATGCCATAAACTACCCAGTCCTCTTTTGTGATGCTGTCCTTCTTAGGATCGCGCTCACATGATTCTGATAAATTCTTCATAATTGCATTTGATTTTGATTGTTGATAAATTGTTTCTTTCCGTTCGTGCATCTGATTAAAAATGGAGCGGCCAGCGTGACCTGGCTCTCAGCACCGTCCACGATGTCTAAGAACATCTAAAGGATAACTGTTGTTGAATTTCGAATTTGTGCGGTAGCGGTTGCCTTATCGGACATACCGAACTCCCAACCAAATCAAAATGCGCTTATGGAAAGTTAGATTTTTGCTCCCGTAGGTGGACTCGAACCACCGACCTCGTGCTTCTTGCATCTGCCCCTCTTGGGCCGCGCTCTACCAACTGAGCTATACGGGAATGCCGTTATTCGATTGAATATCAATCTACGCATTATTACTTGTGACGTATCAAGCCGTCACCATCTTATTCTCTGTAGTCCGTTCCTCGACGGCGGGGTTGCTTGTCACCTCCGCCACTGGCACCAACTCCGTCCCATCATCGCAACCAACGTCGCTCCAGGTTGTATCGGCTGGAATACACCGACCTCGATGCCAGTCTTGGTTTGTAACCAATATGTCAAAGAACGTAATCCTTTCATCGTTAGTGGGAAAGAGAGGGTTCGAACCTCTAACCTGACGTGTACAACGTCGCTCTACCAATGTCAGACTACCGACTTATAGCTACTTTCCCAAATAATATATATCCTGATTTCCTTCTTCCTTCTGGTTCGTTTCAAAAACCTGCGAACTGTCACAGCTGGCAGGATAAATAACAATCTATTAACCTTATTGACAAAAATGATTCATGAGTTCCAGCAGCTGCTGGTCGAATTTTTAAAACTGTAATTATATAGTATTAACCTCACTATGCTACTTCATACCCAAGCCGCTTTATCCTGCCATCCTCCACCATCGCCAAAATACGATGAAGCGGATAGAGGTACTGCTTGCTGGTGTGCTCTATGCCGTCCTTGTCTTTCCAAGCTATTGGAGTCCTTGGCAACAGATATCCATTTTCACGCAGCCAACGTTTAGTCATCAGACCGACGTGCTGGCACAGCTCTTCATCCGTCACCCATCGCTCTTCATACACCTCGTAGTGTTGCTTCGCCACCTTCGACACCGCCGCGATGATCTTTGCCTCCAACAGTCTCCAATCCATATTATGCCATTCTTGTAATCGTAACACTACATCTACCCGTCTCAGGATCAGGGTCGCCAACAATGGCTTTGAACTCTCGCTGATTTGGTGTGCCCAACGTCGCCTTCTTCTGCTGGTTGGCATAACTCTGAGCACTGCGGGCGAGATTCCAACTCGGCAACGTGAACACCTTCTGGTCGCCCACGTTGAACTTCATCAAATCGTCCTTTGTTACTTTGTCCTTAACCATAAATACCTTTAAATTATCTTAAACTTTTGCTTGCTTTCGAGTAACGAGCCAAAATTATTTGTATATTTGCAACCCTTCTACTTTGCAAAGTGCCGTGCGCACTTTATGCGAAAAGACAGTAAAATGTCTGACGGCTAATTTTGTGCCCATTACTCTACTTGCTTGCTTTCGGGTGCAAATATACAAAACTATTTTCAAACGCCGTGATTATTTATGGTGATTTGTGATGAATTTTAAGGTTATTTAAGGTTTAACGTGGTTATTTGTGCTAAATGAAGTCGAAAAATGAACTTTTCTTGGACGCGGTCGATTATCTGATTGATGAAGGACTTGCAAAAGACAGTGGTGATGTGGCTCAAAAAGCCGGACTTGGCCCCAATCTCATCTCAAGGGTTAGAAACGGTCATGTAAAGACCGTTAGCGACGATTCCATCCGTGCTCTTGCTACCAAATTTAATCTCAATATGGATTACTTCAGAGGTAAAAGCGAATACATCACTCGTTATGACCAATCATGTGCTAATATGGAACAAGAGATTAAAGAAGCACAAAAGTTATTGGATAAGTATTCATACAAGAAGGAACCAGAATCGACACTGCCGGAGATACCTGATTATGTAAAACAACTATGCGACGAGACCTCACGACTTGTTATACGCAATGAGATGCTGGAGCGTCAATGTGAAAATCTCATTGCTGAGCTCCGTGACTCTAAAGACAAAAATGAAGCATTCTTGAAGGAACTTAGGAAGTCAAAAGAGGACAACGATGCTATGGTGGCTGAACTTAGGATTTCTCACGAGCAAAACAAAGCCCTGATTGCTGAACTCCGCGAAACGAAGAAAAATAACGGTATGCTCGCGACAAAACTCGAGAACGCCATCGACACTATCGAAGGAATGAAGGCCCAGATGTCACTGATGCTTACCAACTTTAACGTGATACGTGAGCAGAACCAGCTTGGCCAACTTCGCGTGAATGATGCTGGCGAGCCAGTCATCGCCATTCAGATCCCAAGTGTTGTCAGTGGAAAAAAGACAAAAAGTGGAAATGTTCCAAATGGATTCATCCGTGGTGACATCCGTATCATCACCGAAAATATGGTCAAGCAAGTTGCCGACATGTTCCCGCCAAAGAAAAAGTAGTATGACGTACCTTTATTATATACTGAGTTTTACCTTGATTTTGGCCAGTGTTTTACACATGTTTTACACTCGGCCATCTAATACCATCGTGTTAACCTCACTATATACAGGCAAAGTCGTTAAATGTCGCATAACCCCAAACGGATCACACAAAGAAAACGTGGGGTTATGCCGTAAATCGCAGCATCCCCCGTAAACACAAGGGGTTTAGCCCTAAATCGAAACGAGAGAAAAATTACAAAATAAGCCGATTTGAGCCGTTTTAATACACAATGTTTTACATTTGTTGTACAACGCGCCAAACGGAGTGTAAAACAAACAACGATATATGATAACAAGTAAGTTGATATTTGACAGAAGAAAAACAGCATCACGCACCCGTGATGGCTATGTCGAGGTGCGCGTTACCATCGACAGGATTACTAAGTATATAAGTACTGGCGTGCGCGTACATAAGAGTGAATGGGCAACTGATCGCGTGGTCAACCGTCAGGATGCAGATGTTTTGAATGAACGTTTGGCGATTATTTTTGAAAAAGTTAGCCGATATGCCAACGAATGTGTAAAACAGTGTAAAACATTCGACGTTGAAAGTGTAAAACATAAGGTTTGGCGGGATGTGGAAATGTCGAAAGATGAGCCAACATTCATACAATGGTGTGAGAAGCAGATACCTTTGCTCGGTGTGTCGGAAGGTACGGCAAAGCATTACAACCCTCTGATTTCTCGACTGACGGAATATGGCCGAATGAATCGTTGGCAGGATGTCACAGTTGAGAATGTCGCAAACTTCGATGCATGGCTGCACCAAGTGACAAAGCCCGTGAGCGATGCGAGGCGGAAAGCTGGTGTAAAGCCTGAGAAACTTTCAGATTCCGGCATTTATAATTATCACAAGTGTCTGAAGGCACTGTTGAATCGTGCGAAGTCTTTCCAAAAGATTGATTCTAATCCGTATGAGTATCTGCATGGAAAATTCAAAAGAGGTGATAAAGAAAACATTGAATATTTGACTGATGAAGAGATGCAGAAGTTCGAGACTATCATATTGCCAAAAGGTGACACATTGGATGTCGTGCGCGATTTGTTTACTTTTCAGTTGTACACTGGCTTGCCATTCTCCGATATGCAGTCGTTTGATTCCAACGACTACAAATGGGATGGTAAGGCGTGGCGACACGTTGGCGAGCGCATCAAGACAGGCGTGCCGTATGTCAGCCAGCTATTGCCACCGGCGGTGAAGGTCTTGGAGAAGTACGGCTGGGAGATTCCTAAAATGTCGAATGCTGACTATAATCGTCACCTGAAGACACTCGGCGCAATGGCGGGGATAAAGACTCGCTTGCACTCACACCTGGCACGTCATACCTTTGCGACTTGGATGCTCCGCCACGGGGTGAGTATCGAGAACGTCAGTAAGATGTTGGGACATACGAACATTACCCAGACGCAACGTTATGCCAAGGTTCAGGCACAGGCCGTCTATGATGATTTCGACATGATAGCCGAGAAACTTGTCCGAGAAAATAATAAGTCTAACTCTAAAAAATCAAAACTATGACAGCAATTTTTGTTTTAATCGTTATTGGTGTGGTAATCTTTGCCCTTGTGAAGACCGCACAGACTGACCACAATGCCGTTCAAAAGGAATTGGCTGATAAAATGTACGGTTCAGAAGACATTGTGAAAGACCTCGAAACTGAGACGCGACGCATTCAGGCGTTTATCCAGGCAAATATTGTCGGCGACCGATTCGTAGCTGATGCCATCAACACCGGCTCTTATACTGGACCGCTTCCAGAAAAGCGAAGCGATGGCGGATGGCTTTCCATTTTTGATAACCTCCGTATCCTGAAGATTGCCGGTATCAATCACCGAAGCGGCATTGCCAAATATGTCGGACGTGTTGAATGTGCCTTGGTGCCGGAGCCTGACAACGAATATGACTCGCAAGCCATCAAGATCGTGGCGGAAGACCGTCATCACCTTGGCTACATTTCGACATATCAGACCGACTTAGTAAGGTCTCTGTCTGCAAACGAATTTCCGTACCGATGCACGGCCTTCATTGATGAGCACGAAGATGAGTTTGATGGCCACAAATTCTTCACGGGATTTGTGTACATCAAGCGACTCGATTAATCTGCAAAGGACAAAGGGCAGACATAGGTGCTGCCCTCCCCTTAAATATAAACTATAAAAACAAAACAACTATGAAAAAGTTAATGATGGCCTTGGCAGCTGCCTTAATGCTTGCCGCATGCGGGAAGAATGACGAGCCTGAACAGACTCCAGTGGCAGAGAATCTCGAAATCACGATTCCTTCTGATTCGATTGAGACGCACGCCACAGTGACCTTCTCGTTTAGCGATGTGAACATCAGCGAAATGACACGCGCCACGCTTGCCGATTTGAATCTGACCGATGTCTGGGTATTTGACTACGTGGGCGATGCTCTGAAAACGACCTTGCATCAGACATCATCAGATACCGACTTTGGCACACCAAGCTTCTCGATGGAATACGGAACACACACGCTCTATTTCGTGGCCTCACGCGGATCAGATGCCACCACCGACACCGATGCCAAGACGATTACCTGGGGAACCGTCCGCGACACTTTCTGGTCGACGTTGGAGATGACCGTATCTCCGAGTACCGCCACCTCTCAGTCCGTCAACCTCTCGCGCGTGGTCGGTCGGTTGAAAATCATTGCGACAGACGTGGTGCCTGAGACGGCTGCAAAGTTCACTATTACACCATCCACATGGTATTATGGATTGAATTATCAGACAGGCGAGGCGGTGACGAGCCAATCGACACCAATCACCGTGAATATACCATCGTCGTATATAGGCACTACAAATCTAAACGTGTCGGTCTATACTCTCAGCGGCTCGACACAATGGACTACTAACGTCACCGCAGCCCTGAAGACCTCCGATGATACCACGCTCGGCAGCGTGCCTATCACTGACATTCCCATTCAGCGCAATCATATCACCAGCTATGGCGGTGGCATCCTGACATCAGGCCGTAGTATCACTATTTCGAGCGATGATGAATGGATCGAAGACACACCAATGACTTGGTGACTCAAATATAAACAAGCCGTGAGGTTTTTATTTGTTGTTTTTCAAAGGTCTTAGACTTTAAGTTAACGTAAAGGGGAGCGGCGGCTCCCCTATTTCATGTCGACTGCATTCATGATTTCCTGCAATTCCTTGCGTTCCTCATCAGAGAGTGGCGATATTGGTTCTTTCTCCCATGAGAACTTGATCCATTGCGTCAAGGTTGGTGCGACTTCGCCTTTCGGCACTCCCATGCAGAAACGGGCGTTATAGGCTATCAGTCTCGCCTGCTCCCATCCGTGATGATGCCTGGCGTTGTAGCCTTTGATGATACGTCTCGCCTCCCAAAATTGAATCTCATACAGAAACTCGCGTCTGTCTATACCGATTTCGCCTACGAACAATTGAAAGAGGTCGTAGGCGGTCAGGCGTTTTTTGATTCTTCATCGTCAGATGGTTGCTCGTCCTGTTTCTCACCTTTCGGAATCTCGTACCATTGCGCACGCAGTTTCATCACTTCCGTCAGACTTGCAATCAGTTCGGTGGGCTTTGCCTCATACATCAGGTCATTATCCTTCACGGGAGCCTCTTCATCCTTCTTCTGATAATAGGCTGCAATGGCAGACAGAATCAGATAGATGACATGCTCAGGATTGGTAGCCTCGAAGTTTTCGATGTTCTCGCCAGTAAAATTCTTAAAGGCAATTTCGGTGGCAAAGCAATATGCCAGCATGACCTGCTTGCCGCAAATAGTTACTTCTTTTGTTTTCATTTTGGGGTGTGTTAGTTCCTTTAAAAACGCTCAGCCAGCCGAATGGCCAAGGCTGAGCGCGTCGTTAATTAATCATATATATTGGCAGCATAGAAGTTTGCCATTCGAGAAGTTACGCTGCAACTTCGTAGGTTCCATAACCCTGAAGTTGTGCGGTGTAGTCGGCATTTGCGCGATTCGGGCCGTTCAGCGTAAGAGACTGAAGCACCACGGATCCGCTGACGATTGTAGACGATGCCGTGCGGTTGTTGTCGCCGCTGACGTTGGCGATTTTCCATCGCACTGGCGTACCAGCCTCGTAAATTGTCTCGACATCTGCCACTGTCTGAGCTGCTACCTGCGACGTGATGGTCTCGCCGCTACGCATGAGTGCAGTCGTCGAAATGTCATAGTTGAGAGCGGTCGGCTCTTGAACGTCCCATTCCCCAGCAGTATCTTTTGTCGTCGCACTTTCCATCGTCAGCGAAATATGTAGGGACAAGCTACGAGCGGCGGCTATAGGCTTGCTCGGTGCAGCAACATTGTCGCTACCGAGGAACAGACGCACGAACTGGCCCTTGGTGTACGAGCCGATAGGAATCACCTCAACGGCCTCGCTGCTACCAACGGTTTCAAGCGCGGAAGAACCTGTAAATTGTAGGCTCTTTGTGCTATTCTCCCTGTCGTTAAAGTTAAAAACAACATCCGATAAAAATGCAGAGCCTTTGCGGGCGAAGGTAGCCTTCTCGCGTGTCTGGTTGTCAGTGGTGCTTGTCTCGTCCCACATCAGCGTCATCGGCTGCATCGACTTGATGGCGGTCAGGATAGCAGCAGCATCAGCCACATTCAGCGATTCGCAAGACACAGACCAAGACTTGCTGACGGTCGTCGGCATGGCAGCGACACCCACAATATCCTTGTGACTTCCGTCGTCGGTGTTATTTGTCAGCGTCACGTTGCAACCTGTCGACATGCCTATCACCTTATACTTAGCGGCTGTTGTGTCGTAAATACAGATGCGAAAGTTTTGTCCTTTAAGTGTTGCCATATTCTTTTAATTTTTGATTAAGTCAACTCTGAGTGTATAGGCACTTCCGTCCTGTTTGCGACCAATAGCACCGACGGCATACTTGCATTCGGCGGGGATTTCGTTGACCATTTCTGCCAACGCCTCCCTTGTAGGAGCTTCAAGCACGGTCATACCGTTTAATAACAGATCGCCGACATGTGCCGGCTGCTGAGATTCGTTCTTAGTCTTGCTCATCGTTGTCAACATTGATAACGTCACACTGATACGTGAGAACATGCCAGTAGCACGGCTTCAGCGAGTCGTACTGAATCTGCTGGGCTGCAAACTGATAGTCCATAATGGCCGTCTCATTCGCTCGCAGATAACTCAGGATGGTGTCACGCACCATCTGCGTCAACTCGTGCAACTCGTCGAGTGACCTGGCAGTCACCTCCACACCGATGTTCACCGTGTCATAGTCCGATTCATAGCGGTCGTCCTTGGTGCCTTGGTCGTTGGTCAGTCCGTCGAAGGTGACGATGACGTAAGGCACGGGCACGTTATCAGCGTCTTCGTCAGGCAGTCCGATGGCCGTGCCGTAGAGTCGCGGGGTTTCATCGTACTGGATGTTGCCATCGTCGTCGATGTACTCCGTCAACTTCTCCAGCAGGTCGCTGTTGGACTGCAAAGCCGAAATGAATATGCTATCTGTTGCAAGGCTCATTGTATCGCGTGTGACTTCAATTTTTCAATTCTTCAATTTTTCAATTCTTCTCTCCCTCTGGGGAACCGGCTGGCCGACAACCTTTGCAGCGCATCGGAGCAGCCAGCCGGATGAACTAAATCCCAGAAGTTGAGAGCGAGAGAGAGAGTTTAGTTGCTGGGGTTCACGACCTTCAGCAGCATGAATGCCTGGGGCCTGCCGCTGGTGTTGCCGTTGACCTTCTGACTGAGCTCCGTAATCGAAATCTCCGTGGAGAAGACGATGACGGTCTTGTTGACCTTGGCCACGGCAGCACTTGTTGCGTCAACGGTCTGGCGAACCAGTCCGTGCTGCTGGATGGGCAGGTACTGGAAGAGACCGATGCCGATGTACTCGTCGGTGTCCTTCACGTACTCCTGTTCGCCGTTCAACGTGTAGTTGATGTGCTTGGTGGAGACGTAAGGGTGACCGCAGAGCAGGCCGTCCTCGATGATGGGGTGAGCAGCCACGCCGTTGCCCTCGTAGGTGTGCTTCAACTTGGCCTCCATCTTCGGAGAGATGATGACGCAGCCCTCGTCGTCGAAGCCGAGTTCAGCGATTTCAGCGAACTTCTCGTCGATCTGAGCACCGATGGTGTCGTCGAGAGTGATGGTTCCGGGAGTAACCAGTGAGAATGCACCCTTGTTACCCTGCCAGTTGGCGTGAGAGTAGTTCTTCTTAGCGAAGTAAATCTCCCAAGCCTTGCGAATCTTGTAGAGCACGAAGCTCACGAGGTCGAAGGCAGCGTTGTCGATGGCCTTGTTAGACACAGCGACAGAGAGGGCCACGCGACGGCTCTGCACCTTGATGTTGTCGAAGTCGAGAGCCTGGTCGTTGATGGCTGCGATTTCGCCTACCTCCTCCATCTCAACATCGTTGATGCTGTAGGGATAGAGCTCGTCGCCTTCAACGCCGGTGACGAACGACTGACCGACGGGACGGCCCAGACCGTTCTCCTTGGTGTCGATGATTTCCTCGATGTAGAGGTTGATGGCACCACTCTCGGTGATACTTGAACCGTCAGGGGTGGTCTTCGGAGCCAGTGTGGTGGTGCTGTCCTCGCGCTTCTGGCGAACGCCCTGCAAGTACTCGCGGTACTGCTTGTTGCGGTCGATCTGCTCGCGCATCTCGGCAATCTTCTGCTCGTCACCAGACAGCATGATCTCGCGACGGTTGTTGTCTAACTCTGCTGTGAGTTCAGCAATTTCGCGCGTCTCGGCCTCATTGCACTCCGAACGCTTCTCTTTTTCCATCTGAAGGTAGATGGCAGACATGCGGGCCTGAATCTCGCGGTTGCGAGCAGCCAGCTTCATGATTTCCTTTTTCGTCATAACTTAAAACGTTTTAAGGGGTTAAAAAATAAAGTTGTCTAAATCTTCTTGCATGTCGAGAGTCAGGCGGTTGCGACGCATACGCATCACGGCCACGGCCTCGCGCTCTTTCTGCTCACGCTCTGCCAGTTCGCGTGCCTGCTTTTCGGCATTGGTCTCGCCGCCGTTGGCTTCACGCTCCTTGGCTTCACGGGCCTCACGCTCTGCTTTCTCGGCATTGGTCTCGCCACCGTTGGCCTCACGCTCCTTGTCCTCGCGGGCTTTCTTCTCTTCGTCAGTCTCCTGATGTTCACGCTGCAACTGGGCTTCAATGGCCTTGTCGATAGCGTCAGAAGTCTCGCGGGTGCCGACACTGGTCTGCTCGTAGGCAGGGTGTGTGACAATCGACACGTCATAAAGGCCGGTGATGCGCTTTACATGGCGCAACCATACCTCTTTGCCGTCGATAGTCTCGTTGGTACGCTCATACGATACGCCATTCTCGGTGTCCTCGTAGTCATCCTCGAAGGCAAACGACTGACCGCTGATGTCGCCACGCTTGATCAGCTCCAGCGTATCGTTGGCCGCATTGGTCTTGGGCAGTTCGCAACGGTTGTACACACCATCGGCACGGAGTTCCAGCTTCAGGGTGTCCTTGTCGGTGTTGCGATAGCGACCCATCACATTGAGCACGTTGCTGTTGTGATTCAGGTTGTACACCACGTCGCTGCGGTTAAGCAGTTCCTGAGTGAGACAGCCTGGCTCCAGCACCTCATAAACGACGCGGGTAGAGCTCCACGGCGTAAGGTTGACGCTGCGCTGTCCGAAGACGATTGCGCGACCTTCAACCACGCGGCTCTGCTGGCCGTTCTCATCTTCGCGGACTTGCAGACCGCAAAGGTCGTTGGGTACAAATCTTACCTGTTTCATTTTTCTATTCTCGATTAAAAATTTATCTCGTCATTATACGGGCAGAATTGCGTTCTGGGTTTACCGCGCGTCGCCGCTCCAAGTTCTCGAAGTATTCCTTCACCTCGTCGCGGCTCAACGGCTCCGGCGCAACCGCCGTTCTGATTCTATATGGCTCGTTCATTTGTCTTCGCCCTCCTTTGCGGCTGGTTGCGCTACCGTGTAGTTGCCCGGCTCCAGTTGGGTGCTTGCGTCGGCCTTGGCGATGAGAGCCTTCAGCGTCATGAGATTGGCACTGGCCATTGGTTCGTCGCCATTCTCCACCGCAGGCAGATCGTGCTCGGCTCGCACCTCGTTAAATGTCCATCCATTCTGCAAATGATACTGGTCAATCTTCGCCTGCGTCTCCTTATCCATTCGCAATAGCGGCTGTTCGCACAGATGGAAACGGTGTTGCCCGAAGTCGTAGATGCCGAGGAACTTGCGGAAGCACTCGGCCTCCATCTCGGCACCGTCGGGCGCAATCGTGCGGCTCAGGTACTCCATCGTCGCGTTGGTGTAGGTGGTGTAGTGTGAGTTGGTGTCCATCATCAGCAGCGGACGCGGGGTCGCGTAGAACCTTGCCACGTCGTCCTGAGACATGCCCAGCAACTCCATCATCTGCATATCGCTCGCCGTGAGCGATATGTTCTGGAACTTTTCGAGGTTCTGAAGGGCCGTGATGTCCTGGTCGTACACCTTGCGGTTTATCTCCTTTTCGTACTCGGTTACGGAACCCGGATTGAATCGACCGCCAGCCATTGTACCTTGAAAGTTCGGTGCTTTTTCTTCGGAGATAAAGCCCTTCACGCGGCCACCCTTTGCAGCGGTTTCGAGAGCCAGCTGCCCCTCGGTCTTGATCAGACTCAGCGTGTCGAAAGCAAACTTCAGCGTGGAAATGCCCCAGAATCCGTTGCGTTCGCGGTAGGTGTTCGGGAAGTGTAGCACGTCGTTGCGGTCAACGACCTTGTTCTTCACGATGCCGTAATCACTCATGTAGGTGATGATGTACTTGTTCGTGCCAAGGTCGTAACCGCCGCACTCTGCCAGCCACAAATACTTTGGGTCGCCCAACTCGTCGCGCTCGATGTAGATAAATCCGTTGCCCAGCATCAGGCGGTTGATGGTCACCTGTTCCCACATCGACTGTGCCGACATCATGGGGTTCGGCTCTACCTGCAACAGATAGTTGAGCCGCGTACCGAACGACACCTGACCGCCGCGAGGCTTCGACACATCCATAACATAGTTGCCGCCTTCCTTCGAGCGGTACTGGTATTGCATCTGCATCTGTCCGATGGTCTTGGCTCGCAGTTCCACGGCACGATACACCGCCGAGACCGTCAACGCCACCCTCGGACTGCGGGCATAAACAATGCGCTCGTCAAACGAGCCGCCCTTCACCTCCGTCTTGTTCGTCGGATGGTTCGGGTCGGTCGTGACGGGAACGCCCGCTTTCGCCTGGTCAGCAGGCGACAGGCTTTCGCGCTCCTTGCGTCCGAATCCGAAGAAATTACTTCCGAATAATTCCATATTTATTTCTTGCTTTTATTATTCGTGCGTTTTTGCGTTTTGGGTTTACCAGCGGATTTTTCCACCGTGCCCGTAGCGTCAACTGCGGGTGTCTCTGCCTTTGGTGCCGGCTTCACGTAGTCAGGGTCTTCGATGACCTCCCACCGTTTCAAGTCTCGCGTGTCGATGCTCTTGTAAGTCTTGCCACTCAGTTTGCTCTTCAGCAAGTAGCCCGTTTCGGCCTCCAGGCGGTACTGGTCGTTTCCCTGTGGTGTCTTTGCGATATGATTCATAATCTTCTCCGTTTTGGGGTTCGAGAATAAGAGCGCACTCAGTATCATCTCCTTCTCCGGCGTGCGCTCGTTTACACCGAAGAAATTGCGGTCGCTCTGCGACTTGATCATGTTCGTGTAGTGTGTGTCGCCGTGGTAGCCGCGCGACAGCTTCACGTTCACCCACTCCTCGGCGGTCTTCGTCCAGTAATGGTCGAGCCAAATGGTGTCGTGGATGATATTCTTCGAGAAAGCCTTCTGAGGTGTCGGCTCACCGTGAGCGTCGATGCAATGGAGTGTCGGACTGCCTGGGTTGTGGGGATTGTTGCCAAACTTGATGGCATCAAGCCCACCGCGCACCATGCACTTGATATGTAGGTTCTCAGGCCACGGGTACTTGATGCACACGTCGTTCGGCATGATGCCCGTGAAACGCTCCTGCACAGGTCGCGGGTCGTAATGCA
>Ga0310690_10005814_pt1 | contig 16527 bp, 14 predicted proteins | sample AusTroGonzalo_MG_2_FD_207661 | JGI IMG/M metagenome (GOLD analysis project Ga0310690, IMG submission 207661) | Bovine rumen microbial communities from tropical cattle in Woodstock, Queensland, Australia - Gonzalo_04 (v2) (version 2) | ecosystem: Host-associated > Mammals > Digestive system >... | reverse complement strand
TACCGCCTTTCGGGGTAAGGGTGAAAACGCGAGGTAAGAGCTCACGCGACGGGGTGGTGACATTCCGTTGGGGTAAACCTTATGGGCTGCAAGTCCAAGTATAGAGACAAAGAAGCCTTCGGGCTTCAAGAGGGCTGCTCGTCCGTGTCTCAGGGTAGGGCGCTTGAGCTTGTGGGCAACTGCAGGCCTAGAGAAATGACAGTCGCCCCGCTAGGGGAACAGAATCCCGCTTATTCGCTTGGATCGTTGCTATACTGAGGGTTCCGCCGTTTTGGTGGAACCCTTTTGGCTTTAAGCGTATGAATGCACCCCGCCCAATATCATATTCACACCGAAATAGGTAAAGGCGACGCTCAGGATGGCGAGGATACAATAGATATGGAAAAACAATGGTTTCTGGAAGGTTTTCCAGCCTTTCTCGTGCAGAGGGGCGGCATAGATCAACAAGGTGATCAGCGCCCAAACCTCCTTTGGATCCCATGACCAGTAATTGCCCCATGAGACGTTGGCCCAAATGGCTCCGATGAAGATGCCGATGGCGAGCAAAGCCACAGCGGGATAAAGCATCGCCTTGCTGAGGCTTTTCAAACGCTCCATACGGGGTTTGTCTTTCGGCTTGATGAGGGCAATGATGCCGACTACCGCAATGCCAAGCAGCAAAGCGTAGGCCGTCACGATGGTTGAGATATGGACGCTGAAGAAAGGCGAACGCAGCACGGGCAACAAGGGATGGGTGAGCATTCTGATGTAAAGCACCACTAGCAAAACGGCGAGTACCGACACCCATGAAACGGTGACAGCACGGAAGGCTTTTGGGGATTGCTTCGTCGTTCCTCCTCGCAATGACGGGAATGCCACCAAAGCCAAAAGCGAGACGAAAAGCAACGCATAACCTGCATAAGTCACGCCGATGCCCCAGGGGTCGCGGGCGACGTCGAGGATGGAGTTGCCTCGTTCGTCGTAATCGCTTTGGTAGAAACGATAGTGCTTGTGCCTCAAGATTTTATTCATGGAGATGACGGCATCCTTGCGGGTGCCGTCATCCATGATTTGAAGGTAACTTACATAGTCCTTGGGCTTGTTGCTGCCCTCGTAGGTCTCAATCTCGAAGCGGTCTAAGGTGAGGCTGAAAGGCAAGGCTTTCTTTGTTATCTCGCCTTTGTCCTTGATGAAGAAATAGCTGTTGGGTCGGTTGGGGATGAGCTCCATCCTGCCATGCACTCCCGTGAGTTTGGTCAGCAAGGCGCCCAACAGGATCAACAGGAAGGCGGAATGCAGGATGCAGACCGCCATCCGTTTCCATATTCGACACTTCACCGCCATATAGACCATGAGACCTGCCACCAACGCCCACAATCCCACGAACCACCAGGTGCCATACACATGAGCCAGCGCGAAATCGGAGCCGTGCAGCTTCTCCACGATGGTGCCTGCGGCAAGGACGGCGATGAGGACGATGATCAGGACAGATACGATATGACGGATAGATTTCATGGTGCAAAGATATTAAATTGCGTCAATAAATTTCACTACGGCATCGCGGTCTTTCTTCTCCAGCTCGCGGAATTTCTCCACCGAGCGGCGGGCGTCGCTTTGTGCGTTACCGTGCCACATGATGGCCTCGATGACGGTTTGTGCGCGGCAGTCATGCAGGCGATCGCTGCGGCCTGTGCAGATAGCCGACAGTCCACGACCCCAAAGCGGAGTGGTGCGGCACCAGCCCGTGCGGATGTCGTTCTCCATGTGGAGCTTGTGCTGGATGTAGTCGCTGTAGGGCCAAATCTTCTGGTTGGGATAGCGGGGCAGACGCGGGTCGCTGTCGGCAAAGAAGCCTGACGGATCGGTGAAGTCGTCGTCACCAGTCTGCCACGAGGGACGGTGACAGTAGGCACAGCCCATACTCTTGAAGAGTTCCTTGCCGCGTTGCACGTCGGGGTCGTCCAGATTGCGGGCGGCGGGAACGGCCAGACCGCGATGCCACACCATAAAGTTGACATAGTCCTCATCCTTCATCTCGGGCACTTTCATCTCGGCGGGGATTTGGTCGTTCATCATCAGGTAGTTGTAGATGTCGGTCTCCACGTTGCCTGTGAGGTTGTACTGCGGGAAGTAGTTGTAGAACTCAGCCTGCACATCGGGATCTTTCGAAGCTTTTGTGGCGTAGGCGGCGGTCATATAGTGGCCCATCTTGGTGCGGTGGGTCACATTGGTGATGTTCCAGATGGCGTTGGCGCCCGGGGCATCCTGCAAGGGACCGCGGGTAAGGGCGTAGGTGTACTTCTTCGGGTGGTTGGTGTTGCCATAGAGTCCTGTAGGAGCCCAGTCGCCACCGGCCCACATCGCGGGATTGAGGCCGTTCTGCATGTAGCCGTCGTTGTATTCCTTCTGGTATTGCGCCTTCAGCGAGTCATCGGGAATGGCATCGATGAGACCGGTGCCGTAGATGCCGATAGTGGATTCCAAGCGGCAGACGAAGTCGCCGTAGGGAATCGGGTTGCCGCCCACTTCGAGCGGGACGTAGAAGGCTTCTTCAGGAATGTACACCTCGGGATAAGTGAGGTTGTAACTCTCGCCGTCTGGGAATTGGTTGCCCCATTCGTCGACATAACTGAGCCAGTTGATTTGAATCTGGGTTTCATCAAGAGGAGCCTTGAAGGGTGCGACAGCCTTGGTTTGGGGCATTCCCGTGTAGCTGCTCAGGTAGGTGTCGTTGCGGTCGGTGAAGACGAGCAGATAGCCGTTGCCCCAGTCGTCGGCGCGATAGCGGTTCATGCGCATTCCGTGACCGTAACCCGGGTGACAGGCGATGCAGCTGCTGCGGATATAGAGGGGACCGAGGCCTTTGAAAGGCTCGTTGTTCTGCGTGTAGGTGCGCTCGAAGAAGGCTTCGCCGTACTTGAACGCGGTGGTCATTCCGGCTCGCTCGACAGCGGGGGTGGGGTCTTCGTAGGCTGTGGCCGTCCTGTTGAAAGTGGTGCCCAGCTCACCGCCCGCGTAGGTGTCCTCGCTGACGACAGCCGGGATGGGGTCGTCAGGCTTGCAGGAGGTGACTGATGCAGCCAGGAGTCCTCCGGCAATAAGAAATGCTAATGTCTTTTTCATAGTTCTTTGTTTTATTTGATGTCAATCTTGGCGAACTCAGCCTTCACTTCGGCCATCACGTCTGAGAGTTCCTGGCAGGCTTCCATGGCTTCGCCGGCTGAAGCGTCGGCATAGAACTGGACGAAGGGGGCCTTCATGGCGTTGATCTTCGTCAGAGCGTTCTCGATGGCGTTTATGGCTTTGGCGTCGAGTTCCGCGTTATTGTCTTTCATATAGGTGTGCAAGGAGGCTGTCTCGTCTCTTTGTCCTTCCATACCGCCCATGTAGGCGTTCTTCACGCTGGTCATGTTGTCGTAGAAGTCCTTGATGGATTTCTGGCTGTAGGGCGACTCCACATAGGTCACATCCTCACCCGTGTGGGGCTTGCCGATCTTTGAGGTGCCCACCTCGTCGGCGATGTCGATGCAGCCGTCGGCGATGGCTTCAAGGGCGTTGGTGAAGGTGGCGTAGGTGCTGCCGGCCTGTCCGCTTTGAAGCATGTTCTGACCGTAGGTGTTGTCGCCGCCATTCACGGTGGTGTTCAGCTCCAGCTCTTCCATCAAGTCCTTGTGGGCTTGGGGAGCGTCGTCGTTCCAGCTGACCTCGAGTTGGAAGCAGCGGTTGCGCAGGTCGCGGCTGACGGCCACGATGTAGGTCATCATGTCGTCGTTGATGTCATTCACATTGCGGGGTTCGCCGTCGCGGAAAAGGATGTACTCGATGCCGTGGAAGCCGAGCAGGGCGTTGCCGAGCTGTTCGCCGGCCACTGTGCCGTCTTCGTCATTGGCGAGTTGGGCGATCATGTTGGGACTGGCCATCAGGTTGTTGAAGGCGTCTTCGTCCAAGGGCCACGAGTCGATGTGTGGGTCGATGCCGAAGTCGGAGGCGGCGCCGAAGAGGAAGGCTTCACTCATTTCCCACCAGTGGCGGGCTTCAAGGAAGGTGGCGCAGGCGGTGTTTACATTAGCCTGGGTCATGTTGTCTTTCAGGGACTCAAGATTCGCTACGAGGGCATCCGACTTCTCAGCCAGGCTGGCATAGGTGGGATACACCGTGTGGTTGAGGTACTGTTTCACGATGGCTTCCTTGGTGGCCTTGTTGGCTTCTTCGGTGTTGTCTTGAGAGTCTTTGTTGCAGGAACTGAAGTTCACTGCGAGCAGGACTAATGCTGCGATCAGCATTGCGTTTTTGAATACTTTCTTCATTGTTTATAGGTGTTTAGAATTGATTATTTCGTGAAAAATCCGCTATAGGCGACGCCCAGCGAGAACGAAGGCTCGTCGTTGTACTGCTCCTTCAGGAAGCGCTTGGCGTATTGCGCCTTGATGACAACCTGTTTGATGGGATAATAGTTCACGCCGAGGGTCATCACGTGGCGGTCGGTCCATTGGTAGTCGGTGAGGGCGTTGGCGGTGGGGATGTAGCTGTCGTAGTAGTCATAGCGGCCAAAGAGGTAGAGCTGTTGGTTGCCTTTGAGCTTCATCGGGTGCATGATGTCGTAGGCAATCTCGCCGCCTGCGGCAATGGCGGCTTCGCCGACCAAAGAACGCGGATAGGGCGAGAAACTTTGGTGGTTCTGGTTCTTGTTCCAGGCCGAGATGAGGTTGGCGTCGCTGAGGTGACCGTAGTCGAAGTTGCCGCGCACCACGAGGCCGTGGGCCTTATAGTCGAACTCGGCGGTGCCGATGACGACGGTGCCTTTCACGTCTTTGTATTGGCTCGTCTCGCTGAACTCGTTGGTGACGATATCATTATTAAAGGTGTTGCCGATATAGCCGCTCAGGCCCCAGTGGAAGTTCCTGATGCTGTAGTTGTCGATGCGCAGGGCGCCCGCCAGGTTGTTGGCTACCTTGAACTCATAGCCCGAGGCCGATCCGTTCTGCACCCAGTTGGCGTTGTTGAACATGTTGGAGTTCAGGGAGGGAATGACCATAGCCTCGTAGCGCCAGTTGCCCAGCTTTCCCCAGATGCTGACGCCGGTCTCGTGCCAGGTGCAGGGGAAGATGGTGAGCTCTCCCTCGGGACGGTAGCAGGTGAAGAACTGCGTGGGCAGGTGGGCATTGTTGGTCTGTCCGACGGGGACGATGATGTGTCCCGCGCGGATGTTGAAGCCCTTGCCGAACGACTTCTGAATCCAGAACTGCTCCAGGGCGACCTCGCCGCCGCGCTCTATTTCGTGCTCGAACTCGCCGGTCTCTTCGGCTTCGATTTCCATAGCCACTTCGTTGCCGCCGTGCTCAAACTCAATCTCGCTACCCATGCTCCAGCCCTTGCCGAAGTCGTAGCCCAGGTTAATGACCACATGGGGCAGGTCGACGCGACCATGTCCCTTGGCGTCCTTGTAACGCTCGGCGTGGGAGTAGCGGAACATATTGTCGCTGTAGAAATTACGGGTATAGACCGCTTCGCCGTAGCCGCCTATGGTAAGCCTCGACAACGAGAAAAACTTCGTCGTGTCGCTCACTTTATTTTGTGCTTGCAAAGGGAGAGCACTCAACATCAAGCCCAATGCCGCACATTTTGCAATCGTTTTCAGTTTCATAGTGTATACTATTATTCAATTACGACTGCAAAAGTCCGGCTTTTGCCCTCACGGGCCAATACCAACAAATGGGGATTTTCAGTGGTCTGAATCCCCAAAAGAGATGATGGCCGCCTCAAACCTTTCCAGAACGGCCTCAATGGGATAAAGCCCGTCGGCATTGGCCTTCAGGCCTTTCAGGCGGATGGGATAGGTCATGGGCGGGTTCTCAAGGTCCAGAAGGGGCAAGCTGCGCAGCTGCTCGGTGCTTTGAAAGACCAGGCTAAGGGAAGCAAAAGACTGTCCCTCGGCGTTTTCCCATCTTTCGATGACCAGCTTGCAGCCGATGGGGGTCTTGGTCTCTATGGTTTGGGGCAGGCTGTAGTCCTCCACCTCCAAGGCGGCCAGCACGCTGCCGAGGTTGGAATCGTGGCCGCAGAGGAAGGTGAACTTCCGTCCCTTGTTACGAAGTTCTTCGAGCATCGTGCGCAGGAGCGGACGGGCCACCTGACGGGCCACCACGGGAGCCGTGAACAGCACGTCGCCGTACCAATCCTTGATGGCCGAGAGGCTCACCCAATCCTCCCAAGTCAGCACTTCGCCGAAGGCGGCTTTCACCGCGTCGGGTTCCTCGTAGTATTGCAGGACGAGGGCGTCGGCAGCCTGACAGGCAAGGCGCAACGAGCCGCCCATACCGGGCTCGCGGTTCTTGACGAGGTACACGTGTGCGTCGTCGGTAAGGAAACGGCAGGTGTCGCCATTAAGACAAGCACGGCCCTGTTCCATGTCGAGCACGCGTTCCAGCAGCTTGTAGTTGTCCGCCATCTTCTCGCCGATGCCGACGAGGCCTTTCTCGCCGCCCATAGCGGCAATCTGCCGTTGGGCTTGGGCTTTGAAGGCTTCGTTGTCGTCGGTGATCTGCGGGGCGAAGACGGAATCCATCTTGCCCAGCTCGCAATGGTGTTCGATGCGTACGTTGGCCACAGGCAGCATCCCTGAGGAGAAATACTGCGCTGTGGCGATGGTGCGCTGCAGGGAGTTGGCATAGAAACGCACGGTGCCCTCTGCGGGAATCTCGTTCTCCTTCATCAGCCCCTCGCTGACGAGCCGCTTGCGGAAATACTGGCCCATCAGGGTCTCCGCCGCTCCGCCACGCAGCGAAAGCTCGCCGGGGGCTGACGACCAATGGTACCATTCGTGGGGCGTGATGCGCTCGAGCGTCGAGTTCCTCCTCGAAAGGGGCGAGCGGATGTTGTGGCGACTCAGCACCACGACTTGCTTCAGCGTGTAGCGTTCCCCGAAGCCGTCGTTGCGCTCGGCCTGGGCGAACGCGGACAGCGTGATGCCCAGAAGAAGGAACAGCAGGAAGGCTTTATAGGCCTTGTGGAAAGGCTTGTTCATCGTTTGTGCCCAATTACTTGACCGTCACCTTCGTGGTCTCGGTGCCCTTGGCGGTCTCCACCTTGATGAAATACACGCCAGCGCTTTGGCTGCCGAAGTCGTAGACAAAGGCATTGCCGCCGACTGTGGCTTCGTGGACTTTCTGTCCCTGGATGTTGTAGATGCTGACGCTCAGGATGTCTTCAGCCTCGATGGTGACCTTTCCTTGGGTCGGGTTGGGGTAAACCGTTGTAACCACAGCCTCCGTTTCGGCAACGGCGCTGCAGTCTTCGATGAACTCATAGAAACCGACCAATCCGATGGGGTCATACCAGGTGGAGTTCATGTAAGCCTCGCTGCTTCCGCAGGGGACGGTGAGGGTTTGAGTGCCGAATTCGCCAAACACCATACCGCCCAAGTCGTTGCCCAGTCGGGCAGGGGTGGTGGCTAATGAGACCGCCCTCGTGATGTGTGAGCATCTTCTGAAGGCCCAGTCGCCGATGTAGGCAACAGATTCGCCCAAGACCAGCTTGCCGTTCAGTCCTTCGCATTGGCAGAAGGCGCTTTCGCCGATATAAGTCACCGAATTCGGAATCCTCAGGTCGCCCGTCAGGTCGAAGCAAAGGGCGAAGGCGTTGTCGCCGATGGTGGTCACCGAATTGGGGATCTCGATGGAGGTCAATCCTGTGATGCCCTTGAAGGCGTTTTTGCCAATCGTGGTGACCGTGTTGGGGATCACCGTGTTTTTGCAGCCGAAGGCCAGCTCGTTGGTGGCGGTCACGATGATGGCGTTGCAGCCTTCCCTTGAGTCATAATTCGGGTTCTCGGGGTCGACCTCCATGCCCTCGAATTTGCAATACACGAAAGCGTCTTCGCCGATGGATTCCACGTTGCTGGGGATGTTCAGCACGCCGGTCAGGCCGTCGCACGAATTGAAGGCCCATCCGCCAATGGTGGTGACGCCGGTGCCCAGCACCAAGTCCCCGTTAAAGGCATAGCAGGTGAAGAAAGCGCTTGGCCCGATGGTGGTCACCGAATTGGGAATCACCAGGTCGCCGGTGAAGCCCGAGCAATAAGCGAAGGCCCCTTCCTCGATGGTGGTCAACGAATTCGGGAGGGACAGACTCGTCAGGTAGAAGCAATACAGGAATGCGGAATTGCCGATGGTGGTCACGGCATAATCACGGCCTTCGTGGCTCACCGATGCTGGGATGTTCAGCGGTCCTTGCGCGTTGTAGCCGTCGACATGGCCGGTAACCGTTACCGAAACATTGTCGCTGTTAACGCGATAAATCAAGTCGTCGACGGTGAAGGTTACCGGATTTTCATAAGCCATGAACAGGCAGGTCGGGTCGTAGCCCTCGTTTCCGTCGCTGAGAGCTCCCAGCAGGGAGTAGGCACCGGTGTTGATGTCAAGCTGGTACAGGTTGCCGTAGTGGGCGCCAAACAACTCGCCCGTCTGCATGTCGAAGGCCATCTTGATCGGCAGGTCGATGGAGCTGATCACGGACAGTTGAGCATTGTTAAGATTCAACATGCCGTACTCACCCCATGAGCTGATCATATAAGCGTTGCCCTCCCTGTTGATAGCCAGGTTGAAGCCGTCGTGCTCTATCGCGCCGCGGTCCTGAATGTTGCCGGGATTGGCCGGGTCGAAGCATTTCAGGTGTTCTTCCGTAATGAGATAAATCAGTCCGTCATCGGGGTTGTAAGCCATATCGTTGACGTAGGGGACGTTGGCCACCATCACTTCGGGCTCTCCGATGCGGTTGCTGGCGGCGTCGTATTCCGATCTGCAGATGCTGTAGCCGCCGTTGTTGTTCACGCTCCACACATAGCCGTCGGCGAAGGTGGCGGTCGTTACAGCGGGGAGTACGTCAGAGGCGACGGACACTGTGCTCAGGTCCTGCATGGTGAAGGAGATGTACTTGTTCTCAGCTGAGCTGGGAGGCAGGATGTAGCCGAACCAGTTGGCGGTTGACTCCTGTGCCTTGGCGAAGCCGGCGAAGGCGAGGAATAACAATACGAGGTAAAAATGTTTTTTCATTATAATAGTGTTTAAATTAAAGATTCAAAAATTCGGGCGCAAAAGTAGAAAAAATTGTGAAACGAAAAACAAGGATGGGGGAGGGGGAAAGTTAGTGTTAGGTTAGACTTAGGTTAGCGTTACCTTGGACCTGGGTTGGAGTTGGGTTACCTGTGTTATTCCTGAACGGGTTGACAGCCTCCGCTACAGTGCTACAGTTCCCAAGAAGCCTTTTTCATCCCCAAATACATTATTATATTAATATTAATATAAATTAGTTTTGGGTTTTGGATGACCTGATTTTGAACTGTAGCACTGTAGCAACTGTAGCAAAACTTTCCTGATGAGGTTGTCACCCGTTTACTGGATGGGTTGACAGATTCCGGAAATCGTTGACGGTGTCCTGAGTGGGTTTACTTCAGCATCGCCTCAATGTCGGCCTCCATGTCCTTAGGCTCTGCCACGGGCGGGAAGCGCTTGATCTGGCTGCCGTCCTTCGAGATGAGGAACTTGGTGAAGTTCCAGCGGATCTCGCCGTCCTTGCGGCCCTCTGCGCGGCTCAGGCTGTCGACAAGCTTCATCGTGGCTTTGTCCTTCAGTCCCTTGACTTCCTCGTCGGGGACTTGAGAACAAAGGTAGACAAAGATAGGATGGGCGTTTTCGCCAAAGACGTCGATTTTCTTCATCAACGGGAAAGTCACGCCGTGGTTCAGACGGCAGAACTCGGCAATCTCTTCATCGGTGCCGGGCTCCTGGTGCTTGAACTGGTCGCAGGGGAAGCCGAGGATGACGAAACCCTGGTCCTGATACTTCTTATAAAGAGCTTCCAAACCGTCGTATTGGGGAGTGAAGCCGCACTTGGAGGCGGTGTTGACAATCATGAGGACTTTGCCCTTGTATTGGGCCATGTCCACCTCTTCGCCCTTGTTGTTGAGGGCCTTGTAGTCGTAAATCGTAGCCATTTTAGTTTTGTTTTGTGCACAACCGGCAAGGAGCAGAAACAGTCCGAGGGTTATGCTGATGATACTTTTATTCATTGATGAGTTATTTGTGATAATATTCGTGCAAAGATACAATTTTTATATCCAAAGGCAAGCACTTCATGTTGCAATAGTGCAATTTTGTTGTTTATGCCGCCGCCGTATCCGACGAGTTTTCCGTTGGCGCCAATCACCCGATGGCAGGGGACAATGAGGCAAATGGGATTCCATCCCACCGCGCCGCCAATGGCCTGCGCTGAATGGATATTCAGACGTTTGGCGATCTCACCATAGGTCGTGGTTTGTCCAAAGGGGATGTCGCATACCGCCTTCAAGACCGCCTCGCGAAACGGTGTGAGACCGTTCATGCGGAAGGTGGGCGTGAAATCGGGCTGTCGGCCGGAGAAATAAACGTCCAACCAACGGCAGGTGTCGTGAACGACGGGCGGTAAGGAAGCAAAGTCTTGTATCTCAGCGACGTCCGATTCATCGTGCGAGCCTTCAAACCAAAGGCCGGTTAGGACTTCTCCTTCGGAGCATATCAGAAGGTCATCGAAACCTTCAGGCGTAGGATAGCGGTAGAGCGGCGTCATGGGAGTCACTTAAATCATTGACAATGCTACTAAGGTACCTCCAGCTACCAAAGCAGCGGGAATGCCCAAGAGCATACCGATGAGCGCCCCTTTGATGTGGAACCCATAATCGTGATAAGCGGCAGTCATATCCTCGGTGCCGGGGATGACGAAGTGCTTGTCGTGGCAAAACCAGAGGCAGTCGAGCACAATCGCGTCGAACCAGTTGACCACCACCCAGAGGGCGTAGGCGGGGCGATTGCTTGCGTCCACCAACCCCAGTTGGTCGCACCGCTCAATGATAGCGGGAGGATAATTGAAGATGCTCTTGATGGGATCTCTCGACATCAGGAACACGAACAGCGTGAACAAGGCGCACGCCACAAGGGATTCTAATAGAAAAGTCATCATATTAGCGGCAAAGTTACAAAAAAAAGCGGGAAAGAAATTCTTGTCCCGCTTTCGAAAACTAACTCAAAATTTATCCTATGATCTTATGACAAAAATCTGCTGCAAAGTAACGGCGATTCCTGAGACCCTGAAATCCCCATTGATAGGTATTTTGAGCTTGGCTGACTAACCAATATTAGGGAAGCAAAGTACTGAGAACCTCCTCCAGATCGCAGTCACGGGCGATGATGGCGCCGGTCTCGCCATCGATCAACAGGGTCGTCGGGATGCCGGGAAGGGCATAATCATTCCAGGCTTTGCTGTTTCTTCGCGATGGCTTGTCGTCACACACATTGACCCAAACCATATCGTTTTCTTTGATATAGCTCTTCCAATAGTCCACATCCGGATTTTCGGCTACGGCATAAATCTCCAATCCCTTATCGTGATACTTGGCGTAGATTTCCTTTAGCTTCGGAATGGCCTCCACGCAACTTCCGCACCACGTCGCCCAGAAATCAAGGATGACGTAACGGTTGGCAGGATTGTTCACCACCGAACTCAAGCTGATGGGCTTATCGTTAGCATCACAATAGGTCATATCGATGAAATAATTGGGAGTGCTACCTTCCAGAGCAGGCTCCGTTTTCGCACGACGCTTGAGCTCTTCGCGAAGCTCGGCAATGTAGGGTATCTCCGCCAACTCAGGTGTCAGGCGGTCGAGTACGCCAAGCGCTTCGACTGATGAATTCCAATGAGCAGCGTAATACAAGGCAAGGGGACCGGCTTGTTCGGCTCTAATCACTTCTTGCTTAAGTGCATCGGCCGCCTTTTGATTGCCGCTTTCCTCTAATTCATCAATCTTCTTGAAGATATCGTTAGAGGGAGTGCCCGTCGAGTTGCTAATAGCCCAATCGTCTTTGTCAGAGGCATTCACATCGACGGTGACCGTACCAGGCTCCAGGAAAAAGTCCTTCAGCTGTTCACCTTGTACCACATAAAGATAGACGTGGGTTGGTGTAGTGCGGTGAGGATGGAACTCGAAAGTTCCGTTCTTGACCCGAGTCGTTTCAATGGCTTTACAATGGTTGAAATCGTCCTGCAATTCCAGTTTTGTTCCGTCTTTCACACCTTTGATGGTGCCTTTCACGGTGCAATACTCAGGAAGGTTGTCGTGGCATCCGCTGAGACCAAGCATCAGGGATACAGTAATGGCATACAATAGTTTTGTCTTCATGATTTTTTAGTTTAAATTCAAATCCTTTTATTTCAACGCTTTTACGGGACAGGCCTTTTTGCATTTCTGACACAGGATGCATTCGGTGGCGTTCTTGCGGTTACGGGCGTTTTTGTTCACTTCGACATCCATGGGACAGACTTCCAGACACTTGCCGCATTGGATGCACTTGCTTTCGTCGCATTTCACGCGCAACAGCGAGAAATAGCTCATCGGCTTCAGGAACACTGTGATGGGGCAGATGTATTTGCAGAAGGCGCGGTTGTCTTTCAGAATGAGGGCAAGGAGGATTCCAACCACGTAATACAACATGTTGCCGGCCACAAATAGATGGAACATCGTGGTTTTGTCGGCCTTCCCGAGGCTGATGAGCAGGATAACGGTTCCGAGCGACAAGGCGAACATGATGTATCGAATGAAACCGATTCGTTTCCTTGGTCCGGCTGGCTTTTTGAACGGCAACAGGTCGAGAATCATGGCAGTCCAACAGGCGTAACCGCACCATCCACGACCGAATAGCAGTGGGCCGAAAATCTTGGCGATGGCATAATGCAGCACACCTGCGCCCAGCATGCCCGAGAACAGGTAGTACCAGAACCCTTCGATCTGCATGTTTTCCTTGCACATCAAGCCCAGAAACACCAGCATATAGGAGCCTACGCCGAACTGTACCAATTCGCGCGCATATTTCCATCCGGCTGCCGACAAGGCAAGCCCGATGCCGAGGACGCATCCGATATAGGAGAAGTTGAGCAGATAGAACAGGCTGCCGGTGGAAAGCCAAAGCCATACGGCAATAGCTTCAAAAACAGCGAAGAGGATAATGGCGGTTTTGTATTTTTTCATTTTGAATCAGATATTATAACAGTAATACGGAAAAACCACGAAAAAGTTACAGGGAAAGTCCATTTGCTACCGGCCAGGGGCCGCTCAACTGCTCAAACAGAACGGGAATACGGGTGTATCCGTGATTGTGCAACCCGATGCGAACCATAACAAGGTTCTTGTAAGGGTTGACGTACAGCACCTGCTCGCAGATACCCAACGCGTAATAGCCCGAATATTCCGGCCTTATGTAACCTTCGTAGTTGATGTTGTACCAGTTGAAATGATAGCCGTGATAGCTGGTGTCGCAGTCGGCAGTTTGGCGTATCCAGTCTTCACTCACAATGCGTTTGCCGTCCCACATTCCATTATTAAGATAGAGACGGCCAATCTTGGCGAGGTCCTTGATGGTGGTCGATATGCCGCCAAAGGTGTGCGCATTGTCGTTCTTGCGGCTGTCGATGTTGACGACGGCGGGATGTTCCATTCCAAGAGGTTTCCACACGCGCTCGCTGAGGTAGTCGGCGAAGCGCTTGCCCGAAGCGCGCTCGATGACGACGCCGAGGATGGCCGCTGTCATGCTCTCATAGCGGAACTGGGTGCCAGGCTCGCAGCGGAACTTCAGTCCCTGGATCTGCTTCTGGATATCGTGCCCGTAGTTCAGCTTGGCCATTGCGTTGAGGTATCTTAGTTCCTTTAGATTAAGGTCGTAGGTGTCGTCGAAGTCCAGGCCGCTCTTCATGTCCAGAAGATGACGGATGGTCAGTTTCTGCCACATCGGGTCTTTCTTCTTCAGTTCGGGCAGATAGTCGGTGACGGGATCGTCGATGCTGCGGATGTAGCCATCGTCGACCGCGATGCCGCATAGGAGCGAGGTGATGGACTTGGAGACGGAGAAGATGGTGGCCATGCGGTCGGCCGAGAAGTCGCCCCAATAGCGCTCATAAACAATGCTGTCATTATGGATGACGAGCAGTCCCTGCGTGGAGCTTTCCTTGGTGAATGCCTCCAGGAAAGTCATATATTCGCATGGATGCGGCGCATTGGCGAAATGTGTGGTGTCGATCCAGTCGGCACGTTTACCAACAGGAAACCGGAAGGTGTAGTCGCCGTTGGCAATGGTATCGACTTCGCGCTTCTCGAAGCTGAAGATGTCCGGGCCGTTCTTTCCGTCTGTCGTCAGCCCCCTAATGATTGAGCATGAGGACAACGCCATTGCGCAGATGACGAGCAAGATGATTATGGTACTTGATTTCATATCATTTCAACGCTTTTACGGGACACGCCAACTCCACACTTTGCCTTCTTTGCAAACTCGAACAGCGACTGCGGCAGGTGGCAGTAACCTGTGGGGTTCTTGTCGAGATAGTCCTGATGGTATTCCTCTGCTGTATAGAAGTTCTCCAAGGGGAGCTTCTCCACAGCCAAGGGCTGCTGGTAGTGTTTCTGCTCTTCCTGATACACTTTTTCGATGGTGGGCAAATCCTCAGGGTCGGTATAGTAAATACCAGTGCGATAGCGCGTTCCTTCATCGTGACCTTGCTTGTTGAGACTTGTCGGGTCGATGGCCTTGAAGAACATCTGTAGCAGGAATTCAAGGCTGACCACCTCGGGATTGTATTGGATATGGACTGTTTCCACAAACCCCGTCGTGTCGGTATAGACCTCCTGATACGTGGGATTTTCTGTATGTCCGTTGGCGAATCCCACTTCCGTATTCACCACACCTTCAATCAGTTTGAAGTAATGCTCCGTTCCCCAGAAGCAACCTCCTGCGAGGTAAATCTCTTTTGTTTTTTTCATTTTTCAGATTTTTCTTTCAGATTTTTCAATGTCCGACGAACTCCACCCCAAGGTTCTTGCAGACGGTTTGGGCTGTGGTGCGGCCACTTTGGGCAGCCGGAGGAAGTCCGCCGGAATAAGCGGTTCGTTGTCCCGTGAAGTAAAGTCCCTCCCGATAGCGGACGGGTGCATGGTACAACCGGCTGAAGGGTGGCCAGTCCGTCATATAGCTGCCCTCGAAAGTGCTGCAATAACGCTCGTAGGTGAGGGGAGTGGCGACGTCGGTTACCGCCACAGCACCTTTGATTTCGGGTATCACCTCTCCAATCGCCTCCAAGAAGTTCTCCATCACCGCTTTCTTCTTGTCCGCATAGCTGCCGTCTTCTTTTGCCGCTTTCCAGAATGCGTAGGTGGGGCCATGAAGCAGACAGGTGATGACGCTGCATCCCTCCGGTGCATAACCGCCTTCGGTGGCATAGTTGTTCACAACAATAGTTTTATAGGTGCGTCCCGCGGCTTTCAGAGGGTGGGGAAGCACGATTTGCATGGAGCGGGGCCACGATGACAAGTCTGCCTCGACCCCGATGCCCAAGAATATGCATTGGGTCATCCTGAGTCCGCCCCGCATCTTCTGTGCCCAGCCGTCTTGGAGCGGTTCATCGAAAAGCGTGTCGATGGCGCTTCGGGCATCTGCCGAAACGACTATGGCATCTGCCGTAAACACTTCATCCCCAGCACGAACCGACCATTTCCTTCCTTCGGGAAAAATCTTCTCTGCCGGGGTTCTGTATCGGATTTCGCCCCCCAGACCCTGGAAGGTTTCGGCCATGTTCAGCGCCATCTGCAGCGAGCCGCCTTTGGGGTAGCCGCTGTCGCCCACCTGGAACGTGCCAAGGGTGTAGATGAGGGAAAGCGCGTTGATGTCGGGCTCGACGACGGCGGCCAAAAGTGCCCTGATGCGGGGATTCTTGAACCATTTGGCATAGCCCCGAGCCGATTGCATCATCAGGAAAGGTGTGATGAGCACAGAAGGCAACATTTTGACGTATTCCCCGATGGAGAACGGGTTGGGATATCGTACCTTAAGACCGCGTAAATCGCTGATGGGCTGGTGAAAGTTCTTGAAACAAGCCAAGTGGAAGCGGAGCCGCCACAAGGCTATCCGGTCTCTGAGCCCTGTGATTTCCAACCCGTGCAGGTCGCGGAACAGGGGCATGGCGCCTTTGTCGTCAACCAGCGTGTAAATGGGGTCTTTGAAATAGACAGGATTATTGTCCTGCAAGGCACCGCTCTCCACCCAGATCTGATGCAAGGGAATCTCCTTCTTGGCTCCGATGAGCCAGTGGACGCCGCCCTCAAAGGTATAGCCGTTTCTTTTCCAGCTGGTGGAAACCCCACCCGGACCGGCGGCTTTCTCCAGGATGAGGGTTTGAATGCCAGAGCGCTGCAGATAAACAGCAGCGGTGAGTCCGGAAATGCCGGCGCCGATGACAATGGCTTCACTCATTCTTTTCATGGTAACACAACCTTCACCCGATACCCGCGTTTCGTGGGGCCTTCAATGATATCTTTAGAGAGGGCACGGACTTCGTCCAGCAGGCTCGGGTCGAAGTCGTCGGCCTGCAGCGGAGAGGTTTCCAGCCCTTCTATCATGAAGTCTATCGTGGTGCGCTCGTCCAACTCGATGTAGGATATCCGCACCGTGAGAGGAAGGTAGTCGGCAAGCACAAGCA
>Ga0310690_10005813_pt1 | contig 16528 bp, 16 predicted proteins | sample AusTroGonzalo_MG_2_FD_207661 | JGI IMG/M metagenome (GOLD analysis project Ga0310690, IMG submission 207661) | Bovine rumen microbial communities from tropical cattle in Woodstock, Queensland, Australia - Gonzalo_04 (v2) (version 2) | ecosystem: Host-associated > Mammals > Digestive system >... | reverse complement strand
CAATCCACAGCTTTCGGCTTGCATGCAAAAGCAAGAGCTGCGAAAATGAATGCCATTACGGCAAATTTCAGGATTTTCATAGGTTAAAGGTTATTTGTGTTGAGATTGTTCCAAATTCAACACAAATATAACAAAAAACGCAGCGAAAAATCGCTGCGTTAATTTTGCGGTGCGGACGAGGCTCGAACTCGCGACCCCCGGCGTGACAGGCCGGTATTCTAACCAAACTGAACTACCGCACCATTTCCCGATTGGGAGTGCAAATATAGGCAATTATAAAAAATGTGCAAAAAATAAATCAGAATTTTTTCTATCAATTCCTGAAGTAGCTGAAATGCACATTGCCGTACTTCTTTTCCTTGATGAAACAGGGATGCTCCTTGAAACTGAAAGTGCCGGGATGTTCCATGACGAACAGCGCGCCTTCATTCAGGATGCCGGCGCCGAACACCTTGTCTGGAATGCCGGCCAGATTGTCGATGGCATACGGCGGATCAGCAAAAACCAGGTCGAACTTCTTGGTGCAGATATTCAGAAAATCGAAGACATTGTGATGGACGACCTGCATCCCGGATAGCCCGAGAGCGGCTGCTGTCTTTTTTATGAACCTGGCATTTGCAGGGTTCATCTCGACTGAGATGATGTCGGTACAGCCCCGTGAAGCCGCCTCGTATGAAATGCTGCCGGTGCCTGAAAAGAGATCAAGCATCGCCAGAGACTCGAAATCAAGCTCGTTTACCAGGGTGTTGAACAACCCTTCCTTGGCATAATCAGTTGTAGGCCGCGCGGCATAGCCCGCGGGCGGCATGATTGCCTGTCCCTTCAGCCTGCCCCCGATTATTCGCATAGACGTTCTACACCTTTGAAGTAAGAGAACAGAAGTTCCTGATTCTCGTAGGCCACATCCCCTTTGTAATAAAGCGTAGTCATGCGGGGATTGATTTGGAAATCATTCATGGCCGCGAATATGAAATACAGCGCCGTCGTAAAATCTCCGGCCTCGTATGAATTGGCAAGCAGCAATCTGTCGCCGGCCCCTATTGCAAGATGAAGAGCAGAACCTTCAATGGTAAAAAGGACCTTGTTGAAATCATGGATTCCGGGCAACTCGCACAACAAGTCATATATGACTGGTTCCTTCCCGTCAGGACCGGGCACAAAAAGCAGAACTGCCTCAAAAGAGGGCAGTTCTACATATTTGACAGTTTCAGAAGGTGAAACCCCAACGACCTGCGACAGCAACTGTACGTCTCCGTTGAAGAACTCCTTCGGAACGAGTGTGTATTTCTCCACTACTCCCAGTTACCGGCGTTATTGTTAGGATTGTCGATGCTACCCACCTGCAGTCCGGGATAACGGCCCTGCTCGTTACGCTCGTAGTTCAGGTTGACAAGGAGCTGATGGTCCATACCCTTGAGAAGAGAGTTGTAAGGGATATCGGCCTCGAACAGAGGAACGTTCACACCTGAAACGACTTTGATATCAGATTTCAGGATAACCGGGTCACCGCCTGAATAAGGAATAGTGCGGAGACTCTCAGGATTGAAATCCCTGCCTTTGAAGATGGTGTCCCTAACAGGCATTTTCATAACTTCACGCCTTACTCGCTTCTGAGCAACTGCAAGAGAGTCGTCCATTGAACCGATCTGCTTGATGATGGTCATCTCACCGTTGTTATAGAAATCTACGAGGGAATCTATAGCAGGAGCATAGTGATTGTAGACGTTCTTGTATGCTACCTGGAGAGTACGGATATCCTTGAGGATGGTGATAGCATCGGCCTCTCTGGCTGATTTCTCTTTGTTAAACTGTACGGGTTGCTGTATGCTCTTGACAATCAGATACGCGAGAGCGATGATAATCAGCGGGCAAATGACGTAAGTAAGAAGTTTTTTCATGTTATTTTGTATTTTTTCTAATCTGCAGTTTTGGTCTGGTGCCACTAATGTGACTTACAAAAATAAAAATAATATTTAGTCCTTGCAATATATTTTTAATTTTGCAGACAATAAATTTTGAGTAAAGTGAGGACTTTCAAGAATTCAGAACAGCTATGGAGCGCGATCGACTCGAGCTCCCGCATAGTCCTGGTGGGACACGCAAACCCTGATGGAGACGCCATCGGTTCACTGACAGCGATGTACCACTTCCTGAAGCAGATCGGCAAGTCTGCCTTCATGATTGTTCCCAACTCATTCCCGGACTTCCTCAGCTGTCTCGATTCGGCTGATGCTCATGTCCACATTTTCAATAAAGAAACAGAAGACAGCAGCGCAGCAATAGCCGAAGCCGACCTCATCATCTGCATGGACCTCAACGGCCCCCGCCGCATTGATGAGATGTCTGAGCCTGTGTTCAAAAGCAAAACCACCCGGAGGATACTGATTGACCATCACCTCAACCCCGAAACAGACAGTTTCGACATCGTGATTTCCGACACCGAGGTGTCTTCCACCTGCGAACTGCTGCTCTCGCTGATACTGGGTTCTCCCGAGGTTAACGGTAATTCAGGCAGGATTAATATCGACTGCGCCACCTCCATCGCAGCCGGGATGCTGACAGACACCAACAATTTCGCGAATTCCATCTTCCCCGATACCCTGGAGAGAATGTCGATGCTGCTCAAGCGCGGAGTCGACCGTGACGCCCTTTATGACAGCATTTTCTGCTCATATTCCGAGTCGAGGATGAAACTGATGGGGCACCTCCTGTCCGAGAAGATGCAGGTAATCCATGACGGCAGCGTGGCATTCATAATCCTTGACAATGCAGACAAAGAGAAATACTCTTTCCAGACAGGCGATTCGGAAGGGTTCGTAAACCTTCCTCTCAAGATGCGCGGCATACGCATGTCCGCACTGCTCAAAGAAGATGAAGGCTATGTAAAAGTGTCCCTCAGGTCCAAGGGAGACCTTGACGTCAACCTTTTTGCACGGCAATATTGCAACGGAGGAGGACACCTCAACGCTTCCGGAGGCAAACTATTCATGGATATCTCCGAAACTGCAGCTTATTTCACCGCGAGCGTCGAGGACTATTTCAAAAAGGCATAGCTTTTGCTAAATTTGCACCTGTCATGAAAAAAGCCATTCTCTTCGCTATTGTGGTCATCGCAGTTTTAGCCCAGGCCTGCACGCTTGAGGATAAACTCAACCTTTGTGTCACACAGGAAGAGAACATCGAGAAATATATCGAGAAAAATTACGCGGATTCAACCGTATTCGTCACAGACTCGGGCATATCAAGGATTGTCATGGTCCATGGTATCGGCACCGCAGCCCAGCAGGGCGACAGCGTCGTCTTCTCCTACAAGGGCTACACCTTCAACAATAGCAAGGGGCCGGACACCCAATTCGCTGAAGGAAGAATCAAGGAAAAGCTAGGATCGAAACGCTTGATTCCAGGTCTTGATGAAGGCATAGTCGGTATGCTCCAGGGCGAACAATCCTACATAGCCTTTTCGGCCAGATACGGTTTTTTCGACCAAGCCTCAGGGGCATTGAAACCGATGACTCCGCTCATTTATTACGTAACTTTAGAAAATATCTACAGATAGCATGAAGAGGTCTTTGTTTCTCATACTTGTCGGCACCGTCCTTACGGCTATGATTACAGCCTGCGAGGTTTCGCCTGTCGATGATTCTGTAAGCCATCAGAAACGTGTCAGAGACGCTTGGGTCAGGGTAAACTACGGTTCCAACTATGTCGCCCTTACTCCTTCGGGAATATACATCCTCGAGGAGACCACCGGGACAGGGACTGCAGTGAAAGACTCGCTTTACTGTTTCGTGCATTATTCCATGAAGGACCTCGACGGCACATACACATCCACCTCCGACCCTGAAGTAGCCAAAGTTCATCTCGGCTCTTATTCCGACACCCTTTACTGGTCACCCAAGATATGGAGAATCGCAGACTACGCCCAAAACGACGGAGTCAGGGAATTGCTGTCAGGCATGAAAGTAGGTGGCAAAGTAACAGCTATCGTACCGCCTGAACTTTCAAGCATCACATACCCCAAGGATTATAAGGTTGCAGTCCAGACCAACAACAAAGAGTTCACCAGCAACACTATCTACGAAATCTCTCTCGAGAAAACCGTAAAAGATATCGAGCAATACGAAATTGACCTGCTTGAGAACTACGCCGCAAAGTACTGGAGCGGACTGGATTCCACCAGGCGCGGGTATTATTTCAAGAAGCTGAAAGAGAATCCAGTAGAGGGAGATACTATTGTCAACGGAACGACCGTGGACGTTTATTATTCGGGCCATATAATCGACGGCATCACCGATAATTTCCTGTTCGACACCAATATTGCTGACACAGCCCGTATGTTCAGACGATACAACGGCGATTCATACAAAGCCCTTTCGGCTACTTTTTATAAGGATGCCGAAGAATCCGTCTCCAACAACTCTCTCGTAGACGGTTTCTCAAGGGCACTGTCAGAATTCAAATACGGAGAAGAAGGCGTTGTTTTCTTCAGTTCCGACCAGGGATATAAAGCAGAAGGCAGCGGCACGATTCCGGCCTACTGCCCTCTGGTATTCTACATTAAGATCGGCCCCAAGAAATAGAAGCCAACCTTTTTTAGAAGTTCGGACGCAGAGCGTATCTGGTATAGAAATCTTCCACCAGATTCACTGCTGCTGAAACTGTATCCACAACCTTGAACAACTGCATCTCATCGGCGACGATGTTGCCCTCGTCGACCATAGTAGTAGTAATCCAATCCATCAATCCCTGCCAGTATGACTTTCCGACAAGAATGATAGGGAAGTTCGCAAGCTTTTGCGTCTGGACCAGAGTCAGCGCCTCGAAGAACTCATCCAGGGTGCCGAAACCTCCAGGCATCACGATGAAGCCCTGGGCATAGCGGGTGAAGATGGTCTTGCGGGTGAAGAAATACTGGAAATCGATGCTTTTGTCCCTGTCTATGTAAGGGTTGCTGCTCTGCTCCATCGGGAGCACGATGTTCAGACCCACGCTCTTTCCGCCACCTCTGGCTGCTCCTTTGTTGCCGGCTTCCATGATGCCGGGACCGCCGCCGGTAATGACACCGAATCCACGCTGGGTAAGCTCGTATGCGATTTCCTCAGCCATTATGTAATATTTGTTATCCGGGCTGGTACGTGCGGAGCCGAAAATAGCCACGCAAGGGCCAATGGCAGACATTTTCTCATAGCCGTTGGCGAATTCGCCCATTATCTTGAAAATGGACCAGGCATCTTCTGCCTTGGTTTCGCTCCAATTCTTGACCTTGAAGCTTTTACGGATCCTGTCCTGTTCTTCCTGAGTCAGCATAACTGTCTTATTTTAGTTTTTTATACTTGAATCGTTTCGGTTCGATGTCGCCCAGACGGCGTTTCTTGTTCTCCTCATATTCCGAGTATGTACCTTCGAAGAAATAGACCTTGCTGTCTCCTTCGAAAGCCAGGATATGAGTAGCGATACGGTCGAGGAACCAGCGGTCGTGGGAGATTACCACGGCACAGCCTGCGAAATTCTCAAGACCTTCCTCAAGGGCCCTGATGGTGTTGATATCGACGTCATTGGTCGGCTCGTCGAGCAGAAGCACATTCGCGCCCTCCTTGAGAGTCAGAGCGAGGTGCAGACGGTTGCGCTCACCACCCGAGAGGATGCCGCATTTTTTCTGCTGGTCAGCCCCCGAGAAGTTAAAACGTGAGATATATGCCCTTGCATTGACTTCTTTGTTGCCGAGATATACATATTCAGAATCACCGGCCACAGTCTCGTAGATAGTCTTGTCCGGGTCGATTTTCTTATGCTGCTGGTCGACATAGGCGATCTGCACGGTCTCCCCTATCTCGAAGCTTCCGGAATCCGGAGTCTCCAGCCCCATGATCAGACGGAACAGGGTGGTCTTGCCGGCGCCGTTGGGGCCGATTACGCCCACGATACCTGCAGGAGGCAACTTGAAGCTGAGATGTTCGAAAAGAAGCTTGTCGCCATACGCTTTGCTGACATCGTCGAATTCGATGACTTTGGTGCCGAGGCGCGGTCCGTTGGGGATATAGATTTCCAGCTTCTCTTCCTGCTGCTTCGTCTCTTCGTTGAGCAGTTTCTCATAAGCACCGAGACGAGCCTTGGATTTGGCCTGGCGAGCCCTCGGGGCCATGCGGACCCACTCCAACTCGCGTTCGAGAGTCTTGGCTCGCTTGCTCTGCTGTTTCTCTTCCATGGCAAGACGAGCAGTCTTCTGTTCCAGCCAGCTTGAATAATTGCCTTTCCAGGGAATACCTTCTCCCCTGTCGAGTTCCAATATCCATCCGGCCACGTTGTCGAGGAAATAACGGTCGTGGGTCACCGCAATCACAGTGCCTTTATACTGGCGGAGGTGGGCTTCAAGCCACTGGATACTCTCGGTATCCAGATGGTTGGTAGGCTCGTCGAGCAGAAGCACGTCAGGCTCCTGCAGCAGCAAGCGGCAAAGCGCCACCCTACGCCTCTCACCACCTGAAAGGTTGGCTGTCAGCGCATCGGGATCGGGGCATTGCAGGGCGTCCATAGCCCTTTCAAGCTTGCTGTCGATGTCCCAGCCGCCAAGATGCTCTATAAGCTCCGTAAGCTCTCCCTGCCGCTCGATGAGCGCATTCATCTGGTCGTCGTCCATCGGCTCGGCGAACTTCATGTTCACCTCTTCGTACTCTTTCAGGGCATCCATAACTTCCTGGACACCTTCCTGAACGACTTCCTTGACAGTCTTGGTGTCATCAAGCTGAGGCTCCTGCTCAAGGTAGCCAACGCTGTAGCCGGGCGCCCACACCACTTCGCCCTGATAGGATTTCTCCAGTCCGGCGATGATCTTCATCAGCGTCGACTTTCCGGCGCCGTTCATACCCACGATGCCGATCTTGGCACCATAGAAGAACGACAGGTAAATGTCCTTGAGGATTACCTTATTGTTGTGGGGCAGGATCTTACCCACCCCGTTCATCGAGAATATTATCTTTTCGTCCATAGTGGAAACAGTGTCACTTGCCGAGGGCTTTAATTATGAAATCCACGCAGCCTTCAATGCCGAAGCGGCTGCTGTTCAGGCAGAGGTCATAGCTTGCGCTGTCACCCCATTCCTTGAATGTATAATAGTTATAGTACGACGTACGGCGGCGTTCGCCATGGTCAATGTATTTCTCAGCCTCTTTTTCAGACATACCCTTCTTCTCGACTATCCTTGCTATGCGGTCTTCCTTGTCAGCCGTGATGAAAACGCTCAGCATGCCCGGGCGGTCACGCAGCACATAATCAGCACAGCGTCCCACAAAAATACCGGAGCCATTGTCAGCAAGCTGACGGATGATGTCGCTCTGAGTCTTGAAAAGTCCTTCTTCAGAAATGGCATTGTCTTGAGCGTACCCCTGGTCGGCATAATTGCTGCTGCGCAGTCCGAAAAAACGGGCGAAACGACTTTTCGAGGCAGGCACTTCGTCGCGTTTCTCGAAGACATCCGGAGCGAGGCCGCTTTCACGGGCCGCAATTTCGATCAGTTCCTTGTCATAGACCTTGATGTCCAGTCGCTTCGCAAGCGTATGCGCTATCTCGAGGCCACCGGCGCCTATCCTTCTTCCGAGGGTGATGATGATATGTCTTTCCATAGCTTATTATTCGTCTAAGATAACTTGTTCTTCGCTGCCGAAGGTTTTCATAAGGCTTCTTATCATCAGGAAGGCGATAAGGGCGGCCACCACGTCAGATGCCGGCATGCTCCACCAAACCCCGTCAGTTCCCCAGAACTTCGGGAAGATGATGAGGAATGGGATAAGGAATATCAACTGCCTGCTGAGCGATAGGAATATCGCCTTGCGGGCATAACCGATGCACTGGAAGAAATTGGATATCACTATCTGGAAGCCGACGATGGGAAACATCGAAACGTCTATCCTGAGAGCATGGGCTGAAAGCGCCTTGAGAGTCTCGTCCCGGGTAAACAGAGAGACAAGGGCGCGAGGCACCAACTCTCCAGCCAGGAAACCAAGGGTGGTAGTAATGGAGGCGCAGATTATCGTAAGCTTCAGCACCCGCTTTACCCTGTCATACTGTCTGGCTCCGAAATTATAACCTGCAATGGGCTGCATACCCTGGGTGAAGCCCATGATAAGCATCACGAACAGGAACACTATGCGATTGATTATGCCGTAGGCTCCTATCGCCATGTCGCCGCCGTGAGACTGCAGCTGACGGTTGATAAGGATTACCACGAAGCAGGATGCCACATTCATCATGAACGGAGCCATGCCTATGGACAGGGAACGCTCAGCGATTTTGATGTCAAAGTGGAAAACTTCACGGCTGAAATGCACCACATGGTTCTTGTTGGAAAGAATCTTGGTAACCCATACCAGAGACACTATCTGGGCGAGGACTGTAGCTACAGCCGCACCTCTGATGCCCATATCAAGCCCGAAGATGAAAATCGGGTCAAGCACCGTATTAAGGCCGACGGCAAGCAACGTTGCGGCCATGGCTTTCCGAGGCAGACCGCTGGCCCGCACCACTCCGTTCAGGCCGTGGTAGAGATGTGAGATGATATTGCCCGCAAGGATAATGACCATATACTCGTGGGCGTACGGAATCGTCACGTCGCTGGCTCCGAAGAAGTAGAGAATCGGGTCGAGGAAGACCAGGCCCAGCACAGTAACTATAAGACCTATTGCGACATTTAGCATCACCACATTGCCCAGGACACGGTTGGCCAGAGGATAGTTCTTCTGGCCGAGCAGCATCGAGATAAGAGTGGCGGCGCCGACACCCACAAGCGTTCCGAAGGCTATCGACAAGTTCATCAGGGGGAAGGTGACCGCAAGGCCAGCGATGGCCATGGGGCCGACCCCCTGCCCGATGAAAATACTGTCTACCATATTGTAGAGACTGGTAGCAGCCATCGCGACAATGGCCGGCATGGCATACTGCTTCAGCAGTTTGCCAACATTCTCAGTCCCCAGTTCGGTAGGAATCATGCAAATATGTCAGAGGTTCTATCTTGTCTTGGCGGTAAGTGCAGCCAGAGCGATTGAGTTCAGTTTTGTATCGATGCTGTCTGCACGGCTTGAGAGCACGCACGGAGCGGCGGCACCGGCAACGATGGCAGCTTGTCTTACACCCTTCATGAGCTGGGAGTTGCTCTTGTAGAACACGTTCGCAGACTCGATGTTCGGGAATACGAGGCAATCGGCGTCACCGGCCACTTCACTCTTGAGCTTCTTGATAGCTACAGCCTCAGGGCTGAGAGCTACATCGAGGGCGAGAGGGCCGTCACCGACGCAACCTTTGATCTGGCCGCGGTCGCACTTCTTGCTGAGGATAGCAGCGTCAACGCAAGCCGGCATACCTTCCATCATCTGCTCGGTGGCAGCGATGAAAGCAACTTTGGGAGTCTGGATGCCGAAAGCTTTGGCTACAGTGACGAGATATTTGGTGATAGCTTCCTTCTGCTTCAGGTCGGGAGCGGGGATCACAGCCATGTCGCCGAAGATGATGAACTTCGGATAATTGGGGTTCTGGATCACGCTGACGTGGCTCAGCACAGCCTTGGGAGGCAGCAGGCCGCGCTCCTTGTTAAGGATGCCGCGCATGTATTTGTCGGTGCTGCAAAGACCTTTCATCAGGATGTCACCCTTGCCTTCGTTGATAAGGTCGATGGCCTGGGCGATGCTTGCCAGCTCGTCTTTGTTGTCTACGATCTCGAAGATTGAAGCGTCGATGCCTTCACGGGCGCATACATCCTTGATCATATCAGCGTCACCAACCAGAGTGGCATCAACTATGCCGAGCGAGCATGCCTTTGAAGCTGCGGTAATTGTATGGTCGTCAACAGCCCATGCTGCGACAAGTCTTTTTTTAGGTTTCGAGCGCAGAGCCTCGAACATTTGATCGAAATTGGTAATCATATTGCTTAGTTTTTTAATTGTTTTCCTGTTGTGCTGCCCTTTCCTGGAGGTCTTTCACGATATTCATCGTATCGGTAGCGATGACAAGCTCTTCGTTGGTGGTCACGGCCATCACCTTGACCTTTGAAGACGGCTTGCTGAGAACCACGTCAACTCCTCTGGTCCCCTTATTTTTGTCGAAGTCGAAATCTACTCCGAGATATTCGAGACCGGTGCAGACGAGTTCACGCACACGATCGGAATTTTCGCCGATACCTCCGGTGAAAATGATCATGTCAACTCCGTTGAGCACGGCGGCGTAAGCTCCTATATATTTCTTTATGTCGTATGCCAGCTTCTTGAGGGCCAGTTCGGCGCGGTAGTAGCCGGACTTCTCTGCGTCTACAAGGTCACGGCAGTCAGAAGAGAAACCGCTTATGCCCTGCAGACCGCTTTGCTTGTTCACGAGATTGTTGATGCCGGCAGCGTCAAGGCCTTCCTTCTCCATAAGGAAAGTAACCACACCGATATCCAGGTTGCCGCTGCGGGTACCCATAGTAACACCCTCAACAGGTGTAAAGCCCATTGATGTGTCGACAGAACGACCGCCGTCAATAGCCGTTATCGAGCTTCCGTTGCCAAGATGGCAAGTAATGAGCTTCGATTTGTCAAGACGCATGCCTGCGAGCCTGCACGCCTTTTCAGCAACAAATTTGTGGCTGGTGCCGTGGAAACCGAAGCGGCGGATCTTGTATTTCTCGTAGTATGAATAGTCCAGAGCATACATATATGCATAGTCAGGCATACTCTGGTGGAAAGATGTGTCGAAAACAGCTACCTGAGGAACGTCAGGCATCAGTTCTGCCATGGCCTTTATACCGGTGAGGTTGGCAGGATTGTGAAGAGGAGCAAGCTCACAGCACTTCTCTATCTTGGCTATCACATCTTCATCAACGGCAACGCTCCTGAAGAAATATTCTCCTCCATGCGCCACACGGTGGCCTACCGCATCTATCTGCGACAGACTGTACAGAACTCCGTAAACGGGGTCTGTCAGAATATCGAGAACGCTCTTGATGCCTTCGGTATGATTGGCAATTGCTTTCTCAACCTTATAATCTTCCCTTTCGTCGACCTTATGGGTGTGGCAGGCATTGGGGCTGCCGATACGCTCGACAAGACCCTTCGCCAACAAGGTGTTTTCACTGGTGCTCATTTCAAGCACCTGGTATTTCAAAGAGGAACTACCGCAGTTCAGAACAAGAATCTTCATACTTAAAATTGTTTTCATTAATCTTTCAAATATAACAAAAATAAATGATATCTTTGAAGGTAGAGACTATTGAAATGGGGAAAGGTAGAGACATAGTAATATATGCGTTTGCATACATCTCAGGGGACGTGCTTTGGCAAGTCCTTTTTTCTTTGTGTGGCATTCCGGCTTTCGTTGCGCTGGCAGTCCTGACTGCAGCCGCAGCCGGTTACTGTATTGCCATCCTCAGCCGCGCAGGCACGGGATCGGTGCCGGCTTTCATCCTGCCTCTGTGCTTTGCAGTGGCCGGAGCTTTCGGGGCAGTCGCAGGAGGTATACCCCGTGAAGGAATGTTCATTTTCGAAAAAGCGGCAGAAATAAAGGCTGCCGTTTCACGACTTCTGGACAGCATACTGCCTGCAGGCAATACAGATGAGACAGCGATAGCCAAAGCTCTTGCGATAGGCGACAAATCGATGTTGAACACAGCTCTGAAAAGCCAGTACAAAGCCAGCGGGGCGATGCATCTGCTGGCGCTGAGCGGGCTTCACGTAGGTGTGGTATACGCCTTCCTTAACGTTATCCTGTCCATACTCGGGAACAGTTCGGCAGCCAAGATGGTAAAGAGGGTGCTTATCTTTGCTTCCCTCTGGGCATTTGCCTTGATTTCCGGCCTTAGCAGCTCGATCTGCCGTGCTGTGACGATGATAACAGTATATGAAATATGCGATGTCCTCAAGTCAGACCGCAATATGCTCCGTTCCCTCGCCATCAGCGCACTGCTAATCTGCCTCTTCAACCCTGACGCCCCTTTCGGCATCGGCTTCCAGCTGTCCTTCAGTGCCGTTACCGGGATCTATTTCCTATACCCCAGGCTCAAAGCTCTGCTCAATTATCGCAGCAGGTTGCTGGGATACATCTGGAACACACTCGCACTGTCCATCTGCTGCCAGGCTGCCACAGCTCCACTGTCCTTCCTGTATTTCGGCAACTTCCCTAAATATTTCATGGTCACCAATCTGCTTGCCATCCCGCTCAGTTCCGCCGCGATGTGGCTGCTACCTATAACGATTGCCGCCCGGAACATCCCTTTTATCGGAGTTGCGGGCGGCAAGATTCTTCTCGGAATCTTTCAGACCTTAAATACAGTGATAAATATTATCGCTTCGCTATGATTCAGCGGCAGGTCGATCGTTGGCTTTTGTCACATTGATTGTGCGTCCCATGTGCTCTGTTCCGTTGAGAGCTTCGATAGCTCTTTCGGCATCAGCATCATCCATCTCTACGAAGCCGTAACCACGCGAACGACGGGTTTCCTTGTTGATGATGATTCTTGCAGATGAAACGTTCCCATACGGGGTAAAAAGCTCAATAAGATTTTCTCTCCTGGCCTTGAAACTCAAGCCATAAACGAAAATGGTCATAATTAGTCAAACATTTTTAGGTTAAGTGGTATTTCAAAGATAATACTTTTTAACCTAAAAATGTAACAAATTCACAACTAAATGACACATTTGTCGCTTCCGTCGAAGCAGTGGGTGCAGATACAATTCTTGTCAAGACCTATCGCGGCCACCAGATTGTCGATGGTGTTAAACTTGAGGGTATTCATCTTCAGCTTCTTCTTGATGGTCTCTACCATAGCGAAATACTTGTCGCTACCGTACATCGCATATTCCTTGAGATCCTTGTCATGACTGCCTTCAAGCTCCTGGATTACCCTGCGTGAAATAAATTCCAGAGGAGATTTAGAGGCTGAGTAATTGAGGAAAGGACAAGGGAAGATGAGAGGAGGACAGCTGATGCGGATATGCACCTCGCGGGAACCATGGCTCTTGAAAGCTTCCACATTGTCGCGAAGTTGTGTGCCGCGGACTATGGAGTCATCGCAGAAAGCCACGCTGCGGCCTCGCATGATTGAATAGTTGGGGATGAGTTTCATCTTGGCCACCACATCTCGCATGCTCTGGTCGGCAGGCATGAAACTGCGGGGCCATGTGGGGGTGTATTTGACCACGGCGTTGCGGTAAGGGATGCCGCGCCCTTGGGCATATCCGATTGCCATACATGTTCCTGAATCGGGAATAGAAGACACGATGTCTATCGGAGTGTCATCCTGTTTGCCCATCAGGCGGCCAAGATTGTAGCGGACATCGTCCACATTAACCCCTTCATACGCGGCAGAAGGATAGCCATAATAGATCCAGAGGAACGAGCAGATGTGATGTCTGCCCCTGGGCTCGAGAATCTGCTTGAAGCCGTCTGCAGTAATCAGGACAGCCTCTCCAGGACCAAGTTCGTAGCACTTCTCGTAGCCGAGGTTGCAAAAACTAAAATCCTCGTTGGCCACTGCGTATGCGTCTTCCTTCTTTCCTATCACGAGAGGAGTACGGCCGTTGAAGTCTCTTGCGGCAATAATGCCTTCCGGTGTCAGAAGCAGGAGCGTGCATGAACCGTAGACTTTATGGTGCATGTACTCTATGCCCTCGGCGAAGGTTGAGCCTTCAGTTATAAGGTGACAGATGAGCTCGGTCGCGTTAGTTGTGCCATCGCTCATCTCGGTGAAGTTCTTGCCCGAATCCAGCACCTGCTGCTCGAGAGAATCGATATTGCTCACTTTAGCAACTGAAACTGCTGCGAAGCGGCCGAGGTGAGAATTCATCACTATCGGCTGAGACTCGTTGTCACTTATGACTCCGATTCCGCTGTTGCCGGTGAACTTGCGAAGCTCGTCTTCGAATTTAACTCTGAAATATGATTGTTTGAGACTGTGGATGGCCCGCACAAATGTGCCGTCAGGATTGATACCAGCCATGCCGCCTCTTTTGGTTCCCAGATGTGAATGATAATCAGTACCGTAGAAAAGGTCCGTCACACATCTTCTTTTGGAAATGACTCCGAAAAGACCCCCCATGATTATAGTTTTAGTTTAAAAAGGAAGGCTGCCGTTCGGGCAGCCTTCCTTATTGTCAAGTTGATTTATTCGCCTTTCAAGAAGTTGTTGTACTTGTCGTAAGCAGCCTGGAAGTCAGCTGATTTATCCCTGAATCTGTAGTATATAGTCTTCAGATATTCAGCGATAGCGGATTTGATCTGGTTGTCGTCGGTCATTGAGAATGATTTCTCGAAAGGACCGATGGCCTTCTCAAGATATGCGTTGAGTTCGTCAACCATCTTGGCATATTTGGCATCGTCCATCTCAAGGCTGGCTTTCTCCTGGATCTCAGCGGCACGGTCGTAGTAGAGGATACCGGTGTTGAGGATACCATAGAGATAAGTAGGATCAACCTCGCTTGCCTTTGAGTAGAGCTCGAGAGCTTTGTCGAAGTCGCCGAGTTTCTTGTAAGCATCACCTTCTACATAATAGAGAGAAGCGTTCTTAGGGTCGTTCTTCTGTGCATTGTGGAGCAGGGTGAAGAGTTTGTCAGGCTCGGTGTTAGTCTCAAGATAGTGGTTGATGAGGCCGACGAGGATTGACTGGCTGTTCGGGAATTTCTCGAATCCGGTCTCGAGGGTCTTCATTGCAGTCTCGACATCACCGGCAGCTTTGTAGATATCTGCGAGATTTGAGAATACATTACCGTCGTTGTAGTAACCCTTGTCCATGCAGAGTTTGTACTGCTGCATAGCCTTGTCGTTGTTACCGGCGATGGTAGCCATAAGACCTGAGTTGTAAACACTTGTTGAATCGAATCCGTTCAATATCTTACCTGCAGTCACTTTAGCTGTCCTCTCGAAAAGGTCGCTGGCCTTGGCGGCATCGCCTGAGAGATATACGCTAACGGCTTCATTATACTGGTTCTCGTGAATCTTGTCGGCTTTCTCTTTATAGGCTTTGTTGGTTGCAGCCTTGGGATCGAGAGAGTAAGCTTTCTCCAGAGCCTCGATAGCTTTGTCAAGAGCGTTCTCTGCAACAGGTTTGGTAATTACCCAGAAGTCGAGGACACCGTCCCTGTAGTAGAGGTCCTTGTTGTCGTATGAAACAACTTCGTAGTCAGTTCCCTCAGCACCAGTCTTGTGGGTGATGCCTGTGGCTTTCTGACCTTTGAGGAACATGTTGACGTCATTTGCTGAGCTACCTGCAAGAAGGTTCTGTGCGGGAGCGTCGTATGCTTTTACGTATGCGTCGCTGAGCGCAGTCCAGGTAGCAGCCTTAGCTGCCTTACCGGCATTCTGTGATGCTGCGATAGCTTTATCCAAAGCCTTCTTGGCATCAACAACTGCCTTTACTTCAGATGCATTGGTACCTACACCGAGGGCAGAAGTAATTGTGCCGCTGCCACCGCCTTGAGGACCACCAGGGAATCCGCCGGGGCCGCCGGGGCCACCGCCACGCATTCCACCACCGCCGCCACCCATAGGGGGCTGAGCCATTGTCATCATCGAAATTGAAGATGCAAGAACAAAAAGGAGAATCTTTTTCATTTTAGTGTAGATTAGTTGTTTATTTCTGATTGTGTTTGCTGATTGTCTGAGGTTGATTCCGAACCGTCTGTCGTTTCTGCTGCAGTGTTGTCTTCGCTCTTGCTTACCACGCAGACAGCTGCGATACTGTCGTTCTCTCTAATGTTTATCAGTTTGACTCCCTGAGTCGCCCTACCTGCTACTTTGATGTCCGAAGCCGCCATTCTGATGGTGATGCCTGATTTGTTGATAATCATCAGGTCGTTGTCGTCGGTCACATCCTTTATAGCTATCAGCGGGCCTGTCTTGTCAGTTATGTTAATGGTCTTTACTCCTTTACCGCCTCTGTTGGTAATTCGGTAATCCATAATCCTCGATCTCTTGCCGTAACCGTTCTCGCTAACTACCAGCACCTGAGGCAGGTTGTCTTCCGGAATGTCTGCATCAACACAAATCATGCCAACGACTTCGTCGCCCTCCGAGAGGCTTATTCCACGCACTCCGGTGGCCGTTCTGCCTATCGCACGGGCCTTACTCTCGTGGAAGCTGCAGAGGTAGCCGTCGCGGCCTGCGAGCTGCACGTAATTGTTGCCGTTGGTAAGACGCGCCTCTATCAGAGCATCCCCTTCGCGGATGTTCACAGCGATCACGCCGTTGGCGCGGGGACGTGAATATGCCTCGAGGGATGTCTTCTTGATGACGCCCGACTTGGTGGCGAGGATAACGTAGTGACTGTCGACATATTCCTTGTCGTCGAACGACTTGACATTGATGTATGCCTGAACCACATCCTCGGGCTCTATGTTGATGACGTTCTGGATGGCGCGACCCTTAGAAGCCTTGGCACCTTCCGGAATCTCATATACTTTCAGCCAGTAGCACTTGCCGTTCTTGGTAAAGAACATCATAGTGCTGTGCATGTTGGCCACATAAATATGCTCGATGAAGTCCTCTTCGCGGGTCGTGCTGCCCTTAGAGCCTA